>JAEIGA010018909.1_pt1 | contig 10503 bp, 24 predicted proteins | sample 9270691 | NCBI WGS metagenome assembly JAEIGA01 (sample SAMN17057246, study PRJNA624740) | gut metagenome | biome: biome; isolation source: fecal sample | host: Bos grunniens | place: China: Xizang | collected 2019
TAAAGACTCTGCTATAAGGCAGTGGCTCAACAGCTCGGCGGCGGCCGGTTCTGTTTGGACGCCACAAACAAAGTGGGACAGACCCCCGACATGGGCGGCTACTGTCGACGGCTTTATGTACGGCATGGACACGAGTTTTCTCTCCGCACTCGGGAAAACTCATATCATAACGGCGCGAAACACGGTGTGTGACGGCGGCGGTTACGATGAGATGGACGATTACTTCTTCTTGCTCTCTCGCGACGAGGTATACATGGGGAGTGAGACCGGAAGCGTGATAGAGGGAGAACCCTATCCGTACTACTCCGAATATTCTGATTTGTCTGCACCGGGTACGGGAGCAGATAGCAACCGTGTAAAAGCTCGAGGCGGCAGCTCACAGTGGTGGTGGCTAAGAACCCCGAACTCCGGGAGCGGCCACAATGTCCGTGCTGTCGGTGCGACAGGCAGTCTGAACACCCACACTGCGAATTACAGTTACGGCGTTGCCCCGGCTTGTAACATCATATGAAAGGACTGATAAAATGCACGATGTATATAAATGGACGATATCCGTAATCGGCGGAGCAATCGCTGCCTTTCTCGGGCAATACGGGATTATCGTCGCGCTTGTGGCAACGTCGGTTATCTTTGATGTTGTCACGGGACTGTTCCGCGCTAAGGCAACGGGAGAAGGGCTATTGAGCGAGAAAGCACATAAAGGCTTTTGGCGAAAAATGTCGCTATTTGCCGCGTTTTTCTTCGGAATCTTTCTTGACTATGCCGCGACTTGTGTTATACTTAAAATAGGGATTAAATTAGGGTATGATATGCCGTTTGCGATGATTATCGCGGCATATATCATTATAAATGAAGCGATCTCTATATCAGAGAATCTTTACCTCACAAATCCCGACAGCTTCCCGCCGCAGATCGGGAAGTGGCTAAAAGTTGCGAAAAAGGAAATCGAACAGAAAGGAAACAAGGGCGAAAGCGATGGAAGAACAGAAAAAGGCGATGGAAGAGCAGAGCAGCAGAATCACGATTGACTATGTAGCACACGAAGCAGATATGGCGATAATGGAGCGCGTGAATTCGCGACTGTGGAAAGCGCTCCTTGTCGTGATTGCGCTTTTAGTTGTTACGAACGGCGCGTGGATATGGTACGAATCGAAAGTTGAAGATGTTATCACGACGACAGAAACAGTAACACAAGATACAGGAAGCGGAACGGGCGATAATACCTTCAACGGCGATTTTATAGGCGGTGATTATTACGGCGAAACAAACAGTAACAAGAACAGTAACTAAAACACGGCGCAAGAAAACGGGCGGCAATTCAGGGTATAAAAAGTGTCCGAACTGCGGCGGTGATGGGCGTGTGAGGGTGCGGAAGAAATGAGATTCAAGTCCGACACACCCTATACTAACTCAGGCATAAAAGCCGCGATAGATGAGTATGTCCACTCTGAGCGTGATCGGGAGATTTTAAAAGATCGCTTTGTCGATGGATTAACGTTTGAACAGCTTGCGGAAAAGCACGATGTATCGACGCGGACGATCAAGAACGTCATTTATAAGCATGAGTATACAGTCTTTAAATATGCGAAATGAAACCGGGCATTTGCCCGGTTTTTTCTGTTTGTTAAAAGTATACAAAAAAATAGCCAAACATTTTACACATCTTTTTTGCGTATGGGTATTGACAGTACAAGGAGAAAGTAGTATAATGTAATCAAGATAAAGAGAAGGAAAACTCATAAAACCGGAAAGGAAGATCATTATGACAATGACAGAAATTATGATGGCTGAACTTAACAACGATTTATCGATGATCAAAGTGTGGCGCGAGAAACTGCACAGCGCAGAGAAGGAAGAAGATGTTGAATACTACAGAGGTTGCATACTCAGAAGCAGATATAGAGCAGAAGCAAAGGAAGAACTGATACAGTCGCTCGGATATACAGTTTTGTTTTCCGATGAACGCGACGAATGCACAGCTATATACCCCATGGAATTTGACGACTAACGCACATTAACAAATCACCCGCCCCGGAGGTTACGAGGGCAGAAAGGAAGATCATTATGAAGACAGTGTATGTTATAAACGAAGAACGCTGTGAAACTACCAGCACACGCCCGCTCGATGTTAGTGATAAGGACGCATTTATCGAAGCTTATTTCGATGAGCAAGGGTTCAGCTCACCTACCGAGCTTTCACGGTTTGACGATCTGGAGAGCGCAGAAGCCGAGTTCAACGCTCTTACTGAAAACTCGGACAACTGGGGTTACCTTTCACAAAACGGGAAAAAATATATTACATTTTTTACCGTCATAACGTTGGAAGCAGAACACCTTGACGATGATGGAGAACTCGACTATTCGGAGGTTGTAAAGCAGGACGTTATATGATACGACACAATAGGCATGGCGTATTAACAGGGAACGATGCAACCACACTGCAGAACAAGAAAGGAAGATCATCATGAAAAAGACTATCGAAATCACAACAAAGTTCGCAACATCGCTCGAAACCTTCACAAAGATCATGGCAGAGGCTATGTATTACGAAACGCAGTACAACTTTGCAGTGAGCGAGGAGCAGAGAAGGCACGCGGCGAGATACAACACGGCGCTTCTTGCAGAGGCGAAAGAGGAGCTTCACATACAGGAAGAAACACTTTACAGCGAGTACGCTGGCACCGAGGACGAAGACGCATATACAGAAGCTGAGGATAGCTTCGAGGAGATCATCAAGGCAGCAAGACACGAGGCGTGCAAGCGCGCGGAGCAGATGCGCAAGATCAACTGTATAGAGCTTAGATTCGAGTAAGAAAGAGAGGTAAAATATGCAGGGACTAACGAAGGCAGAAAGAAGCAGAAATCTCAGATATAAACGCCCAGCTCTTAAAGAGTTGGGCTACGAGATGATTCAGGAGCAGCTTGAGGAAATGCGGGATGAGTGCTACGAAGTACATTGGGCTTTTGATGACGATGAGACGCTTGTTAACGCTTTTGACGGCAACGAAGATGAGGCGTGGGAATTCAAGTGGATGTTTTCCGCCCTTGAGGGCGAGATTGAAAGGTTGAGTGATGCGATAACGCAAAACTTCGGCTTTTGCGATAATCCTGAAACCGAATTCAACGATATGTCGGTTGCTCTTATTGGCAATCGGTACAATCTTCTCGGGTGGGATGATGAAGAGGAAGATTATTTTAATCTGGTCGGATACGACTCTGAGCTTGCATTCTCCGAAGCCGGGAAGCGCGTAATGCGGCTGACTAAAAAAGAAATGCTGGCGCAGATAGGTCAAACGCTGGGGCTGATTCTGTCATATCAAAACATCTCAATGAAATACGAGGCACTGAAGTCGACAATTGATATTTTTCGCGACAACAACGTGTCAATTTTACAAGTTGTCAAGGATATTGAAGAAGCGTACAGAGTCATGTTTGAGGGTAAGGCATACAAGAGCGGCGGCAGCTATTGGTGCTTAGACCGAGAAGCGGAAAGACGATTTGACAAGCTGGTAGATGAATTGCCGGACAGATATTGGGTCGAGTAAGGAGTGGTATTTTGTCAACACGAGAAGCACGGCGACGAGCCGAGAAGAAGTATAAGGAAGAATAGCAATGGAAGAATCACCATGTTTATCGTGCATTTACGCGCGGAAGGGTATAACAGAAAAAATAACTTGCAGTTTTGGCGTTCCCATTTATGGCACAATATACACTTGCGCGGCTTATCGGCGTAATTACTGGCTTGATATCGTAAAACAGCACGCGAAAGAGTACGAAAAAGAAATAAAAGAAATAATAAGCAAGGAGTGATTTAATGTCAACCAAAGAAGCAAGGAGCAGGGCAACAAAGAAGTATCAGGCAGCAAACACGAAGTTTCTTCAAATTCGCCTGAACTTTCGCACAGATAAAGATATCCTCGAAAAACTTTCCGCAGAGGAAAGTATGAGCGGATATGTTAAGAAGTTAATACGAGATGATATCAACCGCTCCAAGTGAGCGGTTTTTTTCTGCCTAAATTTTGCCTAAAAGATACCCGAAAAGTACCCGTTTTCTCACTGTTGGAAAACGGGCTTTTTTTATATAATTTTTGTAGATTTTAAGGGCGTGGTTTTATGTGGGTCAAGTACAATCCTAATCCTCGTGGTAACTCACGCGCAGGGGATTGCGTGATAAGGGGCATTACGAAGCTGACGGGTAAACAATGGGAGGACATATACACAGAGCTATCGATATATGGCTACTCGTTCGGCGACTGGGGCAACTCTAACGCAGTTTTTGACGCGTATCTCAGAGATCAAGGATATAAACGGAGCGTTATCCCGAATACTTGCCCGAATTGCTACACGGTCAATCAATTTTGCATGGACAATCCGAGCGGGCGCTATTTAGTTTGTACAGGGCGGCACGTTATCGGAATTGAAAATGGCGACTATTACGACAGTTGGGACAGCGGCGGCGAAATGCCGATATACTTCTATCACAGCTAATAAAAGAGTAAACAATTTTTGACTAAGAGGGGCGGTTATATGGCATTTCCGAATTACTTTCCGACAGGCTACAATCCGATGGGGAGTTACAATCCGTATCAGGTCGGGTATCAGCAGGCGCAGACAGGCGGCTTGCAGTGGGTGCAGGGTGAAGCAGGGGCAAAGGCTTTCCCTGTAAGTGCAGGGCAGAGCGTGCTGCTGATGGACTCGGAGAACAATGTTTTTTACATAAAGTCCACAGACGGCAGCGGAATGCCGTTGCCGCTCAGGACATTTGATTACAGGGAGCGCACGGCGCAGAGTGCGCCTAAAATGACTCAGAATGCGCCACAAACGACGATAGATACAAGCTTGTTCGTTACTCGAGACGAACTTGAAAAGCGTTTAGCGGAGCTTGTGACAAAAAGCAGAAGCATTACAAACGAAGCAAAGGGAGATGTTGAGTAATGGCAAGCATTCTAAAGCAGGCTTTTAACGGCAATCAGGCGCAGGCGCAGCCTGATATGCAGGCAATGTATCAGGAGTTTTGCAAAAATCCGATGTCATTTTTAGCGCGGGCAAGATTTAACATTCCTCAGAACATCGGGAGCAGTCCCGAAGCGATAGTCAGACACCTTGCAAGCACGGGACAAGTACCGCGACAGCTTATGCCGCAGGTGCAGGCTCTTATGAACAAGGTCAAATAAAGTCAAAAAAGGTGCGCACCTTTTAATATTTACACCCGACAAGGGAGAAAGGAGTGCTATTATGGCACTTACAGACGATTCAATGGTGATGCCCGTTACTCCGATGTACGGCGGCGGTTATGGTAATAACGGCGGTTTTTTCGGCAACGGCGGCGACTCTTGGCTTGGCATTCTGTTTCTGATTGCTCTTTGTAACGGCGGTTGGGGCGGCTTCGGCGGCGGCTTCGGCGGCGGCTATGGCAATATGATGCTTGGCTATGATTTCCCGTGGCTTCTCAACGGACAGAACGGCATTAGCAACAATGTAAACGACGGCTTCCGCGACGCACAGCTCCACGACAGTGTAACAAGCGTGAGGGACGGCGTAAGCAACCTTGCGACGCAGCTTTGCGGTTGCTGCGGTGATGTTCAGATGTCGCTTGCTAACGGCTTTAGCGGCGTACAGAACGCACTTTGCAGCGGCTTTGCAGGAACGACAGCAGCAGTAAACGGAGCGCAGAACGCTATTGCACAGCAGCTTTATTCAAATCAGCTTGCAGACCTCGAGAGAAGCTTCGCGGCTCAGACTGCAAGTACGCAGGGCATGAACGCGATCCAGTCACAGCTTGCGCAGTGCTGCTGTGATAACAGAGCAGCAACGGCTGATCTCAAATACACGATCGCAACAGAAAATTGTGCTGATCGTGCGGCACTTTCCGACGGTATCAGAGATATCATCGCAAGCAACACGGCGCAGACACAGACGATCCTTGACAAGCTTTGCGCTCTTGAACTCGACGGCTACAAGAGGGAGAATGATAATCTCAGAACACAGCTCAACATGGCGAACCTCGCGGCTTCTCAGACTGCACAGACTGCGCAGATTCTCGCAGGTCAGACAGCAGAGATTGACGGCGTTTACAACCGCCTTAAAAACTGCCCTGTTCCTTCGATGCCCGTGTACGGCAACACACCGATTTTTACTTGCAACAACGGCAACACTTGCGGCTGTGGCTGCGGCGCGTAAGGCGGTGACGGTATGGCTTGCGAATACTCAAACAACGCGGTTCAGACCGTCAATCCCGGCGAGAGCGTGATCTTCACGAGCTCGCCTGTTCCGTGCAGCAGGGGACTTGTACGACACAGAGATGACACGGGGAATTTCCTACTTAAAGGCAATGTTCGCCGCGCGTCTTGCGGATGCTGCCCGTCGTCGGCGACTTATCTTGTTGATTTTGGGGCAAACGTCGCTATTCCGACAGGCGGCACGGTAGGAGAAATCGATCTTGCGATCAGTGTTGATGGCGGGACGATCCCGACAACTGAAATGTCGGTGACTCCTGCGGCGGTTGAGGAGTTTTGGAATGTGTCGGACGCTACAATTATTTCGATCTGGCGCGGTTGCTGCCAGACACTCACTGTGCGGAATATCTCCGATCAGCCGATTCTTGTCAGGAATGCGAATATCATCTTTACGCGCCCTGATTTGAATGTCACATACTAAAGGGAAGGAGAAGAAGCAATGGCACACTATACAGACGAACTCGAGAAAGTATGCGAGGCGGTAGTGAAGACGCTTGCTAAGGCGAACCGCAAAATAGAAGAAACAGGCGGTGAGCTTACCGCAGGTGATGTTGACTATGTGGACAAGCTTACGCACGCTCTAAAAAGCATAAAAACTACCCTCGCTATGGAGGAGTATGCAGATGATTACAGCAATGACGGCATGGGCGGTTCTTATGGTCGCGGTTCTTATCGTGGAAACGGCTCGTACAATCGCGGCAGTAGCGAGAGAATGTATCGCGATGGCGAAAGCTATGAAGGCGGCTCGTATGCACGAGGACGCGGCAGGAACGCAAAGCGTGACTCAATGGGAAGATATTCTTCTGAGCGAGGATACAGCTATGACGACGCGAAGTCAGAGATGATCGAGAAGCTCCATGAGGTCATGGAATCCGCGCCTGATGAAACTGCGAAGCGCGAAGTCAAGAAGCTTGTAGAAAAGATGGAGCAGATGTAAAGGGGGACGGCTGACGTGATAACGATGCACGATCTGGACGAAGCGATTGCAGAATGTCAGGGTCAGCCGCACCCGAACGCAAACACTTGTATCAAGCTTGCGGCGTATCTGACTATAAAGGAGTCCATGAAAGAGCAAGACAGGACGAGCGGCGGAGTATCTTTTGCGGCGCAACCTCAGCAAGCCAGTTTAAGCAGCGGCTCGGCGTTCGCAAAAAAGATAGAAGGACTGCCGCTAGAAAAAATCCTGACTTTGTTCGATGAAGTAATGGAAACCCTACAAGCTATAAACCCGCCTTTATATGCGGCGATCATGCGAAAACTTTAAAATTCTATGAAAGGTTCACAAAACGCTTGTGAACCTTTTGTTTATAATGCAGAAATGTAAAATAATACATAAAATAGGTAAAATTTTACTTGACTTTACCGCGCCGAAGGTGTATTATATATACAGAAACAAAAACACAGAGCCGAAAGGCAGGAGGTAAAAACTATGAAAACAATGGATATCACAAGCATGGCAGCAGCACTTTACGACGGCGGTTGGAGAGCAGAAGACAAAGACGATCTGATCGCAGAGTACGATCTTACAAACGATGAAGCAACAGAGATTTGCGAGGTACTCGCAACGTATGAAGAAAAAAAATGAACGCTTGAACGCTGACGGCACTGGGGCGAAAGCCCCCAGTGTAAAGCTGCACCGACAAATCCGAAGCAGTCGGCAGGCTAAAAACACAAAGGAGTGATTGATTGAGAAGTAACGAGTTAAAAGCGGAGTTCGCCCGCAAAGGGTACACGCAGCAGCAAGTTGCTGATCTTATGGGTATCAGCTTGAAAACGCTGTACAACAAGATGAACAGCAAGAACAAGCGCGGAGGATTCACCGATAAAGAGATCATGCGACTATGCGAAATCCTCAAACTAAAAAGCATGGATTGCTTCTTTGGGGAGGGGTAATGCGTGATATGGGTAAACTGCAAGGACGCAAACGGATTGCATTGTGTGTTTTGCTCACCGAAAGGAAAGTGCAGCATACTATCGGAAACGAGTTTCCCAAAAGGAGAGTGCAAGTTTTTCAAAGATGCAAGGCACATGAAGCAAGCGGAAATCGACTACTATGATCGCCGAGGGTGGCGAAAGAAGGGAGCAAGAAATGATCGAACTGAATGACGAGGCAAAAGCGGCGGTTCTTAATGCCGTGCTTGAAGCGGAGATGAATCTTATTGATACGATAAGAGAGAATGCACTGAGAGAAGAGGAAGGGGCTTTAAAAGAAAAACACGTTCTGAGAGAAACACACTACCGCGATATATACGCGGCACAGTACAGGCTTTGCGACAGGCTTGGACTTGCGCGGTTCTACGATGACTGGCGCGACGAGCCACTGAGTGAGGAGGAAGATGAAAGCACGAATTCCACCGAGCAGACAGACAAAGCGTGAAGCATATCGCCTGACGTTGGATTACATAGAGAAAGAGAGGAACAATGTAACGCGGCGGTTCTTCAAACTTTTCATATGCGTTATGCATGAAGATTTTGGATTCGGTGTCACCCGTCTGAAACGGCTTGTAGATCGCGTGAACGAACTTGCGGCAAAAGGCGAGAAAAATCCGATTTTCTGGAAAGAGATTGATCACACCGTGATCGACTACATGGGGATTCCGTTTGATCGTGAAGAAACCACGATAGACGGTGATCTGATTTAAGGAGCAGAGAGGGAGAACAAAATGGGCAAAATGAGTATAAAAGAACGGCTGAAAGAATTCGTTTTCGGCGAGGAAGAAATCCACGGGCGCGTGGATATAGTAACGGGACGCGGCAGAGTGACATTCTCGGCGGAGTTAGTAAACATCGACGACTACAACAGGGCGATCGATTTATTGCTCGAAGAACGGGACATCTTGTTCCCGTCGGAAAGGGAGTGACACAATGGGCAGCGCAGTCAAGGCAGGTAAGTACTACTTTAAAACAGGCGACACGTCTACTTATGACGCGGAGCACCGCTACTCGGTGAAGCCGAAGGAAGAGCGGAAAATCCATCATGCGAGCGCGGATAAAATGCCGCAGTACCAACGCATGATCATTTTCAAGCTTGCGGAGATGTTCAAGGGACGTGAACTGGCGAAGCGGCTTAAAAAGTTGCAGTTCTGCGACTACAAGACAGCAAAAGACATAGCGAAAGGATGGACAAAATGAAGTATTTACCAACAACAGAAAGAGCACAGAGATTGGTGACAGAAATCTTTGAGTTTGCAGTTAGAAATAACGCTGTACCGACACGCAGGGAAGAGACAGGAGAGCACCCCACTTTTTTTGTGTGGTATTCGGGGCATACAAACGAACTGACGGTACATATTTTACCCAAGGGGTGGATGGTAGGAGGAAAAGATGAAAAAGATGAAACATACGATGTTTACCTATCACCGGATGAGTACACAACAGCGAAAAAAATCGAAGCAGAACTGGAACAGGTTTTAGCAAGAATGGCGAAGGTTATGAACGAGTGGGAGGCGAAGCAGCATGATAAATAAAGACTTAATCGTGGTAAAGCAGTTACCAGTCATCGAGGAACAGCTGCATAAACTAAAGGCGGATATAACGGAACGCGTCAGCGCGGCGGTTGCGCTTGACTGCAACGAGGATACCGTTAAGGAAATCAAAAAAGTTCGTGCTGAACTTAATAAGGAATTCAGCGAGTACGAGGACGCGCGGAAAGGCGTGAAAAAGGCTATAAGTGAGCCTTATGACAAATTTAATGCGGTCTATAAGGAGTGCGTTTCGGACGTGTTTAAAGCCGCAGACGGTGAATTGAAGAAGAAGATCGCCGCCGTTGAGGACAGTATAAAAGAAGTTAAGCGTGAGCGAATATCTTCATATGCGGTGGAGCTGCGGACGGCATTGGGGCTTGAATGGCTTGACGTGAATAGGGTGCTTCCTAACGTCACTATGTCGGCGAGTGAGTCAAGCCTTATTCAGAGAGTCTCAGAAGAAATGGAAAGGATAAACGAGGATGTTAATGCTATTGAAGACCCTGAGGTCTTTGCCGAGTACAAGAAAACGCTTAATCTCGCGCAAGCGCAGACGATCGTTAAAAATCGCCGTGCTGAGATTGAAAGGGCGAAAGCTGAGGCAGAGCGCAAGGCAGCAGAGGAAGAAGTCAAGCAAGAAGTCACGGAGCGTGTTGAAATGGTTGCTCCGCCGACGGTTGAAGAACCTCCCGAAATCGAGAAAACATTTTCAATGTCGTTTACGGTTACGGGTACGATCAAGCAGTTAAAGGCGCTTAAAGCCTTTATGATAGAAAACAACATAGAGTATACAGGAGGTTAAA
>JAEIGA010018910.1_pt1 | contig 10502 bp, 6 predicted proteins | sample 9270691 | NCBI WGS metagenome assembly JAEIGA01 (sample SAMN17057246, study PRJNA624740) | gut metagenome | biome: biome; isolation source: fecal sample | host: Bos grunniens | place: China: Xizang | collected 2019
GAAAACTACGGAATTAAACTTGAAGGCGAAGTTATGGCCGACATGGAAGCTGTAGTACGTCGCAGCCGTGGCGTTGCAGAAGGCATGAGCAAAGGCGTTCAATACCTTTTCAAGAAAAACAATGTAGAACTTATCGCAGGTTTCGGTTCATTGACAGCCGACAAGAAAGTAAAGGTTGTTGACGCAGAAGGCGTTGAAACAATTTACGAAGCAGAACACGTCATTCTCGCTACAGGATGTAGAGTTCGTCAATTGCCAACTCTCCCTATCGACGGCGAAAAAATCATCAGCTATCGTCAAGCTCTCGTTTTAGACAAACTTCCTGAAACAATGTTAGTTGTAGGTTCTGGCGCTATCGGTTCAGAATTCGCATTCTTCTTCACATCAATGGGCGTAAAAGTCACTTTGGTTGAATTCATGCCTAACATCCTTCCTGTTGAAGATGAAGAAGTTTCAAAACAAGTTGAACGTTGCTTCAAGAAATTGAAGATGACTGTCATGACAGAATCATCAGTGACAAACGTTGACACAACAGGTGAAAAATGCGTTTGCACAATCGAAACTAAAAAAGGCCCTAAAGTCGTTGAAGCTGACATCGTTCTCTCAGCAGTTGGCGTTCAGACAAACCTCGAAAACCTCGGTCTAGAAGAACTCGGCATCGCAACAGAAAGAGGCAAAGTCATCGTTGACGACTACTACAGAACAAATATTGAAGGCGTTTACGCTATCGGCGATATCGTTCACGGACCAGCTTTGGCACACAAGGCATCACACGAAGCTATCATCTGCGTTGAAAAATTCTGCGGATTAGAACCAGAAAAATTGAATTATAACAACATACCAGGCTGTACATACATCACACCTGAAGTAGCATCAGTAGGTCTCACAGAAGCAAAAGCTATCGCTGCAGGCTACGAAGTTAAAGTAGGTAAATTCCCATTCACAGCATCAGGCAAAGCATCAGCAGCCGGCAACAAAGACGGTTTCATCAAGGTCGTCTTCAATGCTGCTAACGATGAATGGCTTGGCTGCCATATGGTTGGCGACAACGTAACAGAAATGGTAGCTACAGCAGTTCTCGGCCGTGAGTTAGGCGCAAAAGGCCGCGACATCATCAACACCATCTTCCCTCACCCAACAATGTCGGAAGCAATGATGGAAGCAGCTGCTGCAGCACACGGTGAAGTAGTACACCTATAATAAAGTGTAGAGTTTAGAGTGTAGAGTTTAGAGTAGTTGAAAGTATATCGTTATAAGTTTACAGTTAATTCAGCTACTTTAAACTCTATACTTTAAACTTATAAACTGCTCCAAACTCTTAACCATAAACTATAAACTCTAAACTAAAAAATGGAAATAATCAAGACTTCAATAGAAGGTTTACTGGTAATTAAACCTGATGTCTTCAGAGACGACAGAGGTTACTTTTACGAATCATATAACAAAGAACGTTTTGCTAAAGAAGGACTTACTATGACTTTCGTTCAAGACAACGAATCAAAGTCAAGCAAAGGCGTCTTACGTGGATTGCATTTCCAGAAACCACCTTACGCTCAAGGCAAGCTGGTGAGAGTTGTCAAAGGCGCCGTCATGGACTTTGCCGTCGATTTGCGCAAAGGCTCACCTACCTACGGCAAATGGGAGTCCCGATTATTGACAGAAGAAAATAAAGAAATGTTCTGGATACCAGAAGGTTTCGCTCACGGATTCGTCACCTTGGAAGACGACACTATCTTCAACTACAAATGCACTAACATATACAACAAAGAATCAGAAGGCAGCGTTTTATGGAACGACCCTGACATTAACATTGAATGGAATATCGAAAACCCTATATTATCAGAGAAAGATAAAGTTTCTCCTTTATTAAAAAACTTTGAAACTCCTTTTACTTACTAATCTGAAATGAAGAATACAAAAATCCTCTTACTAATAGCAGCAGCATCTTTTGTATTGATGATTGTCATAACATTCGTCATGAGCATCATCGCAATAAAAACAGCAAACGAACGACCAGTATCTTTAGAACAAATAGTAGTGCAAAGCAACGACATCGAGTTTTGTGAAGACATTTATTTCGCAGACGAGAGAGTGCCATTGGAGTTGTTTAACATCAGAGAACGTTACGAAAGAGAACTACTGTCGAATACATATTTCCATAGCAACACTATGGTTCTTCTGAAACGCTCAAAGCGTTGGTTCCCAGTGATTGAACCTATTTTGAAACAATATGGAATTCCTGAAGACTTCAAATACTTATGCGTCATAGAAAGCAATCTTACAAACGCTGTATCTCCAGCAGGTGCAGCCGGCTTCTGGCAGTTCATGAAATCAACAGCCGAAGACTACGGGCTGAAAGTCAACAAAGAAGTCGACATGCGATATAATGTCGAACTAGAGACAGAAGCAGCATGTAAATATTTCCTTAAGGCGTATGAGAAATTCGGAAACTGGACTCTGACAGCAGCAGCTTATAACGCAGGAACTACAAGAGTTACTAAATTCATGAAAGAACAAGGCGCCGACTCATACTACGACTTATTAATGGCTGAAGAAACAGAACGTTACGTATTCAGAATATTAGCCATTAAGACCATTTTCGAAAATCCAGAAAAATTTGGAATATACGTAAGTCCTAAACTCTCTTATGAGCCTTACAAATATGACATTGTAAAATTAGACAAAAGCGTTAAAAACTGGGCAGAATTCGCAAAAGAACACGATATCACTTATAAGCTTTTAAAGATTTTCAATCCTTGGTTAAGAAGCAACTCATTGAAAGTCAACAAAGGCGAAGTATATGAGATTAAGATTCCTAAGAAACCTTTCAATATGACACACCACCACATCATGAATTTGATTGGTAACGAACAATTTTTACTCGAAGACTCTTTAGCAACAGAAGCAATAAATTACAGCGATGAGCTCAATTGATAAAAACAATATTTCAGAAGAAGATTTCTTAGAGATTTACGGTGCCAAAGAAAACAATCTCAAAGACATAAGCCTCAAGATTCCGCGCAATAAGCTCGTCGTTGTGACAGGATTAAGCGGAAGCGGCAAGTCGTCATTGGCATTCGAAACAATCTATGCGGAAGGCCAGAGACGTTATATGGAATCATTGTCGTCATACGCACGCCAGTTCATCGGAAACATGGAGCGTCCTCAAGTTGATGACATCAAAGGATTAAGTCCTGTAATTTCCATAGAGCAAAAATCTGTCAACAAAAACCCACGTTCCACCGTTGGAACAATAACAGAAATTTATGATTATCTTCGACTTCTGTATGCAAGAGTAGCAGAACCATTTTCATATAACACTGGAGAAAAAATGGTACGCTATTCTGAAGAACAGATCTGCGATATCATTACAAAGACTTATAAAAACAAGAAAGTCAACATACTAGCTCCTGTAGTAAGAGCCCGTAAAGGTCATTACAGAGAGTTGTTTGAAAACATACGTCAGCAAGGCTTCTTAAGAGTACGCATCGACGGAGAGATGAAAGAGCTCAGCTTCGGAATGCAAGTCGATAGATATAAGACTCACGATATCGAGATAGTCATCGACAGACTTTTGGTCGGAGATGACAAAAGCAGAATATCCAAAGCCATCGAACTTGCTTTCAAACACGGCAAAGGCTTATTATTGATTATGGAAGAAGGCGACGACAAAGTAAGATTCTTCAGCCGTCTACTGATGTGTCCTACAACCGGACTTTCATATCAAGATCCAGAACCTAACTCATTCTCTTTCAACTCGCCTTACGGAGCATGTCCTAAATGCAACGGACTAGGCGAGATAACTGTCATCGACATGAACAAGATAATTCCTGATATGGAGAAAAGCATCCGCAAAGGTGGTCTCGCTCCAATAGGTGAATACAAGAGTTCATGGATTTTCAATCAGTTAGAGACATTAGGACTTCATTACGGATTTAATTTAGACACTCCTCTGCAAGAATTATCAGAAGAAGCTCTGAACGCAATTCTTTACGGCAGCAGCGAAGGTTTCACTGTAACGAAGGAGTTATACGGAACAATGTCGACTTTCACAGCTACCTTCGACGGAATAATAAACTTCATAGTAAGTCAGAATGACGAAAACGCCTCTACAGCGATAAAACGTTGGGCTGCAAGTTTCATGAACGAAACGCAATGTCCAGAGTGTCACGGCGCACGTCTGAAAAAAGAATCGCTTTATTTCAAGCTTAACGACAAGAACATTGCCGAGCTAGCAGAGATGGACATAGTAAACCTCGCCCAATGGTTCGAAGATTTGCCTAATCATCTTAACAAAAAGCAAAAAGAAATCTCAACAGATATTTTATCCGAGATAAAGAAACGCATCAACTTTTTGTTGAATGTCGGCATCGATTATCTGAATTTAAATCGTCCTGCAAAGAGTCTCTCTGGCGGCGAAGCACAACGTATACGTCTTGCCACACAGATAGGTTCATTGTTAACAGGCATCTTATATATTTTGGATGAGCCAAGTATCGGTCTGCATCAACGCGACAATCAACGACTTATAGAATCGTTGAAAGAATTGCGCGACATAGGCAACTCCATTATCGTTGTTGAACACGACAAAGACACCATGATGGCTGCCGACCATATCATCGATATAGGTCCAGGAGCAGGAAGTCATGGCGGTGAAATCATGTTTGAAGGCACCCCAAAAGAAGCAAAGAAAGGACACGGCCTCACCTGCGATTATCTCAACGGGAGAAAGAAAATTGAAGTACCGAAGAAAAGACGCAAACCCGTTGACGGAAAACATATCATTATAAAGGGTGCGACAGGTCACAACCTTAAAAACGTGACATTGAAACTGCCTTTAGGACTGATGGTATGCGTCACCGGCGTTTCCGGTTCTGGAAAATCCAGCCTCATCAACGAGACGCTCTACCCTATCTTGAGCAAACATTTCTATCGTTCTCTAAAAGAACCATTGTCTTATAAATCCATTGAAGGTCTGGAACATATCGACAAAGTCATCGAGATTGACCAAGCTCCTATTGGCAGAACACCACGTTCAAACCCAGCGACTTACACCAAAGTCTTCGATGAGATAAGAAAACTATACGGCGAGTTGCCCGAGTCAAGAATCAGAGGCTACAAAGCCGGAAGATTCTCCTTCAACGTAAAAGGCGGAAGATGCGAGACATGCTGCGGTGCAGGAGTCAGACTCATAGAGATGAACTTCCTCCCCGACGTACAGGTCCTTTGCGAGACTTGCCAAGGAAAACGCTACAACAGAGAGACATTGGAGGTACGCTACAAAGGAAAATCCATCAATGACGTATTGAATCTGACCATAAGCGAAGCTCTCGTATTCTTCGAGAATTTCCCTCTCATAACACAAAAGATACAAGCTTTGGAAGACGTCGGACTTGGCTATCTTACACTAGGACAAGCATCAACCACTTTGTCTGGCGGTGAGGCACAACGCGTTAAACTAGCAGCCGAACTATCCAAGAAAGATACAGGAAAGACACTTTATATCTTGGATGAACCAACGACAGGATTACATTTTGAAGATATAAAAGTCTTGATGGAAGTGCTGAATAAATTAGTAGAAAAAGGCAACACAGTGCTCATCATAGAACATAATCTTGACGTAATAAAACTCGCCGACTACATCATCGACATGGGACCGGAAGGCGGAGTGAAAGGCGGAACCATCATAGGCGAAGGCACACCAGAAAGCATAGTGAAAAAAGGAAAAGGATTTACTGCGAAATATTTGAAAGAGGAACTCTAATATATTAGAAATTCAGAAACTCAGAAAAATAGTCCACGCCACTACATTACTACATCACAAAAAACTTGTGGTCTTGTAGTCTTGTGGTCTTGTAGTCTTTCTCACTCACCTCAATCTAATATTATCTCCTACATGAAGGATGGTATTCTCATCCATATCGTTCATCTTGAACAATGACTTCAACTTAACACCATAAAGGCGAGAGACATACGACAATGTCTCTCCTTTTTGTATTGTGTGATATTCATAGCGTCGCATTGCCTTGTTCTTCTTAGGCTCAATGTATATTATCTCATTGTCTTTAAGCGTTCTGCGCTTGCCTAAGTCATTATATTTCACAATCTGATAATCATATATACAAAACATATCAGCCAAATCATAGACGCTCTCGCCTTCTCTTGCATAAATAAACTTAACCTTATTATTCTCACGTATATATCTATCGTCAGGAGTCTTGCCGACCACCTCAGCATCAGCAATCCTATAAGGAGTATAGACAATGCCGTTATCAACCTTAGACTTGTTGTCTTGTTGTTCTGTTGTCTTGTTGTCTTTCTTATACTTAAACTTACCTTTCACAACCATCTGGTCATATTGGGCGAGATTATAATCTTCGATAAGCTTAATCAATATATTTGCATAGACAGGCAATGTTGCATAGCCAGCTTTTTTCAGACCTTTCGCCCATGCCTCATAGTCGGTTATCTCCAGTTCAAACAAAAAAGCATAACGTTGTCCTTTTCTAAGAAACAAGGAATGGTCGCGGTAAGAGTCTTCAGGGCATTCATAAACACGGAAGCATTCGCCCTTCTCGTCATCATCGTGATAAGTGCGTTTTCCAGTCCAGTCTTTATGACATTTAATTCCGAAATGATTGTTGGATTTTTTTGCCAGTTCGCTGTTGCCGTTACCAGATTCGAGCAGCCCTTGGGCGAGAGTTATGGATGCCGGTATCTTATGATCCTGCATCTCACGCATTGCGATGTCCTTATATTGTTCGATATAATCCATCACAGCCTTAGACTTATTTTGTGACAATGCAACAGAATGCCATACGACAGACAGAAGCAAAACAACAAAGAATCTAAGGTTTTTTATCATTTTCAAAATTTTTGTAAAAATACAAAATAAACGCACACGACAAAATAAATATTATTTCCACTATTTTTTAACTAATTAATTAAGGTATCCTAACTCTTTTTTTCTTACTTTTGCCTAATTTAAGATAATTGTATATGGACCATACTTTAATAAAGAAATATTTCCCAGAACTCACTGAGAATCAATTGATGCAATATCAATCTTTATTCCCATTATATGAAGATTGGAACAGCAAGATAAACGTCATTTCCCGCAAGGATATGGAAAGTTTCTACGAACACCATGTCTTGCATTCATTAGCTATTGCTAAATATTTCACGCTCTTGCCTGGCATGAAAGTGATGGACGTAGGCACTGGCGGAGGATTCCCTGGCATTCCATTAGCCATTATGTTTCCACAGACAGACTTCTTGCTCGTCGACAGCATAGGCAAGAAAATCAAAGTGGTTCAAGCCGTTGCCGAGTCATTAGGATTGACAAACGTGGTTGCAGTTCAAGATCGCGTAGAGAATATCAAAGACAAATTCGACGTCATCACAAGCCGTGCGGTTACACGTCTCCCAGAGATTGCCGGCTGGGTCAGCAACAAACTCAGAATACACAACGACATAGAAGCTGGCGGTATCTTATATCTTAAAGGCGGCGACATAGAACAAGAATTGCGTGATGTTCCAAAGAACTGGAAACGCAAGACCACTTCGATAACAAAATGGTACGCCGAACCATATTTCGTAGAAAAATACGTTGTACATTTATATTAAAATCGAAATAAAAAATCAATAAAAATCAACTTAAATAACAATTTATGAGAAAGCATTTATTATCACTATTGGTTATCATGATGTTTGGTATCAATAGTTTTGCCCAAATGGCAATGCCTCTTCCAATGGACCCTAACGTAAGATACGGTAAATTGGACAACGGATTGACTTATTACATCCGTCACAATGAAAAACCAGAAAACAGAGCAGACTTCTACATCGCACAGAAAGTCGGTTCAGTACTCGAAGAAGAAAGCCAACGCGGTCTCGCTCACTTCCTCGAACACATGGCATTCAACGGAACAACAAACCTTCCAGGAATGACATTGAGAAACTACCTCCAAAGCAGAGGCGTTAAATTCGGTGAAAACCTCAACGCTTACACAGCAATCGACGAAACAGTTTACATGGTTACAAATGTTCAGACAGACCTCCCAGGTTTGGTCGACACTTGTCTCCTCATCCTCCACGACTGGTCAAGCTTCATCGCTCTTGAAGAAGCAGAAATCGACAGCGAACGTGGCGTCATCCTCGAAGAAGAACGTACAACAGGCGGTGCAAGCAGACGCGTTATGGAACAATTGCTTCCAAAAATGTATCCAGGCAGCCCTTACGGCGAACGTCTTCCAATAGGTACAAAAGAAGTTATCGCCAACTTCTCATACCAAGAAATCCGCGACTACTACAACAAATGGTATCGTCCAGACCTCCAAGGTTTAATCATCGTTGGTGACATCGATGTTGACGCTATTGAAGCTCGCATCAAAGAAATGTTCGCTGACATCCCTGCTCCAGTAAACCCAGCAGAAAGAACACAATTCATGATTGAAGACAACGCAGAACCTATCGTTGCTATCGCATCAGACGCTGAGTTAACATCAATGAGCTTGCAAATATTCTACAAACACGATGCAACTCCAAACGAATACAAAAACGACGCTAGCTACTGGATGGCTGAATACATCCTTTCTTTAATCTCTGATATGCAAATCAACAGATTACAAGAACTCACACAAAAGCCAAATCCTCCATTCGTTTACGGTTACAGCTACTATGGTGACTACTATTTATCACCAACAAAAGAAGCTTGGACAAGCTACGCTGTTCCAAAAGATGTCGCTAGCATCGAAGAAGCTATCACAGCAATGGTTACAGAAAACAAACGTATGGCTCAATTCGGTTTCACAGCTTCAGAATATGAAAGAGCTAAAGCTGACCACATGAAAGCTATCGAAAGCAGATACAACGAAAGAAACAACACTGAAAACGAAAAATACGTTGACCAATACTTAAATCACTTCTTGCACAACGAACCTATGATGGACATCGAAACAGAATACATGCTCTATCAACAAATCTCTCCTAACATCCCATTAGAAGCTATCAACTCTTTCGCAAAACAACTCATCACTGAAAACAACCTCGTCATCACATTGACAGCTCCTAAGAAAGAAGGCGAAGTTCTCCCAACAGAAGAAGAACTCTTAGCTATGTACAACAACGCTATGGCTATTGAAGTTGAAGCTTACGAAGAAGAAGTATTTGACGGCCCAATGATCGCAAAACTTCCTAAAGCTGGCAAAGTAAAGAAAGAAGCTCAAAACGAAGTTCTCGGCACAACAGAATGGACTCTCAGTAACGGCATGAAAGTCATCTACAAACAAACAACTTTCAAAGATGATGAAATCAGAATGAGAGCTTACAGCCCAGGTGGTTTGACAGCACTTCCACAAGATGACCCATTCACACTCCAAAACCTCGGTGACATCATCACATTAGGCGGTGTTGGCGAATTCAGCGCAATCGACTTACCAAAAGTCTTAGCAGGTAAAAAAGTTAACGTTGCTCCTTATATCAGCACATATTCAGAAGGTATGAACGGCACATGTTCTCCTAAAGATTTGGAAACAATGATGCAACTCATCCACTTATACTTCACAGCTCCACGCGCTGACCAAGAAGTATTCGAATCAACAATGGAACGTACAAAAGCTATGTTGAAGAACATGGAGTTGAATCCAAACCTCACATTGTCAGACTCTATCACAAAAGTTTTATACAACAACCACCCATTACGTTTGAGAATGAATGTTGAAGACTATGATAAAGTTGACTACGCTAAGGCAATGGAAATGTACGAAAACCGTTTTGCAGATCCTAACAACTTTACATTCACATTCGTTGGCAACATCGATGTTGAAACATTCAAACCACTCGTTGAACAATATTTAGCTTCATTGAAGAAGAAAAATCGCAAAGAAGACTGGAAAGATGTTGGTTTAGGCGTTGCTGATGGCAGCTACACAACACACTACAGAAAAGAAATGCAAGATCCTAAGACATCTGTATATATGATTTACGACGGCGCTATGGAATACAACCTCTATAACGAAGTTTATATGGATGTTCTTTCTGACGTACTCGACATCGTTTACACAAAATCAATCCGTGAAGAACAAGGCGGCACATACGGCGTTGGCGTTATGGGAACAACAATGAACAGACCTAACGACGCTTTCATGTTCTACACAGTATTCGATACAAATGACGAAGTCTATGCAACATTGATCGACATCGCTAAAGCTGGTTTGAAAGACATCGCTGAAAACGGCCCACGTCAAGAAGACCTCTCAAAAGTATTGGAAAACAAACTCAAGAAGAGAACTGAAGAACTTCAAGAAAACAGATTCTGGACAAACGCTATCATGTCACAAGTTACAGACAACATGGACGTAGTTACAGAATACGAAAACATCATCAAAGGTGTTACTGTTGAATCAGTCGCTGAATTTGCAAAACAAATCCTCAACGGCAACTTGAAAGAAATCGTTCAACTTCCAGTGAAATAATTTTTAGCTATCAGCTATCAGCTATCA
>JAEIGA010018911.1_pt1 | contig 10502 bp, 5 predicted proteins | sample 9270691 | NCBI WGS metagenome assembly JAEIGA01 (sample SAMN17057246, study PRJNA624740) | gut metagenome | biome: biome; isolation source: fecal sample | host: Bos grunniens | place: China: Xizang | collected 2019
CGGCTTATCAATAACGATAACATCTTTATCCTCATAGAGAATTTCAAATGGTAGACGCTGCTTCATAATGGTCCTGATTCGTTTTTACCGAAAGAATGGTAAGTTCTACGTGTCTGTCGCCATAAGTAGAAACTGAAGCTTTAAACATCACATCACTTGTAAGATGAGAGCGAGACCTCAACTCTTCGGCAATACTACCCTTATTCCACCACACCGCGCGCAATCCACCCGGAAAGCCCAACTGAAGATGACGCCCTTCGACACCCATAACGCGCACATCAGAAAAACATACATTCTTAAACGCGAATACGGGCTCTGGATTCTCTTCACCAAATGGCTCCATACGCATAAACGAATCAACAAACTCTATCGTCATATCGTTAGGAGTAACCCACGCGTCAATCAAAACCTCATTAAAGCTAGAAGAATCTAAAGCTTGATTTCTACACGCTTCAATAAATAGCGATTTAAATAATTCAAGATTATCGTTTTTAATTGAAAAACCAGCCGCCGCGGCATGACCGCCAAAGCGTTCCAAGGCTGACTGAGAAGCAGAGAGAGCGTCACGAACATTATAATTCTCAGGCGCGCGCGCTGAGCCATGATTACCAACAAGTACTGCTATAGGCACAGCTCGCGATAAAGAATCATCAGTAATTTTTTCAAGAACCTTTGATGCTACAATACCAGCTACCCCTTGGTGACCATCAGCTAGAGTAATAACCTGAGCTGGAGCATCCTTTACTATTTGTTGTAGAGCCGAATTAAACATATCGAGCTCTACACTCTTTCTTTCGCAATTTCTTAAATCTACTTGGCGAGCGAGCTCACGAGCTTCTTCACGATCATTCGAGAGAACTAATCTCAACGCCTCTGAACCATCTGACATGCGCCCTGAGGCATTTATCCTCGGACCGATCGCGAAACCAAAATCGCGTGTCGTCATAGAAATAACACCAGGTCTAGAAACGCGATGAAATAGTTCTTTAAGACCTAATGGCGCATATTTTGAAAATAGTTTTAAAGCTTCGGATACTAAAATTCGATTTTGATTCCGAAGTGGCATTATATCAGTAACTGTAGCGAGCCCCGCTAAAACCATCAAGGGACCAGCTATCGCACCTCCATTATAAAGACCTTCTTCGCGCGACTTAAGAACAAGCGCGTTAGCGAGCATAAAAGCAACGCCAGCACCACAAAGGCCAGAAAGCTCCTCCGGCGAACTGACCTTAGGATTAACTATCGGGCAGTCGGGTAAAATATCACCGGGAAGATGATGATCGGTAACTACAACATCAATGCCCTTAGACTTTAAAAACGCCGTCTCCTCAACAGAGTTTATCCCGTTATCAACAGTAACTACCAGCTTAACGTCAGGATGTTCTTTAAGTAGCCTATTAACCGATCGTTCATTCATCCCATACCCTTCTTCCATACGCCTTGGAAGAAACGGATGAACATCGTACTCTAAAATGTCTAATGTCTTAACTAATATTGCAGTAGCCGAGATACCATCACAATCATAATCGCCGAAGACAATCGTTTTTTTATTCTCGCGCCTGGCCGCAATTATGGTAGAAACTGCCGCGTCGATACCAGGTAATTCACTCGGTGGTAAAAGATTTTTATAAGAGGGGTTAAAAAAAGTTTCAAGCGTATTTAATGTAACCCCTCTTAAATCGAGAAGCCTAGCCATAAGCGGACTTTCGCCCGCTTTGACTAGTTCTTCAACATTATGTCTGTTAACTTCTCGCTCTTTCCAAACCATTAAATACCTGAATATTAGTGCTTTTAGATCTTAACTTCGTGGCACCAGCCGTGCTTATCTTCTAAAAGACCATACTGGATACCCTGAACGGTATCATAAAGCTTCTGAAGATGTTCGCCGACAGCGTCCTTATCGGAAATGACAATTACGTCGTCTCCACGAGTAATTTCCCAGACGGGAGTAACAACAACTGCTGTACCGCAGGCCGCGACCTCGGCAAATTCACGAATCTCCTCATAAGGAATCTGACGACACTCAACCTTCCAGCCGAGATCTGCCGCGCACTCTTTAAGCGACATATTAGTAATCGAAGGAAGTACCGACTTACTATCGGGCGTAACGTAAGTACCATCCTTCGTAATACCAATAAAGTTAGATGTTGAAAATTCCTCAACATACTTATGAGTCTTAGCATCAAGATAAAGCTCAACTGGCCATCCATCATGCTTAGCCTTCTCATGGGCGTAAAGTGACGCGGCGTAGTTACCACCAACCTTAACATCACCCATACCATTGGGAGCTGCGCGATCCCAATCGTCGAGAATAACTGCGCGCACAGGCTTTAAACCGCCCTTATAATATGCGCCCACGGGCATAACCATAATCATAAAGGTGTATTCCTTAGCGGGAGCAACACCAATTTGAGGACCGGTACCGATAAGAAGAGGTCTTAAATAAAGTGATCCGCCCGTTCCGTATGGAGGAACAAACTCTTCATTCGCGCGAACAACCTTATCGACCGCGTCAATAAACATATCAACCGGGATAACTGGCATTACACAACGCTCAGCCGTCTTAGCCATGCGCTTAGCGTTTTCTTCAGGACGGAAAATAACGACCTTACCATCCTTCTGGCGAAAAGCCTTCATGCCCTCAAAGCACTCTTGACCATAATGAAGGCAAGTAGCACCGATATGCATCGTAATTTCGGGCTTCTTTACAAACTCACCCTCCGACCACGCGCCATCTTTCCAAACATAGCGAATGTGGCAGTTAACTTCTGAAAAACCGAACCCTAAGCTGGCCCAGTCTATATCTGTTCTTGGCATTGAGTTTTCTCCTTTTTAATTTTTTAATATGCTAAAGGTGCTAAATTTCTGGCTTTACCATAAGAGGCGCTGTCTGCAGCGACAACGTTTCTCATTAAACCATTCAAAATAGGATCTACCTCGAATATTCTTCTGTCCATTTGAGGTGACATACGAACGAACACTTTAAATAACTCCATCGCCTCGCGATATCCATTAATCGTTCGCAACCTAACTAAATCAAGCAAAAATCTAATATCGGGAATTTTCGCCTTATCGTTATCCTTAGCGAATAAATATTCCTGAAGCCTCTTTATCACTAGCCCAATATCCTGTTTCGCGGCAAAGCGCATATATCTATACGTCTCTTCACGATATTTTTCAAAATTTTTAGGATCTTTAATCGAATAATAATGCGCTAAAATAGCCCATTCCACAAACAAATTCATATCTAATTTATCAGTACAACGCTCGTACACCTTTAATATATTATAGGCTTTTTCCAACTGCCCTACAGAAAGAAAAACAGTTACGGCATTTTTAAGATCGTCTTTTTTACTTTCTTTGATTACGTAATTTTCAACCAACGCCATAATCTGGGCAGCTTTTTCTCTATAACCTAATTCATGATATGCTACAGCAAGTTTGTAATAGTCGCCATCACTTAGTCTGGCAGCTACGATAGACTCTAGCCATTTATCCTGCTTAAAATTTTCAAACTCAGAAACTCTTAAAATACTATTAAGATATTCTTTTATTCTAGTAGTTCTCGTATTATTAGGATCTATTAAATCAGTATATTCCAACAAGTCACTAATTACAGAGAACTTCTGAGTTCTCATGAGTATTTCGCTTATATACCTAAATGTGGCTTCTGGCGAAGCCGGATAAAGCATGTGCGCTTCACGAAAAGCCTCGCTCGCCTCCCCAATACGATTTTGACGTACATAAAGCCCAGCTATCGAAGCTCTCAACTTCGAAAAACTCTTCTGCGCGGCAAAATCTCGGCGATACATCGGATCTGATAAAAGTCGCTTAGTATACCAATTCCAAAAATCCATATCTTTTCTAGCCAATGTTGAGTCGTAAGGAGTCTTCTCGGCATTAATCTTCATAATAAGCCCATGCGGCGAAAGATAAGGATACATCCATCCCATCGCATAACTCTCTTCGATATAAAAAGCATGTCTATTTCTATCATGCTCATGCATCATCTTAGCCAACTCTGCATTAATCTCCATTACCTCTAATGCGCCCGTAACCTGAAGTCTACCATTCGTAGCGCTCAAACCTTTTTTATTGGCATAACGCTGAAACGCGATAGCACTATCTTCTTCAGATGGAATCCAAATCTCATCTCCATATAAGTCTCGCTCAACAGCCATATAAGTTCCATCTGCGAGAGCGTTCTGAGTAATAAGATAAATATCAGGCCTAAAATTAGCGCCATAAATCATATAAGTTGGAACAAATCGACCCGGATCTGTACCGCCAAAGAAAATTGAATATGGCTCCATAGGCGGCGGATAATCAGGATCGGGTAAAGGTTCCTCATCCGCAGTTATTTGAGCGCGGATAGCCTTAGCACCATCCAATTCATAAGCACCGAATTGCCAGCCGAATGTGTGATTATTCTGTTCAGAGCCACCTAACTTAAACACGAGCTCTTCATCCACATAATTCTGTACTATAGGCGTAAGACCAGAACCTATAAGTATTAAGACACCTAATGCAATTGAGAAAACCCAAACTAATTTAGATTTTTTAAGAGCTTTCTTCGATATTATACTAATAACAGCGCCAAACAATACTAGACCATAGCCAATCCACATCGCAATCATAGCGTGGGAAGAAATAAACTTAACCTTTTGGATAAAACCGTCTTGTATATCACCTTTTACATTCGCAAGAAGAATGAGAGGAACTGTCATCATAAAAAAGCAAACTCCCGAGGCTAAAATCCAATGCTGAGTATGATTACTGGCATCAAACGTAAAGCCATGAGCATTCGACTTTTTAATGAGCTTTTTAAGAAAATTTTGCACCGACGAGACAATAGCCGTATCCTGGCGATTATATTTTTGAATAGCTAAATTAAATAATCTTAAGAGAGCTATCGCTGGTCGCATTAAAAGCTGTCGATAAAGAATATAAGCAATACCAATAACCGCAGGCAGAGCCATAAAGAAAATGATAGTTCTGTCGAAGGCCTGCATTGCACTGGATACACCCACTCCACAAACGAGCAAAATACCTCGAACGGCCAATAAAGATGCGAAGAAAAGCGAAACCCAAAGCGCGCGAACTGTAGTTTTTTGACCAGCAATACGAACAGTAAAGCGCCAGCAAGCAAGTGGCAAGAGCGAAAGCAACGCCAAATAATCAGAGAATTGAATCTTAACCTCTGAAAAATAGTGAGCGACTTGAACCTTAATTAAGCCTAGCAATTCGGAAATCCCATTAAATGCAGGCATTTTAATTTCTTCATACTGACCTCGGGTGATAGCATGCTTAAAGCCCTCCCAGGTTCTCGGATAGCCCCAGTTCATAGGGGGATTACGAAGCTCCGAGACTATCGGCATATAAGCATAAAACGAAACGCCAAGTTGAGTAAAAAACGCCGCGCCCGCGACAGATCTACCGTAGGGTAGAATAAACCATACCAATGCTAAAACTGCGAAATTCCAAACAAGCGGCCACCAGAACCACCATGTTGAAGGATGAGCCAAGCCGTGCATCGCTCCACGCGAAAGAAGCATAAAAGCGGCTATTTGGAAACCAGCCACTGGAATAGCGTAACACAAGCCCTTCTTGACAAACGACGACACCGCGAAAAGAAGCACAATCATCAACGAAAAAATGCCCCACGAAGGATATGCATTAGTATTATGATTCAACTCTTGCATCAATGCTGCTTTAGTTGATGAATCAGCAGCTAACTGCACCTCCTTAAGAATTGCATTGCGCCAATCACCATAAGAAGGAAGATTCTCAATGTTAAAATATCCAAACATTTCTGCTAAACCATCAGCAGAAGGCACATTTATTAAAACACAAGCTATCGCGGCAACTGCACAAACAGCCGACGAAATTAAATAATATTTAGCTTTACCTTTAAAAATAGTCTCATCATCGCGCAATCCCGCCACAATAGCGAATGCTACAGAAAGCATTATAAAAATACCAACATATACATATATTCGCGGCTCAATAGTCGGAGCATACAACTCAACATCAACACCAGTCCATGTCTTAGCGGAAGAAAAAGCCGTTCCCGCCAACAAAAGTAAAAACGCGCCCAAAGAACCGCCAGATAATATAACCTTATTCGCTAATTCACATTTGGACTGTCTTCTAAAGAAAAATGCAATCAGTAATGAGATAAAAAAGACTGCGAAGGAAATAATTACAATCGGTATCGAGGGTGACGACTTTGTTGAAGCTGTAAGCTCAGACATTTTTTTAAGCCGTCCATACGCATTTTCCGTAAGAGTATACTTCCCGTCATTACGCTTTATAAAATCGGAAATTCCCAACCCGAGCTCTTGAAGAATAAACCTGGGAAAGACATTCGGATTATCGAAACCTTGAGAATGTAATTGCAATAAATAGAGCGCTAAATTCATTGCCCTAAGTTTTCTTTGAGTGCCTTTATCTACTATGTTGTAGTTGCGCTCAACACTAGACATTTTATTCAATTCAGCTTCTAGCGCCAGACATTCCTTATAGATGCTGGATGGAACAATGTGCTTTTCTTTCTTAAATTGTTGTATAGCGTTTTTACGCCCCGCTAATTCTAAACTCAAATCCTTCTTAGCTTTAAGAAACTCGTCTTTATTAAAGAGGCATCTCCAGTAATTATCTCGAAGTTCTGTATTTAGCGTAGCATATTGCAATCTTGATATACCAACCGGAGAAGATTTTACGACAACATCAGTTGACATATCTCCACGAGCACGATTAAGTTCACCAGTTTTCAAGACCTGATATGTTAAGAGAACTGGTATAAGAAAGAGCGCGAAATCACGAAATAACTTAAAGTTCTTTAAACAAATAATAATACCTAAGGGGACTACCGCGAATAAAAGAACTTGATAATTCGTAAGACCTAAACCAAAAACAAATGCCGCGAACCAAAGAGTTTTATCAGTTGGTCGACACATCCAACGATACGACAAAAGGAATACAAGCATTAAAAACAATGAATTTAACGAATAGATCTCAACAATGGTCGACTGAGACCATTCTACAGGTGAAAAAGCAAACGCAAGAGCCCCTCCTACACCTCCAGCAAATGAGAACCAATCCGCTAATTTAGAATCATTGCCGCCTAATAAAGAATCTGACTTCTTATTGAAAATAAAATCACTGGCGCTTCGACTTATTAACATAGCCGTACAACCAGCCGCCAAGGCCCCAAAGAAAGCCGAACAACAACTTACAGCCCACGCAGGATTTGGATACCCCATATATGTAACAAAAGAAAACATCTTACAAAATATCCAAGTACAAAAAGTCCAAAACGGATATCCCGGAGGATGCGGAACGCCTAAGTGAGCACTAGCCGTAGCTAATTCACCAGAATCTTCTAACCCTACAGATGGCCCTAAAGTATAAAAATAAACCCCAAACGTAACTAATGTAGCTACCCAAAATGCAGCCCAATCAAACTTCGAAAAGAAACTTTTTTTCATTTTACTAAACATCGATTTTTGTAATTTTTTTAATAACCAACCAACCAACGGTTATAAGAAGAATCACTACAAGACACGAAACTACACCGACAAAACTGCAAAAGAAAGGAATCATCATGTGTGGCTTCATCAATAACATAGCGATACCAAGTAAAAACGGCATTGCCGAAACGAGAATACCTTGCATTCGTCCTTGAGCGGTCAATGTCTTAACCTTTCGCTCAATTTTCATACGACCACGAATCGTCTCAGAAATCTTATCAAAAATCTCAGTTACATTACCGCCTGTCTTGCGGCTGATAAGAATAGCCGTAGTAACTAGCGTTAAATCGTCTGAACCTACACGATCCGACATTGACTGTAAAGCAGCTTCAAACGACATGCCTATTCTGAGCTGCTGCTGAAGAATTGCGAATTCTTCACACATTGGCTTTTCGCCTTGATTTACTACCGAATCGAACGCCTGAGAAATCGAAAAACCAGCGCGTAGAGCGTTAGACATCGTAGCTAAGGCCTCAGGAAGCTGTTCATTAAACTTTTGACGACGGCGCTCATCGAGCCATCTAGCTAGAGGACTTTGACCATTCTGCCAACCTTGCTTTACCTTAACCCCGGCTAAGAAATACCATACTATACCACCGATAGAAATACCGAAAAGAATTACTGAAAGCCATACTAACATAATAAAACAACCTTAAATCAACTCTTATAAATTACATTAACATCACCTTCGTACGAAGGATCGAACATGCGCGTATCGACAGTAATGCCGCGACCAGAAAGTTGATCTAGCCAAGTAGGTATAGCGCCCGTCGGCCTAAACTCACCGATTATCTTACCATTATCGCCTACACCAGTTTGGTTAAAGGTAAAGATATCCTGCATTACTATCTGGCTACCTTCTAACCCTGTAACCTCAGTAATAGCATCTACCTTACGCGAACCATCCGAAAGACGAGACTCATGAATAATAATATCTACGGCGCTGGCTATCTGCTCACGAATTGCCTTAGAAGGCAATTCCATACCACTCATCATGACCATCGTCTCAAGACGCGAAATAACATCACGCGGCGAATTAGCATGTACGGTAGTAAGCGAACCGTCATGACCCGTATTCATCGCCTGAAGCATATCGAGAGCTTCGCCAGCGCGACATTCACCAACGATAATGCGATCAGGGCGCATACGAAGACAGTTCTTAACTAGATCGCGAATAGTTACAGCGCCTTTACCTTCAATATTCGGCGGACGCGCCTCAAGGCGCACAACATGGGGCTGCTGCAATCTTAATTCCGCCGCGTCTTCGACCGTAACAATACGCTCCGAAGAAGGAATATACCCCGAAAGAAGATTTAATAGCGTCGTCTTACCTGAGCCCGTACCACCAGCTACAATTACATTCTTACGTAAGCGCACACAAAGCTTCATGAATTCGGCGGCATTATGCGTCCAAGTACCAAATCTTATAAAATCTTCAGGCGTAAGCGCGCTTTTAGAGAATTTACGAATCGTAATAGTAGGACCTGATAATGCGAGCGGCGAAATAATAGCATTAACACGACTACCATCAGCTAATCGCGCATCCACATAAGGCTGAGACTCGTCAATACGACGCCCGAGAGGCGCGACAATACGCTCAATAACAGCTAATACGCTCGCATCGTCGGTAAATTGGCAGTCTGATAATACGAGTTTACCCTTACGCTCAACATAGACCTTTTGGGGACCATTTACCATAATTTCGCTAATAGAATCGTCAGCCAAAAGCTCTTCTAGAGGCCCTAACCTCATCGCCTCATTAAAAACATCATCCTCTAGACGAACAGTATCTATACCCTCTGGCATACGACCATTAGATACTACCTCGTCAATAATCTGCCTAATTTTTACTCTAGCAGTTTCTTCTAACCCTTCGCGATCAACGCCATCTAATGTAAGGCGCTTCATATCCATACGCTTAAGAAGCTCGTTCTGGATTTGTTCCTGAACATTGCGCCTTAACTCACGCATTGGATCTACTCGCTCAACATATTCCTCTGCTTCAGAAGTATTATCCTCTTGAGGAGTTTCAATAACAATCGGCTCTTGAATCTCTTCATTTTGCTCATCAGAAACGCGGAACATCGCGTCGCCAATCTGAACTACCATACTAGAATCTAGCTCAACAGCTTGATCTATCGGCTCACCATTAACATACGTTCCGTTGGCGCTACGCAAATCTTCTAAGAGAACTCTCTCGCCTCTTACCGTTAATATAGCATGACGCTCACTAACTAAAGGATCGTCAAATCGTATACGACAGCTCTCACCACGCCCTATTATCCAAGTACCATCACTAAGCTCACGTTTATCGCGAACTCCAGCTACTAATGAAGTTAAACTAAGCATGGTAAGTCCCCTAACTATTAACGAGTTTTACCTTTACCGAGATTGCGCTCACGATTAAGCTCTACAATCTGCTCACGAATCTTCTCGAATTCAACGACAGGCAGTTCCGTCTCAGTAAAGATATCATTCTTGTTGCGCAATGTGAGCGTAAGACGACCCTTAGTCTGTTCGGCTACAGCCAGCATCTCAGCTTCACGCGGCGTTACTAAAAGCGTTACCGTAGTATACCCCGAAGACTGAGCGCCTAAATTCCTAACTCTCATCTTAGCCGTCTCATCACCAATCGCCAAAACCGTAATCTTTTGGAGAATCGTAAGAGTCGCTAAATCGCCGCGCTTATTCTTACCCTCGTCACTAGGGAATGTAAATGTTCCAATTACATCAACTTCATCACCAGCTCTAACCATCCCCGAAACTGACGCGGAGCCATTGACATTAATCGACATGGCGCGATAGCCTTGCTTAATGGCAGCAGCTAAACCATCATCACGCTGATACCCCTCAATATCAGTCTTACGGATTGGAACTTTAGCCTTAACGCTCATAACCAAGCGACGACCATATAACGAGGTAAGCTCTTCTTTAGTATAAACGGCTCCCTCATTACCGCGGCGAAAAGTC
>JAEIGA010018912.1_pt1 | contig 10501 bp, 12 predicted proteins | sample 9270691 | NCBI WGS metagenome assembly JAEIGA01 (sample SAMN17057246, study PRJNA624740) | gut metagenome | biome: biome; isolation source: fecal sample | host: Bos grunniens | place: China: Xizang | collected 2019
GCCAGAGCATCCGCATTGCCAGGATACCACAGCTTACACTGCTTCTCACTCAGCTTACGCTTGACAACAACTTCAGTGCGGGGATCAGGCAGATACATAGCAGGACCCTTGATGGTGTTGATTTCACCAGTCAGTCGATTCATAATGTAGCGGCCTTCGCCCTCAGGAATTGCGATGGCATGATGCATCATCTTGTTATCATAGTTGATAACAGCGTGCTCAGGACGAGGATAGTAAATCATCTGGTCATTGCCAGTGATGAACAGTTCTTCGCCGATGGGGTGAACAGTACCATTATCATCCTTGTATTCAGCAATTACCTTGACATAAATACCAGAGATGGGGGACAGCTCAATTGCACGGAAGATGAAGCCACCCTTGGGAGAAGTTACGAAAGTCTCAGTAGGCTCAGGGAACACAACTTCGGGACCGTGGACATAACGCTTGTTGCCATCCTCATCCTTCAAAATACAGTACTCCAGACGCTCCAGAGTAACGGCATCGCGAACATAGCCCTTCTCATCCTTATTATCGACTGCAATAACTTCGATACCAGTAGGAGGAATATAGAAAGAAACCTCAGTACCCTTAATAACCAGAATCTGGCCGTTTACATAAGTTTCATTCTGCTTTTCGACAACCTTACCTTCGGTATCCAGCATCTCACCCTTATTGCGAGAAGCTGCTTCTGCTTCGTAAACACGAGCCAGCAGATACTGGTTAGTGCGCAGTGCATGACCACGAATAACCTTAGCCATCTGGCCAGGGAACAGAGAGAAGGAAACAGGACCACGAATATTGACCTTCTGGCCGATATTCAGCTCGGGAGACAGCATGGACTTGCGGGGTTCGGGATAACTGCCATTTGCAGTGGGATTCTTCAGAATTGCATACCAGTTCTCGGGGGCATGGATATTAGTCTGCTTTGCCTGATCAAAATTAGAAAGTTCCTTGAACTTCTTAGTCTTGGAGTCAAAGACGACCAGAGCTTCCTGCTGAGAAATGGTCATCATGATAGGGCCAGTGCAGGTTTTAATTTCACCATTGGTCTTACTCTGAAGCAGACAGAACTCATTAGGTGCAAGCACCAAGTCCTTCTGTCGCATAGAGCCATCATTATAACGTTCATCATTATAACCCATAGTTTTTTTTTCTTTTCCTTTCTTATTTGTTTCATTCTTTATAAATATATTATATCATTTTTTTTTATAAAAATCAATTTAAAGTTTATAATTGGCCAAATATAATTAATATTTTTTATTTTAAAGTTAATTCTTTATAGAATAATTTTATTAAAAAAGGAGGCTTAATATGTCAATTCCAACTGATTCTTATTAGAGTGAATATTCTGGAGAAGAAATTGATGAATGTTTAGGATGGACTAAAGAAATTTATGAATTTTTACATCCTCCGGCGGAAGAAGGTTGTAGATTTTTAGTTTTAGAAGAAGGAGCGCAATAGCCTTCTTGGATGTTAATACAAAATATAACAAGTGAAGGGGTGGAATTTTAATGCCTTCATCTTATTATTTAATTAGTCATGATACTGCTTAGTTATTGGCAGATACTGTAAAATCTGCTTATAATATTTCTACTCCAATTAGTATTAATGGTATTATTAATACTATTTCAGAAAAAACAAATGCTCAAGAACTTACATTAAATTCTTATATAGATAGAACTTTATCTGGAAATATAACATTAACTGCTGAGGGCGTTGGTGATTTTGCTTTTTATGGTTTTAGTTTATTAGAATAGGTAAGCTTACCAAATACTTCATTTATTGGATAGAGTGCTTTTAAAGGATGTTCTAGCTTAACAACTTTTTATGCTCCAAATTGTACTACTTGTAATAGTAGTTTTGAAGATAAAACTATAAAAAAGCTTACATTGGGAATAACTGATACCATTGTTTCAGATAAAAATAATAATCATCCTATTTTTTATAGTGATAATATTATTGAAGAAATAAATTTCCCTAAAATTACAACAATTGGGACTAAAGCTTTTACTAATTGTATTAATTTAAAATCTGTTGATTTTGAGCAAGCTACTACTTTTAATGAAAGAGCTTTTCAAGATTGTTCTTCTTTATTAAGTATTTATTTGCCAAAAGCTACAAATATTAATGGAAATTGTTTTAAATCTTGTTCTAATTTAACAACAGTATTATTACCAGAATTTACTGTGACAGGAGCCGAAGCTTTTTATGATTGTTTATCATTAAAAACGTTTTATGCGCCAAAATTAACCGCTTTGGGAAATAATATGTTTTTAAATGATAAATCCCTTGAATCATTAACTTTTGGTTTTGAAACTATGTCAGCATTGTTTTCTAAGTATACTACTTTAAAATATGTAAGTTTATCTAATGCTAAAACTATATCAAGATAGGCTTTCTTAAATTGTACTAGTTTAAGTGAAATTATTATACCAAAAGTAACTACAATTGAAGATTCTGCTTTTGAAGGATGCATTACATTACCTACTTTAAATTTAGATTCTATTACAAGTATTGGTAGTTCTGCTTTTAAAAATTGTACGATATTAAGGAAAATTGATGCTCCATTATTAACTACAATTAATTCAAAGGCTTTTGAAGAATGTCATAATTTAGATTGGTTTAATTGTAATTTTTCTCAAGTTTAGACTATTAAAGATAATGCTTTTATGAATTGTTCTGCTTTAACAACAGTAGATGCTAAACAATGCAACAGTTTAGGTGTAACTCCATTTTTAGGATGTACTAATTTAACATATGGATAGTTTGGACAGCTTAGTGAAATAGCTGAAAATCGATTAAATGGAACTAACATTGAAACAGTTGATTTACCAAATTGCACGAAAATCAAAACAAAAGCGTTTATAAGTTGTAATAATTTATAGTAGATTTATTTACCAGAGGTAATTACAATTGAAAATAATGCTTTTGAAAATTGTAATAATTTACAATCTATTATTTTACCAAAGTGTACAAATATTAGCGCAAATGCATTTTTAAGTTGTAGTAATTTAACAAAAGTATATTTATTACATCCTAGTTCTGTAGCAACTATTAAATCAACAACATTTCCCGCTTAGAATATATCTTTTTACGTTAATAATAATATTTTTAGTGATTATAAAGCAAATAGTAGCTGGAATTTCGCTGGAGATAATATTTATGGAATTAATTGTAGTACAAAAGATTTTTATATAAGAGATATAATAGATAATCGCATTTGTTTTTCTAGATTTGTGATTTAGGGAAATGAAAATTTAGCTAGTTTGAATATTGTAGATTCTATGTCATTATATTTAATGAGTCCTTATGTTAGCTCTACTTTTACTTTAGCGTAGAATATTACTGCGGATACTTTTAATAGTGCTATTCATTATATAAAAACTGAAAATTATATTTCAACTAAAACTTATGACACTGCTTTAACTTATTATACTAAATCAGGTTCTACATTCATAGCTAATACTACTTTACCAAATATTAATAATTTTTTAAAAGATGAATATTATATTAAAAGAGATAATTATATTTTATCAACTGTTTTTAGTACTGACACTTCTTATTATACTTGCACTGAAACTATTTTAAGTGATAAAATAGGTAATAGAAGTAAATTTAGACTGATTTTAGATAATAATAAAGTTGCTTTTGAAGGTTCATGCTTTAAATATAATTTTGAGAATGATACTTTTTCAACTGTATCAAATTACAAACGATATTTATATTATTCTACAAATGTAGATTTTAATAATAATGCTAATCATATTACTAGCTTGGATTAGATTTTAAAAACTGATGATTATTAGCTAGGTGATTACTATTATTGGATAAAATAAAAAAAGGGAAGAAGAGATTATCTCTTCTTCCCTTTTTCTTTTTTTATAATTGTTCAATTTGTTTTATCCATTCATTAAAAGTAATTTCTTCTAAAAACACTCCTTCAGAAAACATTCTACTTTTAATACCAACAATTATTTGATTTCGTTTTTCTTCCTCAATAGAATTATATAATTCTTTATATTTTAACCAATATTTTTTAAATCTTTGCTCTACCATATCTCGATATGTTTTATTTTCTTGATTTAACCATTCTTTTTTATTCATTGTAAAATATGCTTCATAAATCATTGTTGCAACAAAAAATTTAGCATCATCTTTTTTATCTCTTAATAGAAACTATTCTATTAAAGCATCATTACTATCAATCATATTATTATAAGTTTTTAATATATATTTAGGGTCATGTCTGCATACAGAATTATCTCGCCATTTCCATAAATAAAAAGATGTCTAAGAATATTTTAAATTTTTAGCTAATCTTTGGCACAAACAATTAAAATAGCTATCTTCATGTATAGTTAAATTATCATTCCAACGAATTTTATTTTTTAATAAAAATTTACGGTTATGAACTTTACCATGAACAAAAGTCGAATCAATATTGCGAGTGATATAAACAGGTTCTTTAGTGTCAAAATCTTGAGTTTCTTCAATAAAAGCAGAAACTAAGCTATCAAAACCACCATTTTCTATTTCTCTAAAAATTATATATAAACCGCAAGCATTATAAAACATATCATCGGCGTCGCAAAACATAATATATTCTGCCGTTGCTTTATCTAAGCAAGCATTTCTAGTAGCAGAAACACCTTTATGTTCATTAATATAATATTCAATATCAAATGAGAAATTCTATAAAAAATTTTTTGATAATTGGATATTGCCTCCATCATTAACAATTATTACTCCAATATCATTCATATCTATGTTCTACTGAATTTCAATACTTGTTAATAGTGTTTTTAAAATTTGTTCATCCTCATTATACTAAGGAACTAAAATTTGTAACTTTTTACGCATTATAATTCACCTTTTATTTTAATAATATCAAATATTTTTTAAAAAGTCAATTATTTTACTTTAATCCAAATGCGATTATTAATTTTTTTACCATTCCATTCTTCGTATTCAGGAATTTCAGATACAATACCAATAATGCGATCTGGCCATTCTCTAATTTCTTCGCGAGTCATTTTACATACTTTTCCTTCTGGACCAGCGCAAACAGTGTCACCAGCATGATAATTATATCTATCACCTTCACAATAAGCTAGTACACGTCCACTTACTGCTAATGGAGTTTGATAAGTTTCAGAACGTCCAATGGCAAATCCATAAGTATCAGAAACAATACCATCACAAGCCTAAAATTTTTCAGTTGTTTTATATACTTTACCATTATCAGTAGAAGCAACACAATAACCAGGTTCAAGAGTATCTATTTGGTCTCGGAATTCAGCATAATCGTTCCAGGCTGCCCCCATAAATACAACATTACCACTTGAGTAAGTATCTCCTGAGTTGGCTGCTAATCCGCCCACACTTCGAACACCAGCTTCAGACTGTCCATTAGCATCTACAAATACATAAAGTTCTGCAAATGGAAAATACGGATCACCTGATTCTGGAGTATACTATTCTCTACTAACAGGATTATATGCCATTATTTCCATTAAAGATTTTCTAGTATCACTACCTGTAACCCTACTTCTTATTCTACCTAAACGGTTTGTCTCACTTAGCTACTATTCTTCATTTATTTTATAATTTTCACAGAAATTAATACCACGGTTATATATTATACCATCTTCCATAGTATCTTTTGCTTGCTAATGTAATATATACATATCATAAGTATTTATAATTTTATCACTTTTTAAATCACCAATAAATTTATCAGCTGTAATTGAATTTTTAGCAGGATTAATAGTAATATGATTATCTTTATGTACTCGCTTAATTTTATCAACAGTTATTCCTAATGGCACATCTCTAATTACATAATCATATTTGGGCACCCTATTATATATAGGTTCCTCAGCATATATAGGTTCATATCCTATTATAGTACCACCACTACCATATATTGGTTTTTGGCCAACCTATACCATCTATGTACCAACCTATACATCATCATAACCAACCATCTCATAACTTTCATATTGAACAGGTGGTCCTTCAATTTTACTCTAAGTGTTTTCTGTATATAATATTGGAAAATCTTCATCTTGATTTGAATTAGATAAAACTAATTCAGTAGTTGTATCTAATACAATCCATTTATTTTCTTGATAAATTAAATCAATAATTGACCCTTTTGGAAAAGTCGTAAAACTAGGAGCTCGTGCTCTTCGTGATTCAACATTTAAAAGTACTTCATAATGACGTGATATTGTTTCTGCAGTATAATTATACGTTCCTGGGCAATTATTACCATTAGTAAATTTTACAGAAATACGAGTTCCTGGTAATAACTAAAAATCATTAACATTATTACTATCATCTAAGGTAATTACTTTTTCCCAATCATTTGCTTCAGAATCACAAGTACCATAGTATACTGTAGTAGCTCGAATATTAGTAATATCTAAATTGTCCTATACTGTATCAATATTATCCTATAAAGTATCTAAATTATCCTATAATTCATCAATATTATCAATTACATGATTGTGAGAATCATCAATGATAGAAACATTTAATTCAATATCTTCTTCTCCATTAAAAGAAGCAGATACATCAGTAACATCTCCAGTTAATTTAATATTTCTAGCAGTTTCTAATTTTGTAGCACTACCCTCTAAATTACCAATAAATTTAGTTGCTGTTATAGAATGATCCTGTGGATTAATATAAATATTATTATCTTTATAAACTTCATTAAGTGCGTCTGTGGTAGAGGCTTTTCCTCTGTAAGGTACGTCAGGTTCTAAAAGTGGACCATTATTGGTTTTTATATTAGTAGTATACAGTAATGGATAATTATTAGCTCCTTCAGAGGGCTTAACTAAATTTAATTTTGTTAAATTATTTAATACTATCCATTGAGTTCCAGAATAAATAAAATCAATATATTCATTTTTTACCCAATCATATTTTCCTGTTACCTTATATTTTCCTAAATTATTAACATTTAATTCTAAATAACGTCTTGTTGTTGAATATTCTAAATAAGAAAGAGGACAACTATTACCATTAGTAAATTTTACAGAAATACGAGTTCCTGGTAATAACTAAAAATCATTAACATTATTACTATCATCTAAAGTAACTATTTTAGTACTTGCTGTCTCTAAAGAATTACAAGTACCATAATATACTGTAGTAGCTCTTGTATTAATAGTATCTAAATTGTTTTGTAATTCATTAACAAATTTTTTACCTTCACTAGTATATATATTCTAATCTATTGTTTTTGGAGCAAATTTAATAAGCTGGTCATTATTAGATTCATCTTTATCTATTAACCAACCCATTTTAATATTTTCAGCCATTATATTTTCTCCTTTCTCCTTAAATTCATTTTTTAAGAATTTTTTCTAAAAAATATAAAACTTAAATAGATTATTTTTCTTTTTTCTGACCAATAATAACAAAAAACCACTCTACAATATTGTAGAGTGGTTTTTTGTTATTAAAGACCAAGCCTTTTCATCATTTCAGCAACAGTTTCTCTCTCTTCTACTGTCACTTCAGCAGCCGCAGCCGGTGTAATAATTGTACTTTCAGCCTCAAAATCCATCATACCATTTCTTACTACTGGAGCATTACTTACTTCAATAGTATTCTTAGGACAGGTCATAGCCAAAGCAATTTGAACCATTTCGCCATTTTCAGGAGCTTGAATATAAATTTTCTTATCTACTTCTCCCAAGAAATCTGCACCAAAAGCCTCTTGTAGTTTCTTAGTAATTACTTGTTTTGCAATAGCACCACGAGCCAATTAAATCATCCTTTCTCTAAAAAATCTGCACAATCACAGCAGACATATCTATCTTCTTCTTCTAAATATACTTTACTATCATTATAGTAAATTTCTTCACAATTTTCACAATAGAAACATTCAGTCTTTGCGCAATCTTCACAGACTTCATCTTCTCCAACTATGATTGCATCGTCAATATAAATGCGCCTGCCGCAACAATCACAAGTGGTATAGATATCTGCATTAAAAGTCCCATACTGTAAATCGCAATCATTACACATAAATGTTTCTGTAATTTCAATCGGTTTTTCGCCACATCTTAAACAATTACAACCTGCACCAACATAAATCCTACTAATCGGTTCTCTAAACCAAGGTCGATTATTATATGCAGTATAATGTGGTTTATAATATGAAGATTTTAATACATCATTAAAGTGTAAAGGATTTTCACAATCAATAACTATATCTTTTAATTCATGTAAATTTCCTCTAATCATAATATAATGACTATTTAAATCATACTGATGACCATAACTGTCTGGTACTTCAGTTATCAATGGGTCAGTCCAGCTGCAGTAATGCCAGACATCCTTTTTCAAAATTGTTAAAAGCCAAGATCTAGCTTCCTCAAGTCCTTGCATTGATTGAAAAGGATATTGACGTCCCGCAAAAATTAAATCCCAATTATCAGAAATATGGAATAATACTCTCCATTTTTTATTATTCCATTTAACCTCTTCTGGAAACATGGGAAGTTTATGATTTCCCGCACCTTTCAAATAACAAATAACTGTAGCTTTATCCAGCATATAGCTTAAATTACCTGCACGATATTCGCCATCAAGCGCATGGCAACTGCGCCAGTTATATGTATTTTCACTACTGGAAAGATAATCAAGAGGATGGATAGAAAAACACAAAGTTCCTGTAATTGTATTCTCTTGAATGATTTGAGAAGCACGATTTTGAATATCTTCTAACATTTTACCTTGCGCAAAATGCTTAAAGGATTTTACCAGTTTAGACCCTCTTGGAATACATTTACCATGTGATTGATAAGTATGTTGAACAAGATTATCTTGAAAACCATTCATATTAGCTAAAATATATGGTTCTAAAGGAGTTGCACTATCATAAGTATATTTAATATAACCAATCAACTCATTTACTCTATGTTCAATGTCTTTTTCAGTGAGATGGAAGGTAATGGGAACAGGCACTTCATAAATCAATTTGCCACCGAATACCTCAATGAAATCTCTTTTTGCTTCGAGCCATTTATCCATCAAGTCATCGACTAAAGGCTCAGGAATATCCTGAGAATATTGAATTACTTGGCGAACCTGCTCTTTAACCGTTTTGAACACTCGTTAATACCTCCATACAATCCTTACACATATCGATATCATCCTCTGGGTCGTCCATTTCATAAGCATGACCGCAATTATCACACCAATTTACATGATCTACAATACAATCGGAGCAATAATAAACTTGCTTTTTAGAACGATAGCCCTTTACAGGAATCAATTCAAAATCAAAGAAATATTTACCGCATTTTGCGCAAGGAGTTCCCATGTCATAATCAGCTTCATAATTATATGAAGCTACAGTTTTATAATAATCAGTTAATCTATTGCTAAGTTCACGATATTCAAAAAATGGAATTTCTTTTTCTTGCAACATTTTTCTAACAATATCAATAGTACGGTATAGTACATTAATATTTAGTGTCTCTGCAATAGTATGTTCATCTTGATAACCAACAGACAAATTAACTCCACAAATTTTCCATGCACTCATTAAGAAACTAATATCACTAAATGAACCAGTTCTTTCTACAAATCCAAATTTCTCAACATATTGAATAAATTCTGGATTCATACAGTCATAAAAGACACAATCACAAGTGCCTTTGCGATCCAATTCAATCATATATTTTAAGAATGGAATGGGACATTCTTTCTTAGCCAATTTTTGTGCTCCCAGTCCACCCTTTTCTTCGTCGGTAGTTAAAATAATAGAAGGCCGCAAGCCAGACTGAACAATCTGTAAAATTGCAAAAATACCTGCTCTATCATCAGCACCAAGACCATCAGGGCTCCATAATACACCCTTACGCTGATCATAGTATACTTCTCCTGGTTGATTATAAAACACTGTATCCATATGAGCGACAAGTGCGATAGGAATATCTCCAACAGCAACAATATATTCTTTTTCAATTAAAATATTTTTATATTTACTCTTTAAATAAACACCGAGCGTTTTATGAAGTTCAGATTGAGAAAGGGACACTAAACGCTCTAATAATCCATATTCTCGTTCATTTAGAACTCTCATTGACTTCTCCTTTACTTATTCTTATAATATATTATATCATATTTTTTATATAAAATCAATATAAAGTATTATTGATTTAAAAATTTCTAAAAGCATCTTTAATTTTTCTGGGACGGATATGCCAGCGAAACCGGGCGTAGCAACTATATTTTTTTTATACCTAAAAATAAAAAAAAATTCCTGTGAGATGTACTCACAGGAATTTACTTAAAGAAGAAGATTACTCCTCTTCAACATCCTCATTCTCAAAAGGGTCGTAGGAATCATCCTCAACGCCGGTGGCAACGACCTTGTAGCCCATCTTCTTGGACTTCTTGCCGTCAACCTCAACAGTCACCTGCTCCTTCTCGACATCGCCAGTCTTAACCAGCTTAGTCAGGCGAGCAGTAA
>JAEIGA010018913.1_pt1 | contig 10501 bp, 4 predicted proteins | sample 9270691 | NCBI WGS metagenome assembly JAEIGA01 (sample SAMN17057246, study PRJNA624740) | gut metagenome | biome: biome; isolation source: fecal sample | host: Bos grunniens | place: China: Xizang | collected 2019
CGTAGTATTTTATACCGTTTGGATTGGTTTTGGTACGCAGATTTTGTTGTACACGGGCACCATGGAACAGATTTCTTCCTCCGTAATCGAAGCGGGGCAGATTGATGGCGTAACACCGATGAAGGAACTGTGGTATATCATCATTCCCGAGGTTATACCGACCGTAGGCACGTTTTTGGTCGCAGGGGTAGCAGGGGCGTTTATGAACCAAGCAAACCTGTACAATTTCTATGGGCAAACGGCATCGTCGGATAATTATACGTTAGGATACTATATGTTTAGTATGGTTCAAAAGAATGTCGATCTTGGCTACGGTGAAGCGTTCTATCCCTACGCCAGCGCCGTTGGGCTTTGCTGTACGTTGTTGGCTGTACCGCCTACGTTGCTTTTGAGAAAATTCTTTGCACGGTTTGAGGGGTAACGTTATGTTTGAAAAAATATTGAAAAAGATTAAAAAGAATTTAAAGGTCAGCTACGTTATTCTCTTTCTTGTTTTGCTTATCTATACGATATCCTTGCTTATACCGCTTTTTTGGACCCTTTTAACGTCGTTTAAGAACGTGGACGATTGGAATTGGGCTTTGACGCGAAAAGACGCTTCGGGTATTATTTGGATAAAGTCCTTTGAGTTTTCCAATTACGTGGAGGCTTACAAGAATTTCTACGTGGAACGTGTAAGAGACGGCTTAACCTACCGTTTCTATATCACAGATATGTTTGTGAACTCTCTGTTGTATGCAGGCGGCTGTGGTTTGGTTGCAACAATCACGCCTTGTTTGGCGGCGTACTTGTGCGCGAGATACCGTTATAAATTCGGTAAAATCGCTTATACGATTGTTTTGATAACTATGGCAATTCCTATCGTCGGCAATTTGCCTTCGGAAATACAGATGGTCCACAATATCGGCTTGTACGACAATATTTTCGGCTTATATGTGCTTAAAGCGAATTTCTTGGGGATGTACTTTTTGATTTTCTATGCGCAGTTTAAAGTGATTCCGCAGGATTATACTTCGGCGGCGGAAATTGACGGCGCGTCGGAATTCCGCATTATGGTGCAGGTTATTTGGCCTTTGGCAATCGGCACGTTGACGACAGTATTTTTACTTAATTTTATTAACTTTTGGAATGATTATCAAATTCCTATGATTTATTGGGATTCTCATCCTGTGGCTGCGTTTGGTATGTTTGAATATTCCCGTAAAACTGGTACGGTTGCAGCAACGCCCAGAAAGCTTGCAGGTATTTTGATTATGGCAGTTCCTATTTTGATTGTGTTCGGTATCTTTAATAAAAAGATTATGTCGAATATGTCGGTTGGCGGTATTAAGGGCTAAGCCGATAAGGAGCAAAGATGAAAAAGATGAAAAAGATAAAAAAGATGATTACAGGTCTTTGTTTAACGCTTGCGTTTGGGGCGACCATTACTTCGGGCGCCTTGATTGCAAAAGCGGTAAACACAGAAAATCAGGTAATAGACTTACCGGAAACTGGTTTAATTGGTGAATGCTACGACATTCCCGAATTCTTCACGGAAATTGACGGGGAAACGGTGCAGGCAGACGTGCGTATCTTAACGCCGGACGGTGGCGTGTACAGCGGTACGCAGTTAAAGCCTACGATGGCGGGGCAGTACGTTGTGGAATACGTTATAAACGGCGAAGTGGTTAAGACGGAAACCTGTCTTATTCATCGTCGCGCAACCGAGTTCTTTTCGGTAAATAAGTTTGCGCAGGTGCAAGGTATTGCACGGTATCGTTACTATGGCGATCCCTATTTTACCGGGGTAAAGGTGAACGTGCAAGCGGGCGCAGAGATTACGTTCGAACGCGAAATCGATATGACAAACAAGTCGAAGGACGATATTTTCTTTGAGGCGATTATCGAGCCGAGCAGGTATTTGGAAATCGACTATGGTCAGTTAATTCTTACCTTTACCGACGTAGAGGACGACACCAACAAAATGACGGTCGTGGCGAGCGACGGGCATTTGGATAGCTATACGTCTGGCGGTGTTGCGTATGTGAGAGCGGGTTGCAGCGGTCAGCAAATCGGCGGGTTGGAAAAGAAAGGCAACGGCTCATTGGTGTTTAACACGACGGATATTTACGGTTCGATTGCGCCGTTTAGTTTCCGTGCGCAGACGTTTGCAGGGGACCCGAATTACGATTATAGCTTGGGGCTTTGTTACGACAGCGAAGAAAAGGCATTGTACCTTAAAAACGGCGCAAGCGGAAACTACGGTCAGCGTTATAAGGTTGCAGATTTCGACGATCCGACGATTTTTGGCGGCGCGGTTTGGAATGGCTTTACCAGCGGTAAGGTAAAACTTTCGGTGACGTTTAACAAGGTGCAAACGGACAACGGCAGCATTATATTCAAACAAATCGACGGGATTGATCTTGGGCAGCAATATCTTTTTGATGACGTTGCGCCTGTGTTGTCGATTGACTTGAACGGAGAGAAAGCTGCGCCCAATTCGACGCTTGGCAATACCTATACGGTATTCAATGCAACGGCAAAAGATTTTTATGATGCGGAAGTTCCTGTTTTGACGGAAGTAAAATATGAAAATCTTTCGACGGGGAACTGCTACGACGTCCTTGTTCAAAACGGTGCGTTTATTACCGATAAAGTGGGAAGATATACCATTACGTATACGGCGAAAGATTTATCGGGGAATAGTACGCAAGAGGAACTTTCCTTCTATTGCTACGGAACGTCGGATGAAATTCGCCTTAAAGGCGTAGATGAAGAACAGACGGTTTCCATTTTTGATAAGGTGACAATCGTTGGCGAAAGCGGTGTGAGTGCAGTCGGCGGAAATGGTAATTTGCATATCGACTGTACGGTATTCGCACCCGATGGACAAGAGGTTGCGTTGCAAAATAATTCCTTTGTAACCGATATGGTTGGGGATTATAGAATCGTCTATACGGCAAAGGATTACTTTGGCGTAGAAATGAAAGAAGAGAGCCTTGTGCACGTTTCAGCGATTGAACGCGCAGTATTCTTGACGGAACCTTCTTTGCCCGAAGTGTTCATTTCAGGGTTCCATTACGTGTTACCGAATGCGGTTGCAAAGACCTGTGAGGATAACAAGGTGAAAGATGCCGTTGTAGAAGCGTACGTGAACGGCGAAAAGGTGGAAGACAGCTTTGTTGCTCCTGCAAGCGGTTCTGCGAAAGTGGAATACAGAGCGTATCTTGCTGGAAACACGGGCGAATATGAAACCATTACAAAAACGATAGCGGTTGTGAATGGTAATGCTGGTAAGGATCAAGCGGCGTATTTTTACGATGAGGCGAGAAAGGTGTCCGCGGAAGTTGTTGAAAATGGCGTAAAGTTGAGCCTTGGGGAAAGCGGCTCTGTGTCGTTTGCGAATAAATTAAATGGCGAATTGTTTGAACTTACTGCAAATTATGATGCGGCAAAGGTGAATTTTTCCAAGATGCGCGTTGTCTTATTCGACGCGGAAAAGAGCGGCGTTTCCGTCACCTTCCGTTTGGCATTTTCTGCAAACGGAGTCACCATAGGTTTACCTGGCACGGAAATGTCCATGTTGGCGTCTAAGGGAACGACGTTTGCATTAAAATACAACAACAAACAATGCGTTTTGAACGACATTAATAACAAGGTGAATAACTTTGTACGCGTGGACGATGATGGAAATGCGTTTACGGGTTTCTCTGGCGCAGTATTTATGAGGGTTTACTTTGATGAAGTTGGCGCAGACAGCGAAATGACGATACAATCTTTGAACGCGCAAGCTTTCGGTTTAAAGAAAACCAAGGATGACGTCGATCCGCAAATTGCCATTGAAGGCGAATATCTTTATAAGCGCAAGGTAGGCGATACACTTACCGTCTATCCAGCGAAAGCCTACGACGTTTTGAATGAAGTTGTTGAGTTTACGGTTAGCGTAACAGCACCCGATGGCAGTATTTTATTAAATAAAGCTTCCCCCGACGAAGAGCATAGCGTAGAATTAAATCAGCGCGGTATTTATAAGGTTATCTACACCGCAAAAGATTCGGTAGGAAACGACGTGCGCGGCGGTTCTACTTTGGAAGCGGGTGACGTAAGCAAGCCTACGTTGACGGTCAATGGAAATATCGCTCAATCGTACAAGGTGGGTGCGGCAGTGTATTTGCCCAACGTTATCATTACGGACGATACGGGTATAGGATACTGTGATATTTTCGTTGAATTACCTACGGGCGAAATAAGATTGCTTGTGCATTACGAAAACGATAAAAAGGTTTCTTACCTTTCGAAGTTGGATGAGCATTATCCTAACTCGTTCAAGGTAAACGAAAATGCATTTAAGGCAGAGACGGCAGGTAATTACGTAATTCGCATTATGGCATACGACGATGCTTACAATTACGTATTGCAAGAATATGCGTTTACGGTAGTAAAGTAAGGGGGACAATGGAATGACAAAGAAAATATTAAAAATTTGTTCGGTTGCCTTGGCACTCGTTACGTTACTTTCTGTAAGCGGTTGTAAGGGCAAGAATGAGGGTGCGCAATCATCGACGGAAGAAACGAAAGTTTTGGAAAAGAGCGGATACAAGCTGGTCAACGGCGGTATTAGCGAATATAGAATTTTGCTTGCGGAAAATTCGTTGGAAAATGAGTTGGTTGCCGCGCAAGAATTGCAAAATTTCTTATATGAAGCGACAGGGGCAACCTTGCCTATTTTATACGGGAACGACGTAGCGGAGAACTCGCCGATTATTAGTATCGGGCAGACCGAGCGCGCGGATGCTGCTTCGATTAGCGTTGATGGTTTGGATTTGAACCGTTCGGGTTACCTTATGAAAACGGTTGGTAACAGTTTGTATATTATCGCAGACGAGCAGTTTGAAGGGCTTGGTTGCGTTTATGCAGTATATGATATGTTGGAAGATTGTATCGACTATCGCTATTATCATTCGGACGAAATCCACTTTAAAGAAACGCAAAGCGTAGAATTGTATAAATACGACGACGTAGTTACGCCGACGTTTGATTTCCGTTCGACGTGGTATCCCGTATTGAACGATGAGGAGCATAGAAGACGTTTGCGCTATTTCCAATTTAATGAAGAATATGGTTGGAAAGCGCATACGCAAACGGAAGTTATCGTAAACAAGCACAAGTATTTCGCCGATCACGCTTTCGGTGCGACAAAGACGGTGCAAAATGCAGACGGCAGTACGACGGAAGTGCCTGATCACTGGTTCTCAAATATGGCGGCGCAGCAGCTTTGCTGGACTGCTGGGGAAGAGCTGGAAAGGGTTGCCGCAAACGATTTATACATCAATATTAAAAACAACCCGGATAAATTGTATTTCCAAATGGGGCAGGCGGATAACACCGGTTTTTGCACTTGCGAAAGATGCGAAAAGGCAAAAGCGGAATGGGCTATGAATGACGCAGGCTTACAAATCAATTTTGCCAACAACGTTACAAAGATTATCAACGAATGGGTGAAACGCGATTATCCCGAAGGAAGAGACGTGCGTATCGTATTGTTCGCGTATATGGGTACGAACGTTGCTCCCGTTGTGCAAAATGCGGATGGCAAATGGATAGCTTTCAGCGAAAAGGTGAAACCGATTTCGAACGTTTATTTCGAATATGCGCCGATTTATACAAATTATTCGTACACCTTGGAAGACGTGGAAAATGAGGATACGTATAAAGACCTTTTGAAGTGGAATGATTTTCTTGGTGAGAAAGGACGTTTGATGCTTTGGACGTACGAAACCAACTTCCACCATTTCTTATATCAATTTAACAACTTTGCGACTTTTAGAGAACAGCTGGCTACGTATGCGGAAAACAACGTGGATTATATCTTCAGCCAAGGCGCAGCGTTGACGAACCAACCTTGCTTCCAGGAAATGCGCTTGTTCGTAGAATCGCAATTGATGTGGGATATCAATCAGAATTATACGGAACTTGTAAACGAGTTTATGTATGCGTTCTATAAGGATGCTGCGCCTGAAATGTTGGAGTATTACAATTTAATCAAGATGCGCTATGAACAAATGGAAGTACTCTATGGCCACGAATTTTCAACTATTTATTCGGATATAGGTTCTAAACAAATTTGGACGGTAGGTGTTGTGGACGCAATTTCGAGGATTTTTGAAAGGGCGTATGCAAAAATCGAATGTTATAAAACGGAAGACCCTGCAATGTACACGAAATTGTATGAACGTATGAAAGAGGTAGAACTTACCTTAATCTATACGAAATTGAGATACTATCGTGGGGATTACGAGCAGAGCGTAATCAATCAAATGGTGGACGATTTTAATTATTACACGTCTAAATTTGGCATAGATCGCGTTCAAGAAAACGGCGCGGCAACGCAAGGTATGTTCGACGCGTATAAGAAGTAAGGAGGGAAAACAGAATGAAGAAAAAAAGAATAATTAGCGCTGTGTTAGCCCTCATTATTGGGATGAGTTGTATCGGCTTCACGGCTTGTGACGGAGGAGCCGAAAACTCCTCAACGCAAAGCGGTAGCGTAGACGAAGAGGAAGGAACTGAAACCTTCTACTTCGCGGAAAAAAGCGTGGAATTCCCCGTTGGGGCGGCGTACGAAACTTCACTTGTAGGCTTGGAAGAAGGTGAAACAGTTACCTATTCTTCAAATGATGAAACGGTTGCTACGGTGGATGTTGACGGTATTATCACGGGCGCAAAAATCGGTTCGGCAGTTATCAAGGCGACGACGAATACGGGCAAAACGGCATTGATTGCGGTGACGATTTTGGATAACACTATGATAGCTACGCCGTATATCAAACTGTCTAAGACGTCGGTATATTTGAGTGTTTCCGATGAATATCCTTTATCGGCAGAGTTGCTGTATAAAGGGGAAACGGTAGATTGTACGTTGTCTTGGGAAAGTGACAATCCCGCTGTTGCGTCCGTAGAAAATGGTATCATTACAGCGGTTGGCGTAGGGACGGCAAAGTTGACCGTTTCGGCGGTATACGAAGGAAAAACAGTGATGTCGATTGCAAGGGTTACCGTGTCGGAAAACGAACTGTTGATTTGTCCCGATTACGCAGGCAAATCCGTAGTGCAGGGTAACACGATGCCTTTAAGCGTTTTTGCAATGCAAAATGGAGAAGTGATTACTATCGAAGAGGTTGCCTATTCGGTATCTGATACAAAAATCGCTATGATTGAAAACGGAGCGTTGCTTGGCAGAAGCGGCGGCGACGTAACGGTAACGGCAAGCTTTACCTATGAAGGACAATTGTATACGTGCGCAACGCCCGTACACGTCTATGGCGAACATACGGTAACAGTGAAGTCCTTTGAGGGATATGATAGAACGTTCCGTGGTTTGATATATGGAGAAACGGTTACGCTTTCCTTGCTCAATCCAATAGATGGCAGAGAAGTAAAGTGCTGGTACGTTAACGACGAAAAAATTGAAGGCAATACGTTTAGTATGTTAGATGAAAACGTTGTTGCCGTCGCAAAATACGTAAACGAATCGGAAGAGGATTTTTCTGCAAAATTCTCTCAAGGATGCCTTATCAATCTTTCGCAGGCAAAGGCAACGTATAAAACGGACGTGGTAACGGATGCAAACGGCGGTACGGCAAACGGCGGCGGTTACGTATATTTCGACGCGCCCGACTGGGGTTCACTGCAATTTAATTTTGACGAAAACGTTACGGTGACGACAACAAGCAAGGTAAGAATTCGTTTGTATTGCCCGAAGGAAACGATTTTGCTGTATTTTGGTATAGGCGACAACGATACCGTAGTAGCGGCCGAAGGTGTTAAAGGGAAGCAAGAATCGCAACACGATTTGGGCATAGAAATCGCAACGGATACGTGGACGGAGTTTGAAATTCCGTTAAAATATTTTGCGGAAATCGGTACGGTTATCAGTGGTTTCTCTATATCTGTATCGAACAACAGCTATTGTTTGCTCGATGATATTGTAGTAATTTATTAATAATTAAAAACTTCTCATGAGGTAAGGAGGAAAATATGAAGAATAAAAAGAACTTATTATGTGCTTTGATGTTGGCGGGTTTGTTAAGCTTTTCGTTGGTTGGCTGTGGCGAAAAGGGCAACGGCGGCAACTCTAGCAGTTCGGACACCGGTATCAATACCGAAAGCCCTAACGACAGCACGGGCGGCGAAAGCGATTCTTCTGGCAGCGGTGACGTAGAAATTACGCACAAGACCTATGAGGAAATCGAAGGTGAGCCCGTAAGAGTTGTTGCGCCTATCGCGGAAGGCAACGTAAAGGGTTATTCGGTAAAAATCTGTCCTTGCGGCGAAGAATTGCAAGGGGATTATACGGTGCTTGTTACCGTAAAACTCAACGGCGCAGAGCTTGCTACGCAAACGGTAAAGGTGGGCGCAGGTTTGGCGGAATTGTCCCTTCCTACGCGCGATGGTTATTCGTTGAAACTCTATAAAAACGGTGAAGAATATGCGTTGACGGAAACGTTTGACGATTTCGCTACGGTAGAATTGACTTCGCGTTGGTTCTTTACGGAAACGGATTACGATTATAAGACGGATGCGGAAGCAAAAGTAGCCGCGCTCCCCACGGAAGCAACGGCTGAAAATGCAGAAACGCTTTTAGCGCAAATTGCGGAAATTCAAGCGATTGTTGATACGCACTACACCGAAGAAGAAAAAGCGGGCGCAATGTCGTTGACAGAATTGAAAGAGGCGGCGGAAGCGATTGTAAGCACCCCCGAATATCAATTGAATAAAAAATTGGCGGCAATTCCCGAAATTGAGGATATGACCGATGAAACGGCGACGCTTTTAGCAGTCTTGGATTATATTGTTTATTATAATGGTGTGAAAGGGGATTTGACCGATTATTCCGAACCTCGTAAAATTTCCATCTATAAGAATTATTTTAGTGGAAAAGATATTATTATCACCGATTTGTCTTCGAAAATAGAAACAAGCGCAACGTATGAAGCGCCTAATTTGGTTATGACTGGTGCGGAAGATAATACGTATACGTTTGCGTTGCCGAAGCTTCCCTATGCACTTTTTAATGAAGTTTCTACGATTGCGGTATTCGGTATGGCAAATGCTAGCTACACGTTTAATGCGTATGAAACGACCTTTGCAAATACTGGCAACGCTTGGAATTGGTTCAAGGTTATCAAAGTTGGTGCGGAAGGCAAAACGGTGAAAAATACCGATACGGGTGAAGATCTTGTCTTGTCGGAAGGCTACTATTTTACCATCGGTCACACGGACGTTGGTGCTGAATGGTACACTTATATAAAACTTTCCGATGCGGTGGTAAACGGCGAAGAGGCTTTGACCTTCTCGGTAACGACCAGTGACGGTGCTTGGGATTATTTGACATTCCGTCAAGATGGTGGCATCGCTGCGAATAATCTTATCGTTAAGTTGGCGGAATTAAAAGGCAAAACAGCGGTACATACGGTAACGTATAACTATAAAGACGGCGCGGGCGAACAAACGCTTACGCAGTACTATTTGGACGGCGAAAGCTTGGCTTTGCCCGAATTGAGCGTAGTATCCTATACGGATAAGGTGGGTACGCATACGTTTAGCGGTTGGGGCGAAACGGCGGACGTTGTTACGGGCAACCTTACCTACACGGCAACGTATGAAACGAAATATAAAGACTATACGGTTATATTCTTGGATGCTTCGTACAACGTATTTGACGAAAAGACGGGCTATCATTATGGCGATAGCGTCGTCCTTCCGACGGCTACCCCCGAAAAAGCGAAGGAAGGGGATTGGAAATTTGAATTTATCGGTTGGTTTAACGGCGATAATCAAGTAACCAGCGAAACGTTGGTGGAAAAGAATATAGAAATCGAACCACACTTCAAAGCAGTTTACGACGGCGCTTGCTACGTGCTTACGATTGAAAGCGAAGGTTTAGATGCACAAACGTATAATATTCCCGTATTGACGGATTTGCAGGCAGAAACATTGTCTTTAATTCCCGTATTGGAAAGAAATGGTTATACGTTTGCAGGATATACGAATAAGGAAACGGGCGCAGTAGTAGATTTTGCAAGCCTTGTACTTACTTCGGATATCACGATTGTAGCAAACTGGACGCCTAAATATATTACTATGGCGGCAGAACTTCCTGCAACGGTGGAAGATATTGCGGACGAAAATCAAACGTATAGCGACTTGATTGCGTACTTGTCCTATATTGCGAACAATCCCGTGGAAGGTTATGAAGAACCTGCAAACGTTACGGCTTTGAAGGCGCACTACGTAGGCACGAGAAAGATTTATACGTATACTTCTGCGGCAGACTTGGCTATTACGGGCAACCTCAACAAGAGTATCGGTACGAAAGGCGACGATTGGTATCAAGACGACCAAGGCGTGAACTACGACGGTTACTATAGCATGGTATTCGACTTGGGCGACGGTGATTATACCGCTACCTTGACGAAGATCAATTACAGCCTTTACAGCGAAGTATCCTTCGGCTTATACG
>JAEIGA010018914.1_pt1 | contig 10501 bp, 13 predicted proteins | sample 9270691 | NCBI WGS metagenome assembly JAEIGA01 (sample SAMN17057246, study PRJNA624740) | gut metagenome | biome: biome; isolation source: fecal sample | host: Bos grunniens | place: China: Xizang | collected 2019
GACACAAAATTATCATATTTTTTTGAAAAAGTTTTCTTTTTTAAGTTGTAGAAATAAATAAAATTCTTTACTTTTGCATTTGTATTATGAAAATCACAAAAAAATAAAGATATGAATAACCTTTTTAAATTATTACTAGTTTTAGCATCAGCTGCATTAGCATTCCTTTGCTATGAAAGTATTATGGCTCCTATTGAGTTTAATGAAGTAAGAGATGCTCGTGAAAAAGTCATTGTAGAACGTTTAATAGACATTCGTCGTGCAGAAACTGAATATCGTAACATTAAAGGTGATTACACTGACAATTTCGATACTCTTCTTTATTTCATCAAGAATGACAAAGCAAAAATCGTCCTTAAAGAAGGTGAGTTAACAGATAAACAACTAGAAGAAGGTATGACCGAAAAGAAAGCTGTAAAACTAGGTCTTATCAAACGTGATACCACATACGTTAGTATGCTAGAAAATCTATTTGGTACTGATTATCCAGTAGATTCTTTACGTTATATTCCATTCTCTTCTCCTAGACAAGAATTTACTCTAGAAAAAGCTGAAATCACTACAGGTTCTGCTGGTATTAAAGTGAAAGTTATGGCTGCTAAAGCTCCATACGTTTCTTATCTAAACGACTTAAATAAACAAGAACTTATCAACTTAATTGAAACCACAGAAAAATTAGAAAAATTCCCTGGCTTAAAATTCGGCGACATAGAAGAAGCTAACAACAATGCAGGTAACTGGGAATAATATTCAAAATAATAGTAAGTCCATCCGTTTTTCTACGGGTGGACTTTCTTTTTGTGTAAATGGTAAATGTAAATATTTTACATTTGACAAACCAGATGAAAATTTCCGTAAATCTATGGCTATTTGCCTATGTGAGGAAACAATAAACGAGACAGAAATCTGGGATATTTACATAGACAACCCATATTATACAATCATCCCAAAGGAAATAGGAAATAAAGAAATCTGCATTTCTGCATTTAAACTAAATTTTCCTGATATTACAAATAATCATATCATAATGTCTGAAGAAATTGATAGACATGATATGATAAGCACATTTGGTCTTCATAATGGACTATACAATTTCATAAAGAACAATTTCCCACTTCACATTATCCATCATTATAGTGTAAATAAAATTATAAAAGCTATAGAACATTCAAAAAACGATGGAGAAAAACAGGTGTGGGCATACGTAGAAAACAATTCACTACTAATAAATTTGGTAGAAAACGGAAAACTACTACTTACCAATAGTTTTAATATCAAAACTCCTACAGACTGTCTATACTATATAGGTAGTATATATGAACAATTTGATTTACCTAGAAAGGATATTCAACTATTCTTTGAAGGAGATAAATCATATTCAGATTTATTAAAAAAGCACATTTCTCACTGCAATAATATAACTACTCTATGAGAATTATAAGCGGAACACTAAAGGGAAGACGTTTTACACCTCCTACTAAACTTAAGGCTCGCCCAACTACCGACTTTGCAAAGGAAGGTCTATTTAATGTATTGGGTGGCAAGATAGATTTTGAAGATATAAAAGTATTAGAACTTTTCTCTGGAAGTGGAAGCATTGGCTTAGAATTTATATCTAGAGGCGCAGAATCTGTAATAGGTATAGAGATAAGTATGCAACATATCGGCTATATAAAGAAAGTTTGCACAGAACTTGATGTGAAGAATTACTACCTACAAAAAGCCGATGTTTTTAAATATCTTGAGTCTGCAAAGGGTAGTTATGATGTAGTTTTTGCAGACCCTCCTTATGCAATCAAAGACTTGGATAAACTCCCAGATTTGGTATTGAATAATGGTTTGCTAAATGAAGATGGGCTTTTCATCCTAGAACACGGCAGAGATTACGACTTCTCTGCTCACCCTCACTTTATCGAGATGAGAAAGTATGGGAATGTACACTTCTCGTTTTTTGCGAATGCAAAAAACAGTGAGGAATGAGGAGTTAGGAATTTTGCGAGTAAGCGAGAGCAATGATAAGCTTGCTTAAGCATTGCCGAGCGAGAGCAAAATCACGAGCGCAGCGAGTAATTTGGAGTTAGGAGTGTTTAAAAAATATCGATATTGCGATGAGCGGAAATAGATTTTATGAGATGATTAACGTTAAACAAAAGCGTTGTTTGAACGAAGTGAGTTTAGCTTTTGTAGTTAATCATAAATAAAATCCCGTGAAGAGCTCTACTCGAATATTTTTTAATACACGACAAATTCTAGGACTACTGGTAAGTGGTCTGAATATCCTCCGTTATATTTAAGTCCATTATACGTGCGTTTTGGGCGTACATTTAGGTTTTTCTTATCTGCTTCTAAAAGGAATGTGGCTTTGAAAATATAGGCACTTTCTGGTTTTAATCTTCCTGAATTAAGTAAATTTCCAGATACTATAATTTGATCTAATATGCTCCACTGAGACTGATATTTATGAGTTCCAAAGAATGGGTTTTTCATAAATTGATAAAACATATTGTATAGGTTCTCATTTCTATATGGAGTTTCTAACTGCTGAGCACCCAATGCCACACATATACTTTTGTCAATAGGAGAATCGTTGAAATCGCCCATTATAATAATATTAGCATTAGGATTTATAGACATTATGCTATCGGTATGTTGACGCACCATAGACATTACTGACATTCTATAATGTTCCGACTTGTTTTTACCTCCAATGCGAGAAGGAGCATGACAAACAAACACATGCAAGGTATCACCAAAAGATGTCTTACCACTGACATAAAGCACATCGCGAGTAAGTTTGCCGTCGTTGAAGTCTTTTCTTAAAGGCCTACTAGAAATGGGTGAAAATTGATTAGGGTCGTATAAAAGCGCAGTATCTATACCACGTTTGTCGGCAGAGTCGTAGTGAATAAATTTATAGCCACAGTTTTTTAGAGGAGAATACTTTACTAAGAAAGTAAGAACATAATCATTTTCCACTTCGCACATACCCACAATAGCCACCGGAGCGCCCTCTCCTACCGCTGTGATTACTTTAGCAATAGAATTACGTTTCTCCTCCATTTTACTATAAGTCCAATGTTTTTTACCTTCTGGAAGAAAATCATCGTCGTTTTTGTCGGGATCATCCTTTGTGTCAAAGTAGTTCTCTACATTATAGAACATTACTTTATATGGATTCTGCGCCAAAAAAGAACAGGAAATAAAGATTAAGAAGGTAAGCAATATTAGTTTTCTCATAATATTATGGTTTAAATTCGTAGCAACCTATATCAGATGCCCCATCTGTTAAGCGTTCATTACCATCTAAATCTATCGGTAATAAAGAAGACTTTTCTATATCCGCCTTTCCAATAACAGGTGAATTTACTGTTAAATGATAATTATAATCTCTGTATGTGGAATCTTTTATATCCTCATAAACAAATTTAGGAGAGATATTTAACATACAATCTTTATATACATCTGTATCAACAACCTTAATATATTGTTTAACCAAACAATTTTTAAAGAAGTAAACAGGAGTTTTAGTTTCTTCCTCCAAATTATATTCAATTTCAGAAGCATAATCTCCATATACTATAGAATTATACATTTCTGCTTTAAAATCAAAAAGCTCTTCATTATATTTATTGGAATAATATAAAATAGGTAGAGTTCTGCCTCCCCATGAAAATGAATAATTATTAGTTAGGGTACAATGAATTATATTATAATCACCTCCTTCAAAACGTAGGATATGCTCTCCTGAATTATATAATAGAGAATTTTTTATTTCCACTTTGGCATTTACAGCATGTATGATATTATATAACATATTTCTAACTATAGAGTTTTCTACAGTCAAAGTAACTGTTTCTGTAGTCGTAGAATCTATCACTATTCCAAAATCTGCATTCCTCACATCTGTATATTTCAATACATTTTCAAAACTTGTTGAAGCTATTTTTATTCCACCCCATTGACCAGAAGCTTGATCATAACTAAGTGGCGGGATTGTATTCATAAAGTCGTCTCTATCTCCTCTTATCTCCACCATAGACTCCAATGTACCTTCAGAAATAAGAGAACCTGCCACATAGATAGCTGCACCTTTTTGACAGTATAATTTTGCACCTTCTGTTAGGGTAAGCGTTGCTCCCTCTGAGATTATGAGTGAATCAGAAATTAGAATAGGAATATCAGCTGTGATAGTGGTATCAGATTCTATAGTTTTATTCCTAAAACGTTTCACATTTCTACCATACGCCTCTAGTTGAAGCACTTGAGTATGATTATTAAAAAAGAAATCTATACTATCTCTTACTACAAAAGGTGTTTTATCATTGTTTGGGTCTATATACACCTGAATAAACATCATTAAACTATCATTAGCATTAATGTAAGTATTATTCACTTGGTCCGCAGATATACCAGAAACACTCATTTTATAATTTTCGGCATTATTAAGCGTAATTCTATCTATCAACACCTTGTTTTTTGATGGATTATATACCTTTAGCTTGTATGTTGCAGAGCCTTGTTGCGTAAAAATAGTATCAAAACGCACTGTGTCTGCAGAGAAATTCAATTGCAAAGAAGTATCTGTACTTATCTTATCTTCTTCACACGAAACTAAGGTTAATGTCAATAATATTACAGAGGCAAGTATCTTAAATAAATTTCTTATCATAACTCTTTATAAATTTGTACAAAAATAAGAATTTGATTGCGTTTTTAAGTAAAAAAATCATTATATTTGTATTACAAATTTTAAATTTTATAGTTATGGCTAGTAGAAAAGCACTAAAAAAGGACATTAATTATTTGTATGCAGACCTTCTTGCTGAATGTTTTAAATTATCTGTTGCTTGTCCTGCAGACAAATATGACAAAGTAGAAGTTTTATTCAATAAAATTTTCTTAAGTAGCAACGACTTCATCACCCGCGCTGGCAAACCAGACGGCAAAGATAACCCAAAATTGGTAAAAGCATATTACAGAAAACTAGGTCAAGACCTACTTAATGATGTAATGGAAATCAGTAAAGAATTAGAAGAACTAGCACAATAATGAAACAGAGAATTTACAAGCTCCTTATGAAGCTTTTCTCTTGGAAAATAGAGGGAAATATTCCTAAGGACAAAAAATTAATTATCTGTGTTGCACCCCATACTTCTAATTGGGATTTCTTTATTGGAAAAATAGCATACGGTTCATTGGGTAAAAAAACATCCTTTCTTATAAAAAAAGAATGGGTAGATAATATTCTTGTGGGCTGGTGGCTAAAACTTCATGGAGCTATAGGTGTGGCACGTGACAGAAAGAATTCACTAACCGATAGATTAGCTGAACAATTTAAAAAAGCAAAAGAACTTCATTTGGCAATCACACCAGAAGGTACTCGTAAGGCAAACCCAGAATGGAAAATGGGTTTCTATCACATTGCTAAAAAGGCGGAAGTTCCTATTCTAATTGTAGGTTTAGATTTTAAAGAAAAAAAGGCTAAAATATTAGACCTATTCAAACCTACCGAAAATGAAGCTCTTGATATTAAATATATTAAAGAAAAATATTTAGGCATTACAGCTAAATATCCAGAGTTTTTTGATTTAGGTTTAGCGTGAAAGAGACATTAAATATTAGCCTAGTGCAAATGGACGTAGTTTGGGAAGACGTAAAGGCGAACCTAAACCACGTGGAGGATTTACTAAAAACTCTTCCTGAAAGCGACATTGTGGTACTTCCAGAAATGTTTACTACAGCTTTCACTATTTCTGCGCCAACGCTTGCAGAAAGCAACGATAGCATCACCATGCAAACTGTGAGCAAATGGGCTAAAGATTATAATTCTCTTTTTGTAGGAAGCTTCATTGCCGAAGATGGCGGACGTTATTACAACAGAGCATTTGCAGTATTCCCAAATGGAAACAAAGTTTTTTACGATAAAAGACATTTGTTCATTGGTGGAGAAGAAAGAATATTCACAGCAGGCAAGGAACCTGTGATATTTGAGTATGAGGGTTGGAATATCAACCTTGCCATTTGCTTCGACCTACGCTTCCCTACTTGGCTTAGAAACAAAGACCTAAAATATGATTTATTGCTTTTAGTTGCCGAATGGCCTGCTAATAGACAATATGCATTTGATACACTTCTTCTTGCAAGAGCTATAGAAAACCAAGCATACGTATGTGCCTGCAATAGAGTTGGCAAAGACAACAACCATTTGAGCTATAGTGGTGGCTCTGTAGGCATTGACTATAGAGGCAGAATTATAGACAAAGCAGAAGAAGGGAAAGAAGAAATTAGAACATTTACAATTGATAAACAAAAGATGGAGAATTTCAGAGAGAAATTCCCATTTTGGAAAAGCGCAGATTAATTATGTTAAAAGGAAAAATTGCACTTATTACAGGTGCTGCTCAAGGCATTGGTAAAGGCATTGCCCTAGAGTATGCAAAACAAGGTGCCACAGTGGCATTTACAGTAAGAAAACACGACGAACGTAGCGAGTCTTTAGTAAACGAAATTACAGCAATGGGTGGCACTGCAAAAGCATACGTCGCAGACGCTGCAAATTTCTCTTCTGCATCAGAAGTAGTAGCAGAAGTAATGAAAGACTTTGGCAGAATAGATGTTCTTGTAAACAACGCTGGCATTACAAAAGACGGCCTACTAATGAGAATGACAGAAGAACAATGGGATATGGTTATTAACACCAACCTAAAATCTGCATTCAACTACATTCATGCAATCACCCCAATTATGATGAAACAACGCATAGGTAGCATCATTAATATGACTTCTATTGTGGGCATTAGCGGCAACGCAGGTCAAGCAAACTATGCAGCTTCTAAAGCAGGCATGATTGGTCTTACCAAATCTGTTGCTAAAGAACTAGGTAGCCGTGGCGTGAGAGTAAACGCTATTGCTCCAGGATTTATTGCTACAGAAATGACTGGCGTACTAAACGAAGATACTAAAAAACAATGGATTCTTAATATTCCACTTCGTAGAGAAGGCAAGGTAGAAGATGTGGCAGGCGTAGCAGTATTCTTAGCTTCTGATATGGCTTCTTACGTAACAGGCCAAGTAATCAACTGCTGCGGCGGTTTAAATATGTAATATGGTAGAAATAGAAATAAACGATATGCAGTTTTATGCCCATCACGGGTGCTACGATTTGGAGCAAAAGGTGGGTACATATTTTACAGTCTCATTACGTCTAAAATATGACGCAACAGAAGCCATAGAAACCGACGACGTAACCAAAGCAGTCAACTACCTTTCTGTATATCAAACAATAAAAAAAGAGATGGAAAAACCATCTCATTTAATAGAACATGTGGCATACAGAATTAAAGAAACTGTACTGAAAGAATATCCACAAATAGCTGAAGCCGAGGTGAAGCTTTGTAAACTTAATCCCCCACTAGGAGGACAAGTTACAAAGGTATGTGTTAAACTATAATAATTTATTTACATTAATTATTAGGAGTTGAATTCAACTCCTTTTTTACCAACGTAACTTATATTCGCTCATATTACCGCAGTTGTCATAGACACGAAACTCAAGGTGATATGGGCGTTTTGTTTTAAGTCTTTTCTTATCTACTTTATACGATACTCTACCGTGGAAATCTTCTTCAAACAGCACCCATTCACCATTTATATAACCCTCATAACGATTCACACCACTTTGTTTATCTACTAGTTTCAGAAGAATTCTAGACGATGTGCGAGACTGAGGACGTATCTCTGGCGCAATAGTATCTACCTTAACAGTAAAGTCTCCTAGAGACGTTGTTTTAGCTTGTAATATACTATCATTATATAGGTTTGTGCTTACGTAATTCCAACCACCCTTTCTATCTCTACGAGCAATATAATGCTTATCGGCAGGAATACTATCTTTTGGTAGTTTTATAAACAGTTTTGCTGCATTTTGAAGTGACTCGGTAAGATAATGTAGTTGATATACATTAGCATTGAGTGTACTATCAAAACTAACATTGTGGTCGAAATATAGATTGTCATAAAAACTTCCTCTTGAGATATACATACCATAACCATCGCCTTGAATCAATGCTGGCATATCATATCTAACGTATGTTCCACTATCATTTAGCATAAATGGAATCTCTTTTTTTACACCCTTGATTTTAAATTTCAATTCTGAAGTATTGCCTACTACGTCAGAGATTACCACCTTTACATTATAATCTCTCTCCTCATTTATAGTAATATACCCCCTATCCTTGGTATAATAAAGTGGCAGAATATTATTTGGCAAAAGATAACATCTCATAAAAACATCTCTAGTTTTTTGCCATTGTGGGTAATTGATAAATGAATTGATATACCTAGTATCTTCCATAGAAAATTTATCTATAAGATAGCTAAATTTTAAATCATCATCTATAAATAATTTTAACGACTTAATACCATAGAAGTTATTTTGCCCAGTCATATAATCAAATGCCTTAACTTCCAACCCCAATTTACCCCAAGCCTTAAGATTATTAGCAATATATTTGCCTGTTCCTACACGTTTAACTCCATATATTTTGTTGGTATAAGAATTATCTACTACACCCTCTCCTGAAACTGGGTTTATAGCAATATTTTTGAAACGTGGATAAACATTATCATAAACATTATACAATGGTTGTGCATCATAAACATAAACACCAGTAGTGTCCCTTATCTCAAAGTGCAAATGTGGTCCACCAGACGAACCAGAATTTCCACCCCATGCTACTTGCTGCCCTTGTTTTACAGGTATTTCATTTGGTTGCAAATATGCATCTATCTCAAATGTTTTATTTTTATATTGATAATCTCTTATCCACTCTGTTATCTCTGGGGTAAATCTATCTAGATGAGCATATACAGAAATAACGTCTTTATGTCTTAGATAAAGACAGTTTCCATAACCACCTTTAGAAATAGATATACGCCAAACATAACCATCATCAATGCTATACATAGGCAGCCCTATCTGCTGTTGGGTTTTAATATCTATACCAGAGTGAAAATGATTTGGACGAAGCTCACCAAAACTTGCACTTAGGGCAATAGGAATATCAACAGGAGATATTAGATGATTTGGCACTTGCGCGCAAACTGATGCGCTAAATAAAATTAATAAATATAAAAATATGTTTCTCATAGGGGTTTACAAAACAATAGGGCAACCCTAAAGTCGCCCTATTAATTTTATAGATTAATAGATTTATTACTAATCATTTGCACGCTCTGCTGCAGCATAGTTAAGTTTTAATGCGTATGCTCTACGTAGTGCTTGTTTAATATCAGTTACGATACCCATTTTGGTATCTTTATCTACTTTTAAGCAAACTGTCAATAAATCTTGTTCATGCTCTGCCATTGCAGAACGTTCAGAAACTACATAGTTTTCAATTTGATTAACATCTGCGAACGCATCATCAAGCTGAATACGTGGTTCTGTACCATATTGTGCTCTAAATTTAGCTACTGGTTTACCAACATAGATGTTGCGAACTAAAGTTTTCTTTTCTAGTTTTGTTAACTCTGTTGCTTCTGGCATAGCGATACCTACTTTATAATCCACTTCTTTCATAGAGGTTGAAATCATGAAGAAGAATAGTAGCATAAAGATGATATCAGGTAGAGATGCTGTACTAATTGCAGGTATCTCTTTTGTTGATGAATTATCTCTAAATCTTCCCATTATTTTTTACCTCCATAGTTTTTAGGTTCTGCTTCTGAAATCTTTTGTGGATAAATCTTTTGGATAGCTTTTTGTTGATCTTCTTGAAGATCTTCGTATGCTTGACCAAATTTGGCTTTCGCTAAATCGTTACGTAATTCATTATAAGCAGCCACTAACTCATTTTGTACATTAATATATGCAGCGTATGATGTACCGCGGTCGTTTTGTAATGAAATTACGTGGTTTTTAGTAACTAATACATTACCAAAATATTCCACTTCGATGACTTCTTTTTCAGGTAGGTTTTCTGCATTCTCTTTATTAAGAATAAATTCTTTTGCTTTTTCCTTAAGGTCTGCGATTTCTGTATATTCGCCTTGTACTAGTAATTGGTCATTACTGTTAAGTAGTACTACGAATACGTTACGTTCTTTTACCTTCAAGTCCTCTGTTTTTTGTTCTGCAGGGATTGGAGGAGGAAGACGACGTGCTAAACCTTTATTTACCGCCATTGTGGTGGTACAAAGGAAGAATACCAAAAGCAAGAATGCGATGTCTGCTGTAGAACTTGAATTTACTTCAGGCACTTTCTTTTTTGCTCTTGCCATAATAATCTCCTTTCTTATTTAAGTTTTTTAGCAAAGCCACCTACAGCCATTAGTACTAAACCAATTGCAGTTAGTATATAAGTAGAATATAATTGCATATCAACTATTCTAACCCAAACTTCTGAGATAGGTTCTACACCTAATACTTCAACTTGTTTGCCATCTGATACAAAATATGTAACGATTAAAAGGATAGCTAATAAAGTAAACACTAAAA
>JAEIGA010018915.1_pt1 | contig 10501 bp, 7 predicted proteins | sample 9270691 | NCBI WGS metagenome assembly JAEIGA01 (sample SAMN17057246, study PRJNA624740) | gut metagenome | biome: biome; isolation source: fecal sample | host: Bos grunniens | place: China: Xizang | collected 2019
AACAAGAGAATGAGCACAAAAGCGGTTGACATACTGTTTTGCTGTATGCTTGTTGCAATTATAGGTACAAGCGTGTACAATCTTTTTAGATATATATCTTTGATTTAACGAGGAATATAATGAGAATAGTAATTAAAATAGGAACTTCTACTCTCGCTCATAAATCGGGCGAATTGAATATCAGACGCACAGAAGAGCTGTGCCGTATAATCAGCGACATCAAAAACTCGGGCGAAGAAGTGATTATCGTTTCGAGCGGTGCAATCGGTATGGGTGCAGCAAAACTATCGCTTCAAGGCAAACCTCATGACATCGCAACCAAGCAGGCAGCCGCCGCGGTAGGTCAGTGTGAATTGATGTATAGATATGACAAGCTATTTGCAGAATATCATCACACTGTTGCTCAAATACTGTTAACAGGCGATGATTTCAACAATGAAGAAAGGCACCGAAACTTCTCGAATACAATCAGCAGACTTCTTGAACTCAAAGCGCTTCCGATAATCAACGAAAACGATACGATCGCAACTGATGAAATCAAGGTCGGTGACAATGACACTCTTTCTGCGCTTGTGAGTGTCAGTATTTCTGCGGATCTTTTGATATTGCTCTCTGATATCGACGGCCTCTTTACAGCAGATCCTCATATTGATCCAAATGCTGAATTAATTAAAGAAATACACGAAATCAGCCCGGATGTCCTCGCGCTCGCAGGCGACACATCTTCCGAACTCGGCACCGGAGGCATGAGAACTAAACTCTCCGCAGCAGAAATTTGCTTGAGAGGCGGATGCGATATGATTATCGCAAACGGTGCTAATCCCAAAATTCTGTACGATATTATTGATAATAATAATCCTACCTGCACACGATTCATATCAAAATAGGTGATTTTATGGCAACAACAATAGAAATTATGAAAAGAGCAAAGGCCATCTCTTCTTCTCTTTCACTTCTTAATGAGTCCGAAAAGAACGAGATACTTGTTTTGATGGCTGATGCTTTGGAAAGAGCTACATCTGACATTTTATCTGCAAACGAAGACGACGTCGAGCGTTCAAGAGGCGTTCTTTCAGACGTAATGATCGATCGATTGATTCTTACCGCAGATAGAATTAAGTCTATGGCAAACGGCATTCGAGACGTTATCAAGCTTCCGGACCCTGTGGGAAGAATTATTTCTTCCCAAGTTCTTCCGAATGGGCTTATGATCGAAAAAGTTGGGGTACCTCTCGGAGTGGTTGCGATCATATATGAAAGCAGACCCAACGTAACTTCTGATGCAGCAGCGCTTTGTTTCAAGAGCGGAAACGCGTGCGTTCTCAAATGTGGCAAGGAAGCTCACAAAACGTCTATGGCTATTATCAACGCGATTAAAAGTGCTCTTGCTCCTTTCGGTTTGGCAGATGCCGTCAACATTTTGGAAGATAATTCCCGAGCTGCAGCAACAGAACTTATGCACGCAGTCGATTATATTGACGTATTGATTCCTCGCGGTGGCGCAGGACTTATTCGTTCGTGCGTTGAGAATGCAAAAGTCCCTTGTATTAAGACAGGAACCGGTATTTGCCATATTTACGTTGATAAGGATGCGGATTTCACTAAAGCACTTGATATAATCGAGAACGCCAAGACTCAACGTCCTTCGGTATGTAATGCCGCGGAGGTTTGCATTGTTCACAAAGATATTGCAAATACATTTTTGCCATTGCTTTCCGAACGCTTGCAAGCACAGAGAGCAAAAAACGGTAAAACACCTGTCGAATTTCGTTTAGATGCCGCCGCAGCCGACTTTATTGATGGTACACCCGCAGCGGATACCGATTTCGATACAGAGTTTCTTGATTATATTATGGCTATTAAAGTAGTTGATTCTGCTGCAGAAGCCGTCAATCATATTTCTCTGCATTCAACACAACATAGCGAAGCTATTATTACAGAGAATGCCGATACGGCTGAGATGTTCTTAAACGCCATTGACAGCACCTCTGTATACTGGAATGCGTCGACACGATTCACAGACGGCGGCGAATTCGGCCTTGGCTGTGAGATCGGAATTTCAACGCAAAAAATGCATGCAAGAGGTCCAATGGGACTTTGTGAGCTGACGTCTTATAAGTACAAGATTCGAGGAAACGGACAAATACGATAAGGAGTAGAACAATGAAATATAAGGCAGGTTTTATTGGTTGCGGCAATATGGGCGGAGCTCTTGCAAGAGCTGCTGCTTCCGCTGTTGGTGGAAATAATATTGCCGTGTGTGATAATGACAAATCGAAGACTTCTCTTCTCTGCGAAAACTTTGGTACTGTTGAACTTTCTTTTGAAGAAATCTTCTCTGCTTGTGAATTCGTATTCCTCGGTGTAAAGCCCCAGGCAATGCAAAGTGTATTAACTCCAAGCATAGAAATAATAAACAATAGTGACGCGATCATCGTCACTATGGCGGCCGCTCTCGAGATTAAATATTTCGAAGATACTCTTGGTATAACACGCCCCATTATACGAATTATGCCCAACATGCCAGCTTCTGTTGGCGAGGGTATGATACTATATGCTGCGAACAGCCTCGTCACCAGCGAGATGATCTCCGATTTTCTTGCGATAATGGTAAACTCAGGTAAACTCGATGCGCTTCCCGAACACCTCATTGACGCAGGAAGTGCCGTGTCCGGTTGCGGTCCCGCTTTTGCATTCATGTTTGCTGAGGCTTTGGCGGACGCAGGCGTTGAATGCGGATTGCCGCGAGATAAAGCTATCATGTATGCGGCTCAAATGCTCAAAGGCAGCGCAGAGCTCCTCTTAAGCGAACCGAATCCCGCAACTTTGAAAGATAGAGTATGTAGCCCCGGAGGTACAACCATTGCCGGAGTTCATGCGCTGGAAAGCGGCGCATTCAGAGCTGCTGTTATGAACGCAGTTACATCCGCATATAATAGAACACTTGAACTGAAATAAGAAAAAGGCAACCGCTAAAATAGCGGTTGCTTTTTTCTTATTTGTCATTCGAAATCAGATCTGCAAGTGTTTCGCGTGCAACTGCGACATATTCCCTCTTATCGGACAAAACTACAACAGGAGGTTTGGGAAGTCTGTTATAATTAGAGGCCATTGAATAGTTATATGCGCCGGTTGTTGCTACCGCAAGGAAATCACCGCGAACAGGATGAGGAATGTCGACGTTTTCCTGAATAAGATCGCCGCTCTCACAACATCTGCCGGCAACCGTGCAGTTAAACGTCGGTGCATCATTCATTCTGTTTGCCAGAGCGACGGTATACGGAGATGAATACAAAGTATATCTCGGATTATCAGCCATTCCACCATCGATCGAAACGTAATTCCTGAATCCTTCAATGATCTTTGTTGCTCCGACACGATAGAGTGTCATACCTGCAGCAGCTACAATACTTCTGCCCGGCTCCATAAAAATGTGCGGCTGCTTGATCCCAAGAGATCTGCATTCTTGTTTAACGATCTCTCCAATCTTTAAGATGTTTGCCTTATAATCAATTATAGGATCGTTTGTCGTATATCTGACACCCATACCACCGCCGAGGTTCAAATACTTTGCCGAATATCCGAATTTATCCTTAATATCGGCGATAAAGCCAAGCATTATCTTAGCGGCATCAGCGAAGGGTTCAAAGTCAAATATTTGCGATCCGATATGGCAATGAAAACCTTGCAGATTGATATGTTCAAGATTCAAAGCATAGTGAGTAAGCTCTTCTGCTTGATGTGTTTCTATAGGAGCACCAAATTTGCTGTCAATTCTGCCGGTATTGATCTTTGCGTGCGTATGAGGGTCTATTCCGGGCGTAATTCTAAGCATAATGCGCTGTTTGATACCGTGTCTTTTAGCACATTCGTTGATCGCCTCTAGTTCTTCTCTGTTATCACAAACGAAGCACCCGACTTTCTGACCTATTGCAAACTCAATATCATCATCGGTCTTGTTATTTCCGTGAAACATAATATTTTCCGGCGGGAAATCTGCACGCAGTGCGGTGAAGAGTTCGCCGACAGATGCAACATCCGCGCCTAAGCCTTCCGAATCCACAATATTGTAGATTTGTTTAAAGCAAAGTGCTTTGCTTGCAAACAGAGGTTTTGAATACTCATCAAATGCCTCTTTCATACTATCGGCATATACTTTGCACATAGCCCTGACATAATCTTCGTCAATCAAATAGAGCGGCGTTCCGTATCTTTTTGCAAGTTCAACCGTATCTCTGCCGGCAAACATCAAGTGACCTGTCGCATGGTTGACAGATATATTTTCACATAAAGTCGTTATATCGTTATTCTTGGTTATCATACTTATTCCTTAATTATAATTTCATAATTCCCTTGTATTCAAGCAACTTGATAAAGTGTCCTCCGACAACAGTTCTGTTTCTGAAGCTCTTTTCAACTTGCTCTGAACTGCTGTTATACGTCTTATGCTGACCTGTTATAGTATAATACCAGTCGGTTGCAGGAACTCTTGATTGCATGGTGTTATAAGCATCCCACAGAGGCGCAACCATATCTTCAAAGGTATCTCTGTTTCCTGCGAGGGTTGCGGTCCAGATAAGCCAGTCACTCTTGGTATACGGCATGCGGTTATCCAAAGGAAGGCCGTACGGATGTGCATGCGCACGATAGCTTGCAACCTCTGATTCGATAACGCTCTTGGGCATAATTTCGGTACCGAGAAGCTTATCCCACACGATATTATACTTCATGCTGAAGGTACCGGGACGATCAAATGCAAGGCGATAGCTTCCATCGCCGTTGGATGCTCTCTTTTCCCAATCCAAGGCCATATCGCGTGCCATAGAAAGATACTTTCTCTTTGCGCGCTTATCGCCGAGCATACCCTTAATTATACCGTAACCCGCAATACCCATAATAGCCTTAAGAGAAAGGTTACAGTTGTGAGCAAGATGCCCTGCAAAATCATCAGTGCAAAGCTGATTTGCAGGATCTCTGCCGTTATCAATAAGGTACTTTACCCATTGATCCAGTGTTTCGATATGTTCTGCGGCAAAAGAAGCATCCTTAGTTGCAACAGCAACCGCCATTTCCATAACAAGCATGTTACCGCATTCCTCGACCGGCATCTGCTTTTCAAGTCTGTTACCACCGTAGACCTGTCCGTTAACGTGCGGATATCTTCCTGCGTCGTGCGGTGCAAAATCATACTGCCATTCTTCGGATGCAGCATATTTATATATCGGACGCATCATACCCTTGACAAGCTCGGGGTTGTAGATGAGGAACAAGGGAATGGACGGATAGCTTACGTCAACGGTTGCGGCACATCCGTTGGAGAAGCACTCCTTGGAAATAAAGAGAATGTCCCCGTTATCATCGATAGCCAGCTTGTGAGCCGAAATAGCCTGTCTGAAGGAAATTTCACAGATCTCTGCGTATTTCTCACCACCGGCTCTTACAGCGTCGCAGAAGAGCTTTTCGGCAATCTGGTCACACTTGCGGCTTACGAGTCTGTAATCTCCGTGCGCCTTGAGTATTTCATCTGTGATCTTGGCACCGTTTCTGTTCCAATAAGTCTTCAGATTCTTACCGAAATACTGTATGCTTTCGATATCGTCGTAAGCAAATGTGAAAACGCTTGAAGACTTGATCTCGGCAGAGATTCCGATAAAGTTCATTCCGTCGGGGTCAACTCGTGCATAGGTTTCACCAACACCGGTCAAGTAGAAATATCCCCATTCAATTCGCAGATCATCGCCGTTACGCTCAAGAACTTTCTGATCCTTGCTGCCAATTTTGATGGAAGAATACTTGCCAAGCTCGATCTGTTCGATCTCAACTTCCGAATCACCCTTAAGATTCATGCAGATCTCTTCGGACATCTCTATTTTCACAGACACCGTATGACGGCGGGAGTCGATAGAGTCTTTATTGATTTCAAGATAGCTGATGGGTCTGGAGAGCATGTAAAGGTCATCGGGGATGACGGGGGATGTAAACTTCAAATCCACTCTCGCTCCGTTGATATCATAGGAATAAATCGTAGAGAATGCGTTGCAATCCACAGCAATCATATCGGCAGCAGGAACACTGTCGGAGCCATATTTGCCGACAAGTCTATAATCTTTACCGTCAACGGTTGCAATAATCGAAAGAGTGGTGGGTTTGCCGGTCCAATGCGTAGTTTCAGTATCAGCAGGATGATCAGCTGGTGACCAAATGCTGAAATAGGGATCAATAGTAATCAAAGGGTAAGAAGGTGCGCGAAGTCTCATAATATTATTCTCCTATTCTTTTAAGTTTCGTACCATCTGTCACCGATAGACAGGTCAACTGTCAGCGGGATGGGTAACTCAACTGCTTTTTCCATTTCTTCCTTTAGTATTCTTGCGGCTTCATCAGCTTGATCTGCGCAAGCTTCAATGATAAGCTCGTCGTGAACCTGCAGAATTAGTTTAGCATCTATTTCTGATTCCTTAAGGCGCTTGCTCACATTAAGCATTGCAATCTTAATAATGTCTGCGGCGCTTCCCTGGATCGGGCTGTTCATTGCAACTCGTTCGCCGAATTTTCTCATAACACCATTCTTTGATTGTATCTCGGGAATATATCTTATCCTTCCGTAAAGAGTGTCTACCGAGCCATGTTCGGTAGCATATTTGACTATGTCACTCAAATATGCGGAGACACCGGGATATGACGCCAGATAACTTTCAATATATTCCTTCGCTTGTTTAACGGAAATATCAAGGTCCTGGGAAAGTGAATACTCGCCAATGCCGTATACAATTCCGAAATTAACAGCTTTGGCTCGTTTTCTCAGTATCGGAGTAACCATATCAACAGGAACACCGAAGACCGCAGAGGCTGTGGAGGTGTGAATATCAATGCCCGAATTGAAAGCAGAAAGCATCGCTTCGTCGTTTGCTATACAAGCAAGAAGTCTGAGCTCTATTTGCGAGTAATCGGCGGAGATCAATTTGTAACCGTCTCGCGGAAGGAAAAATTTTCGCAATTCCCTTCCCGCATCTGTTCTAACGGGGATATTTTGCAGATTGGGCTCAGCAGAAGAAAGTCTGCCGGTAGCAGTGCCCGTTTGCTTAAAATTAGTATGAATTCTTCCTTCGTCTGTCGCAAGCTTGAGCAATCCGACAACATAGGTTCCAATCAACTTTGTAAGCTGGCGGTAATCAAGAATATCAGACACGATCGGATGCTTTGAGGAAAGCTTTTCAAGTATCTCGGCATTTGTGGAATAGCCCGTCTTTGTCTTTTTACCGCTGGGAAGCTTCAGCTTTTCAAACAGAATATTACCAAGCTGTTTAGGTGAATTTATATTGAATTCTTCGCCTGCGAGGAAATATATTCTTTGAGCCAAAGCATCAGCCTCTTGCTTAAGCTTTTCCCCGTAATCGGAAAGCCCCTGCATATCGATGCAAAATCCGGCTTCTTCCATATCTGCAAGAACACCCGCAAGAGGTAATTCGATTTCACGGTATAGTTTTTCGGAATTCTGACTCTTTATTTTATCTAAAACAACATCGCCAATGTTTTTGACAACGATCGCTTTAGAAAGATCTGCCGGAATATCAGTTCCGAGATACTTCATCGAAAGTCGGTCGATATCGTGACCGCCTTGCGAATCTAGCACGTATCCCGCAAGCATGATATCATCACCGAGGTTCCTGAACGTCACGCCCAATTTGTCTGAAGCTTCGTAGATGGATTTTACGTCATAAGCAATAATACCGGAAGCGTTTCGAGCCAAAGCATTTGCAATGTCAACATCAAAATCAGCTTCAGCGGCATCTTTACCGTTATATGCATAAAGAACATTACCTTCAATAATTACAGCACTTTGTTCCGAAGATATGATCTGCAAAAGCTTTTGCTTATCATTTAAGGAAGCGACAAATTCTGATGAAACTGCTGATTTAGTTTCGACAGAATCCAGTTCAAACTTTTTTATAAAAGCACCAAATTCAAGCTCTTCAAAAAGCTTGCGTGCATCTTCTTTATCAACTCCGCGATACACCAATGAAGTGGCATTGGGAAGTTCGGGGACATTGATTTCAATACGTGCAAGTGTCTGCGACATAAAAGCAGAATCGCGCCCTGCTTCAAGCTTTTTTACCACCGACGGTTTTAAATCGGAGGTTGTATATGCTTCATATATGTTTTCAAGAGTACCGAATTGGGAGATCAAAGACAATGCACCCTTTTCGCCTATTCCACTGATACCCGGAATATTATCAGAGCTGTCACCCATTATCGCCTTAACGTCAACGAACTGCTCCGGCTCTACTCCGTATTTATCATAAAAAGCGTTTCTGTCGAAATAAATATAATCAACATTGGTTGCAAGAAGGATTGCTGTTTTATCTCCAATAAGCTGAAGTGAATCTTTATCTCCGGTCATTATAAGGCTAAGAACGTCTTCGCCGGAATCGTTTGCATGAGCGGAAAGAGTTCCGAGTATATCGTCCGCCTCGTAACCTTCTTTTTCGATAATTGTAAAGCCAAGCGCTTCCGCAGCTCGCTTTGCGTAAGGCATTTGCAGAGCAAGCTCTTCAGGCATCCCCTTGCGGGTTGCTTTATATCCTTCGTACATTTTATGCCTGAACGTAGGAGCGCGCAAGTCGAAGGCTATCGCTGCATAATCTGGGGAGTATTTTTCTATTTGTTTCGTAAGCATAGTTACCAATCCATATACGGCATTTGTAGGCAATCCGGCAGAATTGGTAAGAGTTCTGATACCGTAAAAAGCTCTGTTGAGGATGCTGTTTCCATCAACAACAAGAAGAGTTTTCATATTTCAACCTCTAGTCAGTATATTACTAATAGTATATCACAAAAAGGCTTATCAAGCAAGTGTTTTCAAAAATTTTTGGCAGTGACTCGGTCAATTATAGATCAAAAAGCTCTTAATATTTTCCTTATAACTTGCAATTCCTTCCCGTTCACTTTCAAGGATATAATTAGGATCGATCATATCGGATGAAGTAAGAGTATCACGACCGTAACGCAGACAGATGCCGTTTTCGCGCCATTCAAATTCCTTGTACTTTCTTAATGAAGCTAACAAGCATATACCTGCGGCGTGTGGATCATATATCAAGCGGTTAGAAATGTTGAATTGAATTCCTTCGCAAACCTCATCCTTCCATTTTCCGAACATAGGAGTAAAAAAAGCACGGCTGAAAAATATGCCTTCCAAGCCATATGAATTCATTTCATCGCAAAGTTTGGCAGAATCGATAAACGGAGCACCGACAAGATCGAAAGGTCGGGTAGTACCTCGTCCCTCGGAAATATTCGTTGCTTCGATCAAACAGGTTCCGATGTAATTTATCGCGGTACTTACACTTGGAATATTCGGAGAGGGATTTATCCACGGCAGGGCTATTTCATCGGCGTACATGTCACGCTTCCAGCCCTGACACTCAATTACTGTTAATTCACAACCTATGCTCTTGATGCTGTTGATATATTTAGCAAACTCGCCGCAAGTCAATGAATATCTTGTTGGGATTGCATATCTTCCGACAAAAGAAGAATACTTGGATTCATCAAGAACCGCACCTGAGATTGATGACAAAGCACCGGATATCGGATTAGGTCTGTCCAAAACAATGACCGGAATCTTTCTTGCAGCACACTCCTGCATCAAATAAGTAAGGCAATAAATATACGTATAAAACCTCGCGCCTACATCCTGTATATCGTATATAATAACATCGCACAAAGACAATGCTTGATCAATTTGAGGATTTCCCTTTGCGGGCAGATCATAAACAGGAACGCCTGTTTCCGCATCTATATGACCGCCTTCCCATCCGCCGTCTTGCATTACAGAATGGATACCGTGCTCCGGTGCAAACAAAACGGTGAGCAAACCTTTCTGATGTAATTTATAATATGTCGGTACCCCGCGTGAGTCAACGCCGGAAGCGGCAGTTAAAAGTCCGCATCTTTTATTTTTGGCGAGTTTTTCAACAACATCAAATCTATCGGCGCCGCATTTTACTTTAGCTATATTGTGCATCATTCTCGTTCACTTTCTGATTAGTAATAATATAATAGCATTAAATCACTATAAAATCAAGCAGTTAAGGGGTAAAATATGAAAAAATATATAACAATTTTGAATTTTTTATAATAACCATTGAAATCCATAGGGCAAATATGCTATAATATAATGAAAAAATAAATTCTAAATGTCCTGTATGGACGGGAGGTCTTTTTTGATAGTTGCACTTGAAGAAGCAAAATATAAATTGACGGGTATGCGCCCCGTCGTAGCAGAGCTCGGAAACGCATTGAGAATTGACGAGCAAAAAGTAAAGATCGAAGAGCTTGAAGCCCTCACCCTTGATCCCGATTTCTGGTCTAATACAGATAATTCCTCTAAAGTATTACAGGCAATCAAACAGGCTAAGGATACTGTTTCAGGATACGAGGCACTTTGTGCGCGTCTTGAAGATGCTATCGCGCTTGCCGAGCTTGCAATAGAAGAAAA
>JAEIGA010018916.1_pt1 | contig 10500 bp, 8 predicted proteins | sample 9270691 | NCBI WGS metagenome assembly JAEIGA01 (sample SAMN17057246, study PRJNA624740) | gut metagenome | biome: biome; isolation source: fecal sample | host: Bos grunniens | place: China: Xizang | collected 2019
ACAGTCCAGACAAACGTTCAGGAATATAAAGAGATTTCAGAGCGCTATTCAAACAAGGTTGTCACCCTGTCAGAGTGCGGCAAGAACGGCAGCACTCCGTTTGCAAAAATTTCGCAGGTATGGAGTGGCGGCGCACACTGGGCGTGGTTCATGCCGTGGTATGGCTCAAACATGCCCGATGCCGAATGGTGGAAAGATGCGATGAACAGTCCTAATGTACTGACCAGATAACCCCAGACATATAGATACACTTAGGGAAACACCCTTTTTATCCCACACATTCATGAATAAAGGTTGCCTTCTATGTTCAGGAGGCAGCTTTTTTTGTTTATTTTTACAATTTAACATTCTCTGCTCTCCTCAGTATTTACAGAAACCCTCGATAGTTTTATCCCGTTCTGTCATATCCTGCATCAAAGGATACCCCCGCTGCCTATTACAACCATCTTTGCATTTGTCCATTTTAGTCCATAGTTTTATAACACTTTGTAGAATAGCAATTTACGAAAAGCAGTCTTTTACCCTGTAAGAAGTGGCTTTTTGTCATCTAAGAAGCAGCGAATGACCCTGCAAGAAGCAGCCTTTCATAAAACATAGTGTAAGGCACTAATATACGCATAACTATATTGTGGTAAATAATTATACAAAATTTATGTTAAAACGGGCGTTTGATGTGTCAAAAAATGAAAATATTAAAGCGTGCGGATGATTTTTTATCAGTAATAATTCTTTTATATTTGGAATTGTTGCTATCTTTGCGACAGAAAAGCTATTATGCTGCCGCAAACTATTCGTAGAGACGATACTGACAGCACGATACATGAAGAGAGGCAAACGCCATGTGGCGCAGCGGCCCCCTGCAAAACATAGAAGAAGTCTTTTAGATGTATAATATTCATTGACGAAATGCATGACCTCAGAAAGAATCACCGTGACGGAGAAGCAAATGAGGAGACAAGGACGGGAGTCCCTTATGCAGAGTGATGTCAGATTTTGTTTCAAACACCTTTTGCTTGTAGTTTGCAGTTAGCAGACAATTCTAACTAAATATACTGTTGTGAAGCGACACAATATTAATTGTATAGTTTCGCAACATGAAAAAACATCACCCCGTCATATATACTTATCAAGATTAAGAAACTAATAAAATCATAATATAACCAATGAACAAGAATCAAGAAAAAGCGCCTGCTCAGTCAAAAGCGTTCACTCCAGAAAAACTGATAGACAAGCTCGTGTATTCAATGGAAGAGGAGCAGCTCTTTAAGAGAGTAGACTTAACTATAGAAATGCTTGCAGAACACTTGGGAACAAACCGTACATATCTCTCAAGAACTGTAAACCAGTGTTTCTCACTTCCTTTCAGACATTGGCTTAACAGCTATCGTATTGAACAGAGCATACAGTATATGCTGGAGCACCCAGAGGCTAACCAGAATACAATAGCAAGAGAAAGTGGCTTCATGAATGCGTCAGCTTTCAACCACAAGTTCAAGACTGTAACAGGTGTATCGCCAAGACTTTGGCTCCTGAAGAAGTCAATGGGCATTACAGACTAAAAATAATATAGGCAATAGGATAAATCATGCAAGAGGACATCAGACAATAAATCTGGTGTCCTCTTGTGCGATATGCTTATGTGGTAGTTGACGAGTAGACAAGTTAATTGACAACGATAACTCGATCCTAAATCCCTGATTGACGACCTTAACTACTGTAGGTTTCGCCTCTCCGAAACTTGTCGTCTAAGAATACGCCATCTTGCAGACAAACAAAACAGAAAGGTATGAATCAGAAAGACAATAACGCCAACGTATCAGGCATCAGCACGACGGCAGACAACAGACAGACTGCGAAGCCGCACTATGAGTCATACGAAGACATCGTGAGCAGAGAAATGCAGCCCATGAAATACCAGAAATGCGACAACGGAATAGACATGGACGAATTCTGGTATAGCCACAGCACGGCTCACGTATACCAATCTGGTGCGCAGACAGCAGTACAGCAGCCGCCATATCAGCAGCCGCAGACGGATGCGCATGCCGAAAAGCCGCAGGTCAAGCAGGCACAGAAAGCAGAGAAGGCACACCGCCAAAATATCAGAACAGAGCAAAAGACAGCAAAAAAGCCAGCACCTGAAAAGCCTGCATCGGCAACCGAAACTCCGAAGCAGAAAAAGACCACAACATGGGCAGAGCATCAGCCGTCAGCCTCTGCAGCAAAGACAAAGGCAAAGCCAGTACAGCCGTCACAGCAGATTCCAAAGCCGAACACTACAGAACGCAAGGCTGCCGCGGCGAACAGCCGAACTCAGAAACATGTTTTCTACAAGGAATGCCGTGTGGCGGGCGCATATTATCATATCCTGCCCGAACTATGGGAATTCTATGAAGTCGGCGACGAAGTAGTGCTCGTCAGAGATAGGGGCAATGTCCACGACGAGAATGCAGTGGCAGTGGCGCTGCGTGAGGATTACGAAGACCCAGGATTCACAATGGATGAGATAATGGGATTCATCCCGAAGACAGAAAACGCAGATATAGCCAAGTTTCTTGACACGTTCGGAACGAAGGCTTTATACTGCAAAATAAATCGTGTGACAGGCACAGACGCATCAAACGGAAATATATACATCAGCATCTTCTATGTCGTATAGAAACAGCACTGACGCCCAGTGCAAACCAGACGCAAATGCAGACACTGCAACAAAATTATAATTCGTGAGTGTTTTTTCTTGACAAAAAGATGTAAATAGAAATATTTTGCGTAACTTTGCATCGTAATATATACATAACAAGAGTATAATAAACAAATAAACATACTTACAATGGTAATATTCTTCAAAACACCAGCAAACAGCATCATCGCCACACAGGCTGACCACCAGCTCACGGCAGATGAACAGAAAGAACTTTCATGGCTGTACAACAATGCAGAATTAATTGACACAGAGAATCTTAAAGGATTCTATGTCGGACCACGACGTGAGATGATTACGCCTTGGAGTACTAATGCAGTAGAGATAACCCAGAACATGGGTCTCAAAGGCATAACACGTATAGAGGAATATTACCCTGTGTCGTCAGCCGACGCAGAGCACGACACAATGCTGCAGCGCATGTATGACGGACTCGACCAGAACATCTTCACAGTCAACATACAGCCAGAGCCTATCAAGCACGTAGAGAATCTTGAGGAATACAACGAGCAGGAAGGACTCGCACTCTCAAAGGAGGAAATCGAATATCTTCACAAGGTAGAGGGAGAACTCGGCCGTCCGCTTACTGACTCTGAGATTTTCGGTTTTGCACAGATTAACTCAGAGCACTGCCGTCACAAGATTTTCGGCGGTACATTCATCATCGACGGCGAAGAGAAAGAGTCAAGCCTCTTCCAGATGATTAAGAAGACAACACAGGAGAACCCTAACAAGATTCTCTCAGCATATAAGGACAATGTGGCATTCTCTGCAGGTCCAGAGATTGAGCAGTTCTCTCCAGCAGACCACTCACAGCCTGACCTCTACAGAATTAAGAAGGTTAAGTCTGTCATCTCGCTCAAAGCAGAAACCCACAACTTCCCTACAACTGTAGAACCATTTAACGGTGCTGCAACAGGAACAGGTGGCGAAATCCGCGACCGTATGGGCGGCGGAACAGGTTCATGGCCTATCGCCGGCACTGCTGTGTACATGACATCATATCCAAGAAAGAACTCTGCCGACCAGAATACAATGGTCAGCTCGCCAGCATGGAGCAGCGAAAACGACTGCCAGCCATGGGAGAGCCTGATGCCTGTACGCCAGTGGCTCTATCAGACACCAGAGCAGATACTCGTAAAGGCGTCAAATGGTGCGTCAGACTTCGGCAATAAGTTCGGCCAGCCGCTCATCTGCGGTTCACTCCTCACATTCGAGCATCAGGAGCGCGACGAGCAGTATGCATACGATAAGGTTATCATGCTTGCCGGCGGCGTAGGCTACGGCATAGAGCGCGACTGTCTCAAGGGCGAGCCACAGCCAGGAAACAAGGTTGTTGTCATGGGTGGCGACAACTACAGAATCGGTCTCGGCGGCGGTTCTGTGTCATCAGTAGAAACAGGACGCTACTCAAGCGGCATCGAGCTCAATGCAGTGCAGCGTGCTAATCCAGAGATGCAGAAGCGTGCATACAACGTAGTGCGTGCTCTCGGTGAAGAAGATAACAACCCAATCGTATCTATCCACGACCACGGATCAGCTGGTCACGTCAACTGTCTCTCAGAACTTGTAGAGGAGTGTGGCGGACTCATACATATGGACAAACTGCCTATCGGCGACCAGACGCTGTCGGCAAAAGAAATCATCGCTAACGAGTCGCAGGAGCGAATGGGTCTCCTCATCGACGAGAGCGCTATCGAACACGTACAGAAAATCGCTGACCGCGAGCGTGCTCCGATGTATACCGTAGGCGAAACAACAGGCGACCACCGCTTCGCGTTCGAGCAGGCAGACGGCGTACGTCCGTTCGATCTTGCAGTAGAGCAGATGTTCGGTTCTTCGCCTAAGACATACATGATTGACAAGACTGTTGAGCGCAAGTACGATGTTGTGACATACAATCTCACAGGCATCGATGCTAAGACAACACTCAATGAGCAGCTCTCAGCATACCTCACTGACGTTATGCAGCTCGAGGCTGTAGCCTGCAAGGACTGGCTGACAAATAAGGTTGACCGTTCTGTGACAGGCCGCGTAGCACGCCAGCAGTGTCAGGGCGAACTTCAGTTGCCGCTCTCTGACTGTGGTGCTGTAGCACTCGACTACAACGGTGAGAAAGGCATCGCAACATCTATAGGCCATGCTCCTCAGGCAGCACTCGCTGACCCTGCAGCAGGTTCTGTGCTCTCTGTTGCTGAGGCACTTACAAACCTCGTATGGGCACCGATGGCTGACGGCATGGACAGCATCTCGCTCTCAGCTAACTGGATGTGGCCTTGCCGCGCACAGGAAGGTGAGGACGCACGCCTCTATTCAGCTGTTAAGGCACTCTCTGATTTCTGCTGCGAACTACAGATTAACGTGCCAACAGGCAAGGACTCACTCTCAATGACACAGAAGTATCCTGACGGCAAGAAGATTATAGCTCCGGGCACAGTCATCGTTTCAGCAGGTGGTGAGGTGTCAGACATAAAGAAGGTTGTGTCGCCAGTCATCAAGAACGTGGCAAAGAGCCGCCTCTACTATATTGACTTCTCATTCGATAAGCTGCAGCTTGGTGGTTCGGCTTTCGCTCAGTCACAGGGCAAGATTGGCTCAGACGTTCCTACTGTAAAGAACCCAGAGTACTTCCGCGATGCGTTCATGGCTATACAGCAACTCGTAAACGAGGGTCTTGTGCTTGCTGGTCATGACATCTCTGCAGGCGGTATAATCACCACACTGCTCGAAATGTGCTTCGCAAACACTAAGGGCGGTCTCATGCTCAACTTCGACAAGATCTGTGAAGACGATATCATCAAGATTCTCTTCGCTGAGAATCCAGGCGTAGTAATTCAGGTTAGCGATGCTGACTCTCCTCGCGTAAAGAAGATTCTCGAGGATGCTGGTGTAGGATACGCAAAGATTGGTGTGCCTACAGACGACCGCAACGTCACTATCGTTAAGAACATCAGCAACGCACAGGTGCCTAATGCCAAGATTGCTGACCGCGATATGACATTCGTATTCGATATCGATACGCTCCGCGATGCATGGTATAAGACATCATACATGCTCGACCGCCGTCAGAGCTTCAACGGAAAGGCTGACGAGAGATACCAGAACTACAAGTCGCTCCCTGTAGAGTGGACAGTAAGCGGCGAACCTCTCATGCCTCAGGCACGCCCAGAGACAGGCCGTCCGGTAGCTGCTATCATCCGTGAGAAGGGTACAAACTCTGAGCGCGAGATGGCTTACTCATTCTATATGGCAGGCTTTGACGTGAAGGACGTAACCATGACAGACCTTATCAGCGGACGTGAGACACTCGAGGAGGTTAATCTTGTAGCATTCTGCGGCGGATTCTCTAACTCTGACGTCCTCGGCTCTGCTAAGGGATGGGCTGGTGCTTTCCTCTTCAACCCTAAGGCTAAGGAGGCGCTCGACAAGTTCTATGCGCGTGAGGACACTCTCTCACTCGGTGTATGTAACGGCTGTCAGCTGATGGTTGAGCTCGGACTGCTCAACAACACACAGGCATCTACCGATGCACGCAGCTACGCTCAGATGCTCCACAACGACTCACACAAGTTCGAGTCAACATTCGTCACTCTGACAATTCCTCAGAACGACAGCGTGATGCTCGGTTCGTTGTCAGGCGAGAAGATTGGTGTTTGGGTAGCTCACGGCGAAGGAAAGTTCCGTCTGCCACAGCAGGAGAGCGAGTATAACATCGCTGCTAAGTATAACCATCATGAGTATCCTGCTAACCCTAACGGTTCTGACTATGATGTTGCAGCCATCGCAAGCCGTGACGGACGCCATCTTGCTATCATGCCACACCCAGAGCGCACACAGTTCCCATGGCAGTGCGGATACTATCCAGAAGAGCGCCGCCTGACCGATGCTGTTACTCCATGGCATGAGGCATTTGTCAATGCACGCAAGTGGATTGAGGCAAGAAAGAAGTAACGCATCATACATCAGATGTAAAAAAACAAGACACAAAACACTTTCTTGCTAAAATGTTAGTTCACATATAAATATAAAAAAATGCTTGGTATGTCAGGGCTGTAACATAAGGTTTGCAACCCTAACACACCAAGCATTTTGCTTATAAAAAAGGAAAAAGACTAAATATTAAAATATTATGACAGACAAATTGGAGATAAAAGAGGTTGCTGACGTCGTTGTGAGATTCTCTGGCGACTCAGGCGATGGCATGCAGCTTGCCGGAAACATCTTCTCTACAGTTTCCGCCACTGTGGGCAACGGTATCAGTACATTCCCTGACTATCCTGCAGACATACGTGCTCCGCAAGGTTCGCTTACGGGTGTGTCAGGCTTTCAGGTGCATATAGGCGAGGGTGAGGTGTTCACTCCTGGCGATGAGTGTGATGTGCTCGTAGCGATGAATGCTGCTGCGCTTAAGACCCAGTATAAGTTTGCTAAGCCACAGGCTACGATTATAATAGATACTGATGCCTTCGGACCGAAGGATTTGGAGAAGGCACAGTTTAAGACAGCCGACTATCTTGGCGAGATGGGCATCGACCCAGACCGTGTCATCCAGTGTCCTATCACTCAGATGGTCAAGGACGCACTGGCAGAGACTGGCATGGACAATAAGGCAGTGCTGAAGTGCCGCAATATGTTTGCGCTCGGTCTTGTGTGCTGGCTGTTCAGCCGAGATCTTGACCTCGTTGCCAACTTCCTTCGTGAGAAGTTTGCTAAGAAGCCAGCAGTAGCTGAAGCAAACATCAAGGTTATCCAGGCAGGATACGACTACGGACATAACACACATTCAAATGCCACTAATGTTTATCGTATAGAGACAAAGGAGAAAGTGCCTGGACGCTATATGGACATCACAGGCAATAAGGCCACAGCATACGGATTCATCGCTGCTGCAGAGAAGGCAGGGCTGAAGCTTTTCCTCGGCTCGTATCCTATCACTCCAGCCACTGACGTGCTGCACGAGCTCTCAAAGCATAAGTCGCTTGGCGTGACAACTGTTCAGTGTGAGGATGAGATTGCAGGCTGCGCTTCTTCTGTCGGAGCATCGTTCGCAGGTGCGCTGGCTGTGACATCTACTTCTGGCCCTGGCATCTGTCTGAAGTCAGAAGCCATGAACCTGGCAGTCATCATGGAGCTTCCGCTTGTTGTGCTTGACGTGCAGCGTGGCGGTCCGGCAACAGGTCTTCCTACTAAGTCAGAGCAGACAGACCTTCTGCAGGCTCTCTTCGGCCGCAACGGCGAGTCGCCTATGCCTGTAATGGCTGCAACATCGCCTACAGACTGTTTCTATGCAGCATACGAGGCATCAAAGATTGCTCTGGAACATATGACACCTGTCATACTGCTTACTGATGCATATATCGCTAACGGTTCTGGTGCGTTCCGTCTGCCAGATCTCAATGCTATGCCAGCAATTGAGCCACCATACGTACCAGAAGAACTGAAGGGCACATGGACACCATACATGCGTGCAGAGAATGGCACACGCTACTGGGCAGTGCCTGGACGCCAGGGATTCGAGCATATACTTGGCGGACTGGAGAAGGACGACAAGACAGGTGCGATATCTACTAACCCAGAAAACCACGACCTGATGACTCGCAAGCGTCAGCAGAAGATTGACAATATCAATGTTCCAGACCTTGAGGTTATCGGCGATGTTGACGATGCTGAACTGCTCATCGTAGGTTTTGGCGGTACTTACGGACATCTTCGTGCAGCAATGGACGAGATGCGTGCACAGGGCAAGAAGGTGGCACAGGCCCACTTCAAGTATATAAACCCTCTGCCTAAGAATACTGCCGAGGTTATGAAGCGCTATCCGAAGGTTGTTGTCGCAGAGCAGAACATGGGACAGCTGGCTGGATGGCTGCGCATGAAGATTGACGGATTTGTGCCTGAGCAGTTCAATGAGGTGAAAGGCCAGCCATTCAATGTCAACACCCTCGTAAAAGCATTCAAGGAGATTATTAAATAATATTCAGGTAAACAACGGATTGAACAGATTAAACGGATTGCTGTTATGTTAATATATGAACAAGAAACATATAAAATAATCGGAGCAGCAATGAAAGTTCATAGCATTCTTGGGCCTGGATTCAATGAAAAAGTATATCAACAAGCATTGGCTATTGAATTTGCCGAGCGTAACATACCTTTTGAGCGTGAAAAAGAGATACATGCAGTTTATAAAGGTGTAATTTTAGATGGAACATTCATTCCCGACTTTATATGCTACGGTAAAATTATAGTTGAGTTAAAGTCAGTAAAGGAACTTAATGATGTATATCGTTCCCAAGCTATTAACTACGCTAAGGTTGCTGGATATAATCTTTCAATTCTTCTCAATTTCGGAGAGAGATCACTTGTTTATGAGCGTTTTCCTGTTGGGTAGGAATTCGTGAAATCCGTGAAATTCGTTGTTAGAAAATATAAGAAATATAAGTGTTATGAATAATTACAGTGCAAGCGATTTCAAAAAAGGACAGCCACGTTGGTGTCCTGGATGCGGTGACCACTTCTTCCTCGCGTCATTACACAAGGCAATGGCAGAGATAGGTGTAGCACCACATAATAATGCGGTAATCTCTGGTATCGGCTGCTCAAGCCGTCTGCCACACTATATGGCGACATACGGCATGAATACCATCCACGGACGTGCTGCCGCTATTGCTACAGGATGCAAGGTGGCAAACCCTGATCTTACAGTATGGCAGGTGAGCGGCGACGGCGACGGACTCGCTATCGGAGGTAATCACTTCATACATGCTAATCGCCGCAATATCAATCTTAATATGATATTGCTCAATAACCGTATCTACGGACTTACAAAAGGCCAGTACTCACCGACATCTCCACGCGGATTTGTCAGCAAGTCATCGCCTTACGGAACAGTAGAAGACCCATTCCGCCCTGCAGAACTATGCTTCGGCGCTCGCGGACACTTCTTCGCACGTACTGTGGCTACTGACGGCAAGCACACCGTAGAGGTTCTCAAGGCTGCTTATGCTCATAAGGGTGCCAGTGTGACAGAGGTTCTGCAGAACTGTGTAATCTTTAACGACGGCACACATGAGTCTGTCTATACTAATGCAGGACGTGCAGAGAATGCCATCTACGTAGAGCATGGCAAACCGCTGATATTCGGTAAGGACCGTGAGTTCGGACTCGTTCAGGAAGGCTTCGGACTGAAGGTTGTTCGCATCGGTGAGAACGGAGTGACTGAAAACGACATACTTAAACATGATGCACATTGCGAAGACAATACCCTGCAGCTGAAGCTTGCTCTCATGGGCAATGGCGATGGCTTCCCTATTGCACTCGGTGTGATTCGTGACGTTGACGCTCCGACATACGACGACAGCGTGACAGCTCAGATAGAGGAGGTTAAGGCAGCAAAGAAGTATCACACTTTTGCCGAACTTCTCGAGACAAACGATATCTGGGAAGTAAAATAAACATTACACGAAATCTGGTTTCGGCATTAGGGAATCTATAAAACAGAAATCACAGATTCATAAATAAAAGAAAAGGATTCGCACCTTGAGAGATGCGAATCCTTTGTTTTTTTGTGCATGCATGTTTTTGTCATATGTCGTTTGCGTTATAAAGCCTATACGCAGATGCCCGTTTTCTGAATGCGCTATTTGCATTAACTGCACAACATCTGCACGTTAACGAATACGTTAAGTTGCAGCAAGTTACGCTACTTGTGCAGATGTGCAGATTTTTCTTAAAAACAATATTATAGGAGAGAATAGCCATCTCTCCTCCTTGACTATAGTCAACATCTCGGAAAGGCA
>JAEIGA010018917.1_pt1 | contig 10500 bp, 18 predicted proteins | sample 9270691 | NCBI WGS metagenome assembly JAEIGA01 (sample SAMN17057246, study PRJNA624740) | gut metagenome | biome: biome; isolation source: fecal sample | host: Bos grunniens | place: China: Xizang | collected 2019
AGATTGATGGTAGTGTTTGATATTGCTGAGGCTCTTGGGGTGTCAATTGATGAACTTGTAGGAAGAGAGGTGAATGGTAATGGCTGAATACATAGAGCGAGAAGCGTTAAAACAAAGCATTAGACTTATACCGAGAACTGCTCACCCCGAATTAGTGCATTATTCTACGGTGCAAAAAGTTATTTCAGACACACCCACTGCTGATGTAGTTGAGGTTGTAAGGTGTTGGAAATGTAAGCATTGCGACCCTGACAATAAACAGTGTGACCACCCGTTAGGAACAACACTTCCTATATCTAAAAAAGAAAATGATTTTTGCAGTTACGGAGAGTTAAAGGAGTGTGAAGGAAAATGAGCGAACCAACAAGAAGCAACACTTCAAGGTGTGCAGGTTGCGAACATTGCAAATGGGTAAAAGCACAAGACAGTTGGAGTTTTCACGGATGTTTTCACAAGCCTTATAAAGGCAAATGGATTGCAGAGATAGAATATTGCCCTAAAGAAAGCGAGGTAGTAAACAATGGATAAAAAACTAACCGATAGCGAGATTATAAAGGAACTACAAGGAATAAGAGAAAGCGTAAAAAGGCATATAGATTTAACAAATGAATTAGGGCAAGATTTATTGCACATAGATAGCGAATATACAGGTGGCAGTAAAGTTTGGATTGATACAGATTATTTCAAAAAAGTTGTTAAACACTTTGCTCATTCAAATTATTTAGTTAAGTGTATGGAACTTATTTTTGAGTATATCAACCGCCTACAAGCAAAAGTTGAAAAGTGCGAAAAGGTTGAACACTTTGCGGATAAAACTATTGCAACACTACAAGCAGAGAACTCAAATTTGCAAGAAAAGAACTCAAATTTAACTTTTGATTTAACTTCTTTGCAAAACGATTTGACTTCTTTAAAGGCAGAGAATGAGAGGTTGAAAAATAATCCCACTTTGCCGAAATCAGGCTTTATAAATTTAGTGTGTGATGCATTAGTTTATACTGAAACACTTGAACAATACAACAAATTTAAGCGAACATTCAAAGCCGAAGCATACAAAGAATGTATTGAAAAAGTGAAATGGTTATGGGGTAATTATAATGGTTATGAGTTTAATATGAAACTTGACAACCTCTTAAAAGAATTGGTGGGTGAGGATAAATGAAAAATCCGTTACTATTTTATTTTATCGGTATGCTTATAGGGTTTGTTATTATGTGTGGCATTGCTTGGCTCATAGCAACAAGTAATCTTCCTGATTGGTTTAAATTCTTTCTTTTGAAATAGAGAGGTGAGGATAAATGAGTAAATACATATTCCCCACAGCATTGATAGTTTTGAATATAGGTGCCGCTATCGTTTATGCCTTGCAAAATGATTTTAAAACGATGACATATTGGATTGCGGCGGCGGTTATTAATGTATGCGTTACGTTTTAGTAAGGAGTGATGACAATGGATGCAAAAAGTTATTTAAGGCAGGTCGAAAGTTTAGATGTACGTATTCAAAATAAACTAATCGAACGGCAGCAGTGGCGAGATATTGCGCTCGGTATTACGGCAAGTGTTGGTGGTGAACGAGTCCAATCGTCAGGAAGTCAGCAAAAAATGGCTGATGCTATCGTTAAATGTGTTGATATGGAGGCAGAAATTAATAGCCTTATTGACAGTCTTATAGCAACTAAAAAAGATGTCATTTCAACTATTGAACAGTTAGACAGTCCAACAGAGTATGACATTTTACATAAGCGATATATACAGTTTATGCCTTTACAAGAGATTGCTGACCGGTATAAGCGAGAATATACCACGATAACGACAACACACGGCAGAGCATTGAAGAACGTACAGAATATACTTGATAGCAAATAAAAAACAGGGAGCAACCATTACGGCTGCTCCTTTTGTATTTTATTTAAAGACAAAATTATTCTTTTACATTCCTCATCAGTTAGGTTATGTATAAAATCAATTAGTTTTTCTTTTGTGGTTGTTCTCTCGTTATCCGGCATTTTTATTCTCTCCCTTAAAAAATGTGTTGACTTTTCTTTGGAAAGATTGTAAAATACTTCAAAATAAAAATCAAAGTCCAAATATGGTTTTTGATGACTCAAATTTGTTGCAAAAATATCAAATTTGTTTGCAACGGTTCAAATTTAAGCGGTAAGGTGTCAAATTAGACCTTAACAGTATCAAATTTTATAAAGGTGAGTAAAATGGAAATTTCAGTAGACAAAGCAAAAGAATATATACTTGCACTCAAAGCGACAGGAAATTTTTCTTATGAAGATATAGCGAACCAAAGCGGCATACCACTTCAAACAGTAAAGAACATTCTTTCAGGCAAAACTCCCGATGCGAGATTCGGCACTATAGCAAAAATCGTTGGTTCTTTAGGTGGTAGCCTTGATGAAATTATCAGCTACGAAAAGAAAAAGGAAATTGAAGTTAATAGTATGGTTTCACTTAAAGAAACATACGAAATGCGTATTGCTGATTTAATCAAATCCCACGAAACAAGAATTGAAGATTTGAAAGCACTTTACGAATTAAGGATAGCAGATATACAAAAATGCTGTGAAACAAGAATAGCAGATATAAAGCGGAATTTTGAGGAAAGACTCGCAGAACAAAAAGAAATGATTTCAAAATAAAAAAGAGAGCAGCCAATTATGGTTGCTCTTTCTTTATATCTTCACGAATTAAATTTTTGATATAGGTTTGTTTTTTGGGTTGCTTTTCAAGATGCTCTAACAGCTCCGCATCGGTGGGGTAAAATTCAAGTAACATCTTTTTTACCTTCTCGGCTTTGTATTTTGCCTTTGCTTTTTTCTGTGCTTCACTATCCATTTTTTACACTCCTTTATTTTTGGGGATTATATCACATTAGGGGAATAATGTCAATTTTTATAACAATTCAGGGTTATCGTATATGTTGCCGATGATTTCACAATCATAATTCCCAAGATTAAGAACCGTTGACGTGTGTGGAATTGTGTTTGTTTGCCATAATTGGAATTGTGCCACATTATCAGCCCAAGCAACCTTGCACACTGTGTTATTTCCTTTTATGTTTGTAACAACAATATCCCCCTCAAAAATCTTCTTGCCGTTCTTGTCGGTCAAGCCTGTGTATTGTCCTATGGTTTCGGGGTCAACTTGGTGGTCGTAAGAGTGCATTTGTTTCATAAATGCGAGTTCATTATTTAACCCTGAAAATACAGGAACACCATATTCCCATTCGCCATTAGAATTTTTACCTCTAAACAATATTTCTCTCATAATATCAATCCTTTCTTATACTCTTTCAAAAGCAAGACCGTTACAGTTTCGCCTTTTCAAAATGCCTTTTTCTACCAAGCTATAACAAGCAGCTAATATCTTTTTGAAATCATAGTCATTTCCCCATAAACCGCAAAATTCAGGGGAAGTAAAATGTTGCCCGTCTTCGTCAATAAGTTTTAAAATCTTTTCTTCGTATTCCATAACTAAATCCTTTCTACCGGGATATACCGCCCGGCTCGGTTTATTTTCTTTATGCTATTTCAAAATGTACACCCTCGATAAGAAGTGAACAAAGTTCGTTGGGGTTGTGGGTGATGCAGGTACTCATAACGCATTTTTTACCTTTCCATTCGGGGTTAGTTCCGTGATAGTCTTGATATATACCTTTATAATCTCTGTGAATTGCGTTCCATTCTTTTGCGCTTACTTTAATCATAATAATACTTCCTTTCATAGTGGGGAGTTTAACCGCTCCCCTCGGTTTATTTTTTATGCGTACCAACTTTCGTAAACTTTTGCGGTTTCGCCATTGCATTTATAGGCAGATGCGAAAGAAGAAAGGTTGAAGCAGCAATTTTTTATGTCGTTGCTGTAACTTTTAAGTCGTTTTAAATCTCCGTTTACTTGGTCTTTGATAAATACAGAACTTGATGCAGCAGGGAGAATTTCGTTAGTGAGTTTATAGGTGCGGTCTGCTGCCATTGAGCAAGTCGGGTTTTCGTCAATCATTTTTGGGTAAACTTCTCTTACTCTTACGGAAGTTTCGCCTACAAGGGCAATCACTTGGAAAAAGTCAACATTTGTCTGTTCATATCCCCAAGAGGAACAAAAGATATCGCCGACTTGAACACTGTATTTATTTTTCTTTTCTGATTTGGGTGTTGCTTGGGCTTTGCCGTTCTCTGCGTTTTCAATGGCTGTTTTAACTGTTTCCTCGTCTTTGTAGCCGTACCATACTTTTTTAACTCCGTGCCAACGGAAACGCATATCTTTTAAAATGTTGCGAACGGTTTCGCTTGGCTTTCCGTCAAAGGTGATTTCGATTGAATTAAATTCGGGGTTGGCGTTGATAGTGTAGTTTGTCATTTTGATTAACTCCTTTGTGTTTTGTTGTCCCTCTTGGACTATCTTTATTATATCACCATAGGGGTAGATATGCAAGATGGAATATCGCACAAACATACAGAAAGGCTTTTGTGTAATATAACCAAAGGGGGATAAATCAAATCAAAAAAGAGCCGTTTTTTTATTTATACTTTGAATAATTGGCGGAAAAGATTAAAAGTATAGTTATATTTTTATGTTTGTGACTTGGTGTGACTTTTCTATATTGAATGTGACTTTTAAAAGGTATATAGTATAAAATGCAAAAAAGATAAAAGGCATCGCTCGAACCGGGAGCGGTGCTTTTTTATATGAGTGGGATATGTAGACTTATGTGTTATGGACATTGACACCTCCTTTGCTACATTAAGGGGTTAAGCAATGGCGCATCCACCAAGCCCCTGTGCGCCGATATTTTAACTGTATAAGGTTTTTACGAAATACATTAGACGAATAAAAAGCCGAAATAGGCAGAATAGAAAGGTGTTGAGAGTATGGCAAATAAAGTAGGAAGACCGACAGTGATGACGGAAGATGTGATAAAGAAATTAACATTTGCATTTGCAAGGGGATTAAGTGACCGTGAAGCGTGTCTTTATGCGGATATAAGTTGTCAAACTCTTTATGATTATTGCACCAAAAACCCTGAATTTGCAGAGCAGAAAGAACTGTTAAAAGAACAGCCGAAGATGCAAGCAAAGTTAAATGTATCAGAAGCGATAGAAAACAAAGATGCAGATATAAGCAAATGGTATCTTGAGCGCAAAGCAAAAGACGAGTTTAGCACAAAGCAAGAGATTAAAGCGGATGTGGATGCAGATGTCACAATCAATATTGAATTGACTGATGATGAATGAATGTAAATATTAAAATAAGCAAAAAGGTGTTTAACGATGTTTATCTTCCGTATTTAGATAACAACGATAGATACCTTATTTTTTATGGTGGCGGTTCATCAGGTAAAAGTTATTTTATAGCACAACGATGGATATATAAATTAATTCATCCGTCACGGTGCAATTTACTTGTAACACGTCAAACAGGAGATACAAACCGCAGAAGTACATTCCCATTGTTAAAACAAGTTATATCTCATTGGAATTTAGCGCAGCACTTCAAAATAAATGAAAGCGATATGCGTATAAAATGCCTTTTGACCGGGAACGAGGTCGCTTTTGCAGGACTTGATGACGTAGAAAAGATTAAGTCAATCACATTTGAAAACGGCGAATTGACGCATATATGGTGCGAAGAAGCAACCGAAATGAACGAAGCAGACATAAACCAATTAAAGGTGCGTTTGCGTGGTGGTAATACAAAGAAACAAATTGTATTATCATTCAACCCTATTAATATTCAGCATTGGATTAAAGGGCATTTTATTGATAGCGGACTTGCTACTGTATGCTTTAGTACATACAAAGATAATAAATTTCTTACAGATGATGATAGAAAAGCATTAGAGGACTTAAAACATACCGATGAATATACCTACAACGTCTATTGTTTAGGTCAGTGGGGTATTTTAGGTAAGACAGTATTCGATGCAAGGGCAATACAAAAACGGCTTGAGAGCGTTCCTAAACCGATTAAAATAGGGTATTTCTTATACGACTATGACGGATTACAGATAACTAATATCAGGTGGGTAAACGATAAGAACGGATATATTAAAATATTTGACGTTCCTAACGTTCCGCAAATAACACAGTATTGCATAGGCGGAGATACAGCCGGTGAAGGTAGCGACTATTTTACAGGACACGTACTCGATGCGAGAACAGGCAAACAAGTCGCAGTGTTAAAGCATCAATTTGATGCAGACCAATATACACGGCAAATGTATTGTTTAGGTAAGTATTACAAAGATGCGCTAATAGGTATAGAGGCTAACTTTGATAGTTATCCAATAATGGAGTTACAGAGGTTAGGATATATGAATCAATACACACGTGAAGCGGTTGACACTTATACAGGCAAAACAGAAAAACGTTTTGGCTTTAAAACAACATCATTAACAAGACCAACAATTATTTCAAGGCTTATTGAGATAGTACGAGAACATTGTGAAATGATTTGTGACAGTGCAACACTTGAAGAATTACTTACTATTATCCGTAATGAAAAAGGGCGTATAGAGGCACCACAAGGCGGTCACGATGATATGATGATGGGATTGGCAATAGCACACCATATAAGAGAACAAGTAGTATTTGTTAATCAGCCTATTGTTACACCTTCTCAATATCATTTTGATATACAAAGGCAAACAGAAAAACATTACGACTACGGAGAAACAATTAAAATTATATAGGGGGAACTATGGAAGCATTATATATAGCACTTACAGGCTTTTTTTGTATCTGTTGTTTCGTTATTGGAGCAAAGATAGGACAATCAATCAGTAAGGATGAAAAGGTCGAATTACCGAGTCTAAACCCTTTAAAAGCATACCGAGAAAACGAGGCACGAAAAGAAGTAAAGATGCAGCAAGATAAATTGAATACAGTTTTACGCAATATTGACCGCTACGATGGAACAAGTAAAGGTCAAGAGGATGTGGGGTGAATAGATGGATTTACAAGAGATAAGAGAAACGCCTATATGGACGCTATATGAGAAAAGCCGTAACTATCACAGACGTATAAACACCTACGAAGAAACCAATCGAAATTATGATTTCTTTATAGGCGAACAATGGCGAGGCGCAAGACTTGGTGATGCCGAACCGGTAGTAAAGAACTTTATCAAACCTATTGTAAAATACAAGGTTGCGGTGGTTCACGATAATTTATACGCCGTCAATTATTCTTCACAGAACTATGAAAACAGACAATTCCAAAAAGAAGCACGTCGATACTGTGATTTGCTTAATGGATATATACAGCGAATATGGGAAACCGATAAACTTGATTACTACGGACGAAGATTAACAAAGGATGCGGCCATTAACGGCGAGGGCATTATGTACATCGGTTTTGACCGTGAAAAGATGAAACCAATACACGAAGTCCTAAAAAAAGTTGATGTGTATTACGGTAATGAGAATGACGATAATATTCAATCACAGCCGTATATTTTAATCCGCAAACGATTACCTGTTTTAAATGCGAGAGAGTTCGCATTGAGTGAGGGTATGAGCGAAAATAAGTTGGAATTTATCATAGGCGATAATGATAACTTTGAAGAAAGTGGCGAGGATGCAAAGATTGAGTTAGACAATATGGTTACGATTGTCTACAAGATGTATAAGCAGAACGACACTGTACACTATTCTATCGCTACAAGATGGTGCGATATTGCAAAAGATATTGATACAGGACTTACACACTATCCTATAGCGCACTTTATATGGGAAGAAAAAGAAGGCAGCGCAAGAGGCGAAGGCGAAGTTAAACCGCTTATTCCTAACCAAATTGAAGTAAACCGCACAGAAATGCGCCGTATTCTTACTGTTAAACAACAAGCATATCCTATGAAGGTAGTTGATATTAGCAAGGTTAGTAACCCTGATGCAGTTAATACAGTAGGCGGTGTAATACATACCAAAGGCGCAACTGTGGATGATGTGCATAAAATTGTGGGTACAATTGCACCTGCACAGATGTCTACCGATGTTAAACAATTAGTAGACGATTTAGTACAAATCTCAAGAGAACTTGCAGGCGCAGGTGATACAGCAACAGGTCAAGTAAACCCCGAAGATGCTTCCGGTCGTGCTATTCTTGCGGTACAGCAAGCATCACAAGCACCGATGACCGAGCAAAAGGAAGCATATAAAAACTTCATTGAAGATATTGCAACTATAGATTTAGAGTATTTCATAGTTTACGCCGAAGATGGCGTAAATATGGAAGAAACAGTTACAGACCCTATGACCGGCGAAGAATATGTGCAAATGGTTAATGTTCCGCAATCTGTATTACAGCAGTTACAAGCGGTAGTTAAGATTGATATTACACCAAAGGGAGTATATGACCGCTTTGCAATGGAGCAGACAATGGAAAACTTCTTGATGAATGGACTTTTCCATCCTCAAAGGTTAGCAGAACTTGAGGCGTATGTTAAAGCATTGCCTGACGATTGCGTAGCACCTAAACCTGATTTGCTTGAAGTTATTGAGAATATCAAGAAACAACAGATGCAAATAGCACAGATTAACGCACAAGCACAACTTATGCAACAGAGAGCAGAGCAATTTCTTATGGAAGACCCTGACGGACAAGCGCAGCAAATGGCAGATGCTATGTCACAGTTGCAAGAGCAACAGTTTGAAAGCCAAGAGGCAGAACTTGACGAACAAGTAGCCGAAGAAGTTGAGAACGTAGACGATAATTAAGCACTCTTTTAAAAAGGGTGCTTTTTATATTGACCGAACATTGAAGTCATTAAAAGCAAATGGATATTAGGTGAATCAAACACCACTCAAAAAATAGGAAAGGACAATCGTTATGTTAGAAAACGAAAACCTTGTATCAAATGATACTGAAAATGTAGAGATACCTACAGAAAAAACACAGGTAGAAACACCTGTAGAAAAGACCTACACACAATCACAACTTGATGAAATTGTAGGCAAACGCCTTGCACGAAATTCAGCGAAAATCCGTAAAGAATATGATAAGAAATACGGCGATTTGGAAAATGTTTTACGTGCAGGCACAGGCAAAGAAAGTGTTGAGGAAATGACCGACACCTTTACGAAGTTTTACGAAAGTAAAGGCATTAAGTTCCCTGAAAAGCCTATTTATTCAGATAAGGATATTGAGGTACTCGCAAAGGCAGAAGCCACCGATATTATCAATTCCGGCTTTGAAGATGTAGTTGAAGAAGTTGACCGCCTAACCGAGTTAGGACTTGAGAATATGACCGCACGAGAAAAGGCGTATTTTAAAGTGTTGGCAGAGCATCGTCAAAAGACCGAGCGACACAATGAGTTGTCTAAAATCGGCGTTACAGATGATGTATACAACAGTAAGGAATTTCAGGACTTCGTAGGTAAGTTTAATCCTACTACACCCATTGCTGATATTTATAGCATTTACAACAAAATGCAACCCAAAAAAGAAATAAAACCAATGGGAAGTATGACTAATAAGACATCTGATGACGGCACAGTCAAGGATTTCTATACAAGAGATGAGGCTTTACGATTTACAAAAGCAGATTTTGATAAAAACCCTGCACTGCTTAAAGCCGTTGAGGAGTCAATGATAAGGTGGTAATACTTCCCTTCTAAACGAAAGGAAGAAAAACTATGGCAGTATTAAATTTTATTCAGACTATATGGTCAAAAAAGATTCAGGACAAACTCGAACTTGAATGTAAACTTGTTGCAAATTGCTATCGTGAGTACGAAGGCGATTGCAAGTATGCTCGTTCTGTAAAAATTCTCGGCGTAGGTGAACCTACAATCGGTAATTATACAGGTGCGGACATCGAAATCGAGGCAATGAGCGATGAAGGTCAGGTAATGGATATCGACCAAGCAAAATATTTCGCATTCTATGTTGATGATGTTGACAAGGCGCAGTCCGTTCCCGGTCTTCCTGAAAAGTATCAGGAAAAATCCGTACACGCTCTCGCTGTTGCACGTGATACATTTGTTGCTAATCTCATTAAGAGCGGCACCAATGTAACTACAGCAGAAGATTTAACAGAAGTTGGCGTTAAAAAGGCTGTTGACGCTGCTATCGTAAAACTCCGTAAGCGTAATTTTGCGGAAGATGGCGTAATCGAAATTTCACCGGCCGTTTACAATGTATTCAAGAATTGCCTTATTACATTGTCTACTAACAACCCTGAATACATCAAAAAGGGTATTGTAGGTATGTATGATAACTTTGAGGTAATGATGAGTAACAACCTCGCAGATGACGGCACATACGAATATTGCGATATTCGTGGTAAAAAGGCTATCGCATTTGCAGGTCAAATTGAAAAGGTTGAGGCTTGCCGTGCTGAAAAGAGATTCGCAGACATCATTAAGGGTCTTGATGTTTACGGCGGTAAGGTTATCGACAATGACCGCATCGAGGTAATTAAAGTACCTATGGAATAATGCCGTGAAAGATATTGAGTTGTGTATGAAATATGACACTTGTAACCGATGCCC
>JAEIGA010018918.1_pt1 | contig 10500 bp, 6 predicted proteins | sample 9270691 | NCBI WGS metagenome assembly JAEIGA01 (sample SAMN17057246, study PRJNA624740) | gut metagenome | biome: biome; isolation source: fecal sample | host: Bos grunniens | place: China: Xizang | collected 2019
AGTCCGTCGTTAGCGTCATCACCCTCCGCCGAGACATAGTAAATCGTGCCCGCGGGCAGCGCCACACTCTCCGCCGAGAGTATTTTTCGCTTCATCCGCTCCGCCTGACGGTCAATCTTACGGAGAGTCGCCGATGATGACTCCTGCTCAATGCGCGCCCCGCCCGCACAACTGAGCAGCAGCAAGGCGCTAAATAGTAATACGATATGCTTCATTGTGCTATGTTTTACATCCTACACTAACAAAATTACGAAAATTTATCGTATGTTGTGCAAGAAAATTGTATATTTGTAGAAGAACTAAAACGCGAGAGAGATGAAACCATTTAATGACGAAAACTTCCTTTTACAGACCCCTACGGCGGAGCGTCTTTACCACGACCACGCCGCGAAAATGCCTATCATAGATTACCACTGCCACCTCAACCCCGCGCTGGTGGCTGCCGACCATCGTTTCCGCTCGATAGCCGAGATATGGCTCGACGGCGACCACTACAAGTGGCGCGCGATGCGTACCAATGGTGTGGCGGAGCGCTACTGCACGGGCGATGCTTCGGACTGGGAGAAGTTCGAGAAGTGGGCGGAGACCGTTCCTTACACGATGCGTAACCCGCTCTACCACTGGACTCACCTCGAACTTAAGACCGCCTTTGGCGTGGATACCCTGCTCAAGCCCTCTACGGCGCGAGAGATTTACGACCACTGCAACGCCCTCATCCAGCAGCCCGAGTATTCGGCTCGCGGATTGATGCGCCGTTACAATGTGGAGGTGGTATGCACTACGGATGACCCTGTGGACTCGTTGGAGCACCACATCAAGTGCAAGGATGATGGCTTCGAGTGCAAGGTGTTGCCCACCTGGCGACCCGACAAGGCGATGGCTGTGGAGAACCCAGCGGCGTTCAAGGCTTATATTGACCTTCTTGCCGAGGTGTCGGGCGTGGAGATTCGCTCGTTCACAACCCTCATCGACGCCCTGCTGGTGCGCCACCGCTACTTCGAGAGCGTGGGCTGCCGCCTGAGCGACCACGGTATCGAGGAGTTCTACGCCGAGGATTACACACAAAATGAGATTGAGCAGATTTTCACAAAGGTCTATGGCGGCACGCCGCTTACCGACGAGGAGATAAGAAAATACAAGAGCGCTATGCTCGTTGAGTTCGGCATTATGGACCACGCGACGGGCTGGACACAGCAGTTCCACTTCGGCGTAATCCGCAACAACAACTCGCGCAAGATGGCGTCGATTGGTGTGGATACAGGTTTTGACTCTATCGGCGACTTCACGCTGGCGAAGAATATGGCGAAGTATCTCGACCGCTTGGATCAGCAGAACGCCCTCACAAAGACTATTCTCTACAACCTCAACCCTCGTGATAATGAGATGGTTGCCACGATGATAGGCAACTTCCAGGATGGCGAGATTGCGGGCAAGATTCAGTTCGGCTCGGGCTGGTGGTTCCTCGACCAGAAGGATGGTATGGAGCGACAGATGAACGCCCTCTCACTCCTTGGCCTGTTGAGCCGTTTTGTGGGTATGCTCACCGACTCGCGCAGTTTCTTAAGTTACCCTCGCCACGAGTATTTCCGCCGCACGCTCTGCAACCTCATAGGCAACGACATCGAGGCGGGTCTGCTCCCAGCAAGCGAGATTGATTTCATCGGGCAGATGGTGGAAAACATCTCCTACAACAATGCCAAGGAGTATTTCAAATTCTAACGGCGAAACGGAAAGTGCATATTATTTAATAAATATGCGCTTTTTTTTGTAAATTATCCCTATCTTTGGGACTATAAAACCTTAAAACAAAGATTGTATGAAGAAGATTATTGTGCTGACAGTGACACTTTGTTGCATCGCCGCAGCGTTCTGCTACGCAAACAAGACAACCGAACAACCCGCCCCACAAACAACTGATAACCAATACACTCTTGCTGATGTATGGGCTGCCTACGAGGGCTTCAATAGCGTATTCCTCGACTCGAAGAAGTACATCTACAAGCACGACAACACCTACGCACGCGCCAAGGACCGCTTCAACGGCGCAGCGGCAATCTGGTGCCAGCCGATGTATTGGAATATGGCTATGGATGCCTGCCTGCTCGCCGAGAAGGTGGGTGACAAGAAGCGCGCGGCGGAGTACCGCGACCTTGTGAAGAAGATTTACAACGGTAACCGCAAGCACTACACAGGCTTCAACTTCCACGACAACAACGAGAATACTGGCTGGTTTATCTACGACGACATTATGTGGTGGACAATCTCGCTGGCTCGTGGCTATGAACTCTTCGGCGACGAGGACTACCTGCGCTACTCGGAGGATAGTTTCAGCCGCGTGTGGTATGGCTCTGACATCGTGGGCGACAACGGCTCTTACGACCCAAAGAAGGGCGGTATGTTCTGGCGCTGGTACCCTATCCAGAACCCAAAGCCAAACGAGTCATCGCACGGCAAGATGGCGTGCATCAACTTCCCAACCGTATGCGCCGCTATGATGCTTCACAACAATGTGCCTGCCGACCGCAAGGAGCCCGAGGGCGACAAGCCACTCTACCAGACCAAGGAGACATACCTGAAGATGGCGAAGGAGATTTACGCGTGGGGAGAGAAGAACCTCTTTGACCCACGAACTGGCCGCATCGCCGACAGCCGTCACGGCGAGGGTCGTCCCGACTGGAAGGTGCATATCTACAACCAGGCTACATTTATCGGCTCATCGGCACTTTTATACCTGAACACCGGCGACAAGCACTACCTCGACAACGCTATCAAGGCGGCTGATTACAGTTGTGGCGCAATGTCGGCGCAGTATGGTCTGTTGCCATTTGAGCGCGGCATCGAGCAGGGTATCTACACCGCTATCTTCGCGCAGTATATGGCCATCCTGGTCTATGACTGCGGACAGACGCAGTACCTGCCATTCCTCTACAAGAACATCACAACGGGCTGGGCTAACCGCGACAAGAGCCGCAACATCATCGACGGCGAGTACCACAAGCGCACCGCCCCATACGAGAAGGTCGATTCTTACGAGGCTTCGGGCATCCCATCGTTGATGCTTCTGTTCCCTCCCAAGGAGTAAACGCTCTTTCCTGAAATAGAGAAGGCTACCCTTTGCGGTAGCCTTTTTTTGTTATCTATGCAAATCTCGTTCTTGTAAGTATTTCAATAATTCGGATGGTCGGTCGGTCATAATCTGCGTTGCGCCTTGCTCCAAAATCCAGCCCCACGCCGCATCGGCATTCTTCACCGCGCGGTCATCATCGTGCCCCGCGCAAGCCGAGCCCCACATCGAGCCGATACAAATCTTCACGCCCGCATCCTTCATCTGTTGCAGATTCTCCTTCAGTTCGGGCGTCTCCTTACCAATCACACACTCGATGGCTAATGGCTTGAGTTCCAGACACTCCTCAATCACTGCGCTGGAGTTCTTGCCGCCCACGCCAAGCACTGGCACATAGGGGACCTTGCCGATAAGGTCGGGATACTCCTGCTTGAAGCGCGATGGGTGAACGGAGGTCTTGAACATCACCTGATTGGTCATCCCGTGCTTCTCGGTGAGGGCATAGACCTCGCGGAACAACTCATAACCCTTGTCAAGATGAATCACCACCTTATCCTTGCAGAGCGTCAGCACCTGCTCGAATGTAGGCACATACTCATCATACTCCGTCACGCGACCGCAAGCGTTTCTGAGGCGCAACGATGTGATTTGAGCGGCTGTCATCTCCGACACCTTGCCCACGCCCTCGGTTGTGCGATTTACGGTCTCGTCGTGCATCACCACCAGCACACCATCGCTCGTCTTACGCACATCCACCTCCACCATATCGTAACCCGCATCGATGCAAGCCTGAAAGGCGTGCAGTGAGTTCTCGGGAGCGGAGCGCCAATCGCCACGATGGGCGATGATAAGCACCTCGTCGGACATCGGGTCGGCCTGATAGCCAAGAATCTTCTCGGCCTCGGTGCGGTTGTCGCATCCAACCAACACCACAAGCGCCAGCAGGAAAATATAAAGTCGTTTCATAGTTTTAGTTGTTCTGGTTTAGACAAAGTTACAAAAAAAGCAGGATTATCACTGCGACAACCCTGCTTTTATTATCGTTTTCCGCTCGCTAAAAGGCAAAATTCAATGTTGCGCCGAAGCGAACTGGCTTGCCCTTGCTCACAAAGTTGCGATTCATCGACTTAAAGTAGAATGTGTAGAAGTCGGTGTTGGTGAGGTTCTTGCCCCACAACGAGAGTGAGTAATCACCCTTACGCAACTCCACCGATGCGTTGAGCAGAGAGTAAAAATCCTGCTTGAACTCAACCCACTTCTTCTCCTCGCCTACCTCCAGACCGTTAGCCTCGTTCCAGTAGATGTTGCCCGCGCCCTGCCAAGATGCGTTGAGCGCGATTTCATCCAACCACTTCGCATTCACTGGGATAGAGTATGACGCCATCAGCGATGAGGTGTGCTGTGGTGCGTATGGGAGGTAGTTGCCCGAATAGTCATTCACGCCGTCGTTGAACTCCACGAACTTGGCGTTGGTGTAGCCATAAGCCGCTGACAAAGAGAGGTTTTTCGTAGCCTCCCACGCTGCCGACAACTCCACACCACGGCTGCGCGACGCACCCGCATTCGACATCATACGACCCGTAGTCTGACCCTCGGGGAAGACGGTGAGTTGCTGGTCGCGGCACTCAATCCAGAAGAGCGCGAAGTCCAGATTTACACGCGCCTCGGGGAAGCGGAGGTGACCGCCGAACTCATAATTCCAACTATACTCGGGCTTGTAGGTCGTAACCGAAGCGGCATCGTAGGGCGACTCCTCGGACTGCGAGGGGCGACCCATCGAGGACATCGCATCCGCCATCAGCGCATTCTTCAACTTGCTCTGCAAGATGTCAGAGAAGATTTGGGTGTTGAAACCGCCCGCCTTATATCCGCGTGTAGCAGTAAGGTACAAATCACCCTTACCCGTTGTATAGTTCACCGCAAACTTTGGCAACAACTCAAGGAAGTCGAGTTTCTCCTCGCCCTGGAATGGCACATTCATCTTTCCCTCAATCAACATACCTGGGCGCATCGAGCTCATATCCATCTTGTAGCCCAACTCCGCAAAGTTGTTGTACTCCATACGCGCGGCTTCGTAGTCGAGTCGCAGACCCGCAGTAAAGCGCCAACGCTCGCCCGCGCTGATTGATGACTCATGATAGAGAGCCAAGCCGTAGGTTGGCAGAGTGAAGTTACTCTCAATGGCAAGCACATCTCTATCAAAAGTCAGCATATTCTGCAACATCGCAGGCATATTGCCCAAAATCAACTGCTTCATACCATCCTCGAGGATATAGACGGGTGCGTACATCTTATTCTTCTTGTAGAAGCCGTAAGCACCAGTCACCCACTGCCAGCGGCGCGACATATCGTTCGAGCGCACCACCAAATCCTCGGTAAAAGCGTGCTCGCGCTGCTCCTGCGTAAGGTTGAAATATGAGAGCATCGTGAGGTCGTTATCCATACGCATCCTGTCGTGCATATACTGATAACTTGTTGTAGATGTGAATTTTATCGCATCATTCTTATACGAAAGCACCAGTCCGTCGCTAAAGTTGCAACGCATATAGTTGCCTGGGCCGTTGTAGTTTACATCGTTCGCCACATCCTTCTCGGCATCGTAAAGCATATAGGCATAGCCACCCTCGTAACTGTAACCGAACGAAGCGGTGTTGTCAATCTCCCAGCCTCGACCCATCTTGCCGATAAGGCGCAGACGGCCGCCGCTCGATGAACCCCAATCGACATCGCTGCCGTCGTAGGCGTTATCGAAGAAACCATCCTCCACACGGCTGTGGTAGCCGCTCAACGCCACGCCGAACTTACCGCTCTTGCTGCGACCATAGTACGACGCCTTGACGCGACCCGACGCGCCCGAGCCGTACTCCAGCGTACCGCGCACGCCCTGATAGTGCATTGGCGAGAGGGTGTAGATGTTCATCTGACCGCCCATAGTGTTACGGCCGTAGAGCGTACTCTGCGGACCACGCAACAACTCCACGCGAGCAACATCGAACATATCGAAATCGTAGTTGTTCTTGTTCATATAGGCAACGCCATCGACCATCATACCAATCACAGGCTGGTCGATACGCGCACCGAAACCGCGCACATAGATTGACGAGGTCATACGCGAGCCGTAGTCGGGCTGGTAGAAGTTAGGCATCAGCGCCGACAACTGTTTCACAGAGGTAATGCCCTCGCGCTCCAGGAGCGAGAGGTTCACAACGCTCGATGAGATAGGCTCCTTCGAGAGACCGAAGTGCTGCTTGGGTGCCGAGGCGATGATGCTGACATCGTCCACCACGATGTGGCGTGTGGTGTCGGCCTGCTCAACTGCCGCATTCGCCGAAAGGGTTGCACAGAGAGCGAGGAAAAATATGGTAAAAATTCTCTTCATAGTCTATATTTTGGTTTACACAATTTCACAATGCAAAAATAGCAACCCCACAGCAAGTTATCAACTATCACTTTTGATAGTTTTACATTCAAATAAAATTACTACCTTTGCATCATTATGCAGCATAAACCAAAGATAGTCATCATCCATCCCAACTCGCTCTGTTGTTTAGCGATGCGCGCCATCCTGACAGACATCGCACCCTTTATGGGTATGATGAGCGAGGTGGAGATTGCCGCATACAACACTATGGAGGAGTTTCTGGATGGGAATCCGCAGGCTGCCATCCACCACTTCATCGCGTCGGAGGTGCTTGAGCAGAACATCGACTACTTTCTGCCCCACGCCCGCCGCTGCATCGTGCTCGCCGAGGGCGAGGAGTTCTCGCATCCCGAGTTTCACACCGTCAATCTGCATAAGCCCGAGCGCGAGGTGCTCAAGGGAGTGCTGATGATGCACCACTCGGCACACACCGCAATGATGTCACTCCCAAAGGCCGAGAAGCCCGAGGCGGAGTTGCTGTCGCAGCGCGAGAAGGAGGTTCTGGCGCTGATAATCAAGGGTTATATCAATAAGGAGATTGCCGACCGACTCAACATCTCGACCCCGACGGTCATCTTCCACCGTCGCAACATAGTCGAGAAAATCGGCTCAAAATCCATCGGTCGTCTGACCATCTACGCCGTAATGAACGGCATCGTGGATATCAAGGAGTTGTAAGGGTTTTTCTTTTAAACACATAATTTAACCGCCATCCCATAATTGGAGTGGCGGTTTTTCTACATTTTATCTTGATGCGCCTTATTTCGACTTCGCGCCGAGGCGTGCCCCTCCACAAAAAAATGAGGGTGTCGCAACCAACGGCTGGACACCCCCATAATATTATATAAGGTATATTACAACTCCTTCACGCGTACATGGCGGTACTTGATACCCTGACCGTGACCGAGGAAACCGATGTGACCCTTCTTGTTGAACAAGCCTGGGTGGTTCAAATGGTCAACAGTGTACTTGTTGTAACCACCATCTGGTGCTACATTGTGACCCTGGCAAGCCTTGCGGATGTTACCCTCGAGGATAACCTCGCCATCAACTGTGATCTTGATGTTGTCACCCTTGATGCGGATCTCCTCTGTGTGCCACTCGCCAAGAGGACCCCACTTGATACGCTTTGCTGGGATGATACCATATACAGAACCGTGTACCTGGTACTCGCGCAAGCCAGCGTAGATAGGAGCGTCGTGGTGCAACACCTGAATCTCCATACCGTGGTAAGCAGCATCAACACCCATAGGAGTGCGGATACCTACACCATTGTTTACACCCTCGCGGTCGAAGCAGAACTCAAAGCGGAATACGAAGTCAGCATACTCCTTCTTTGTGTAGAGGTTACCTGTTGAGCCGTAAGATGCAGTTACATACATCTCGCCGTTTACTGGCTGGTAAGCATCCAAGTTACCTGTCCAAGCTGACATATCCTTACCGTTGAACAAAAGCTCGAAGCCCTCTGCCTTCTCCTCCTCTGAAAGCTCAGTGATGATAGAGCGAGCAGCGCCCTCCTTGTTCTCCGAGATGAACTTCTCGATATCCTTGCGCTTGTAAACAGCGTCGCCGTCGTTGAGTGTAGCAGATACCTTCTCAAGCAATGCCTTAACCTCTGCGCTGTAGTACTCTGGGTGCTTTGTTGCAATCTGCATCACTGTGTTAGCAGCAGCCTGTGCAGTTGCCTCGTTGTCCATATACTCGGCAGCGAGCATCATACCCTGGTAGTTCTGTGTAGCAGCCAACGCTGTCAAAGCAGAGTTCTGTACACCTACTGATGGCTGAGCCTCCAAAGCCTTGCGGTAGTTCATATACTTGCGGTCGTTGTTCATCGCTGATGACTTTGTCAAAGTGATGTAACGAGCCAATGCCTGATCCTTCAACTCTGCGTTAGATGTAGCAACCTCATACAAAGGCTGAATCATCTTGTCAGAATTAACTGTGAGCATAGAGCGGAATGCTACGCCGTCCTTGTTGCCCTCCTGGTAACCAGCAACCAAAGTTGGGATTACATCCTCTGAACCTGTACGAGCAAGAACTGGGTAGTAGAGGTGCTTCTTGTCACCAGCCTTTGCCATACGAGCCTGAACAGCAGCAACCTGCTCTGCAACTGACTTATCCTGGATAGCCTTGTTGATTGCAAGGTCAGAACCCTTACCTGCCTCGTAAATCTCGCACAATGCGTCGAAGTTCTTATCTGTAGCAACATTTGCCAAAACGCTCTTTGCAGCAGCGTTGCCACCCTTCGCCTCAGCGATGATAGCCTCTGCAGCCTCTGGGATGCGGCGCTTTGCAAGAACAGCATAAGCAACTGACTTGCTTGCCTCGCTACCAGCCAAAGCCTTAACGATACCGTTGTTTACACAGCCGTTGAATGCGAGCAATGCTGGAGTAGCAGCAGCAACAACTGCCTGACCATCCTCTGATGCGAGGTCAGCAGCCTCAACCTTTGCCAAGATAGCCTCCAAAGCAACATCACCACCGATGCGGCTTGCAGCCTCGATAGCAGCGCAAGCAACCTCGATGTTAGCATCGTCGATCTCTGCACAAACAGCCTCAACCTGTGACTCGGCGTGGTTTGCACCCAACCAGTTCAAGATATCAACCTCGGCAGCATCGTCAGCCTTTGCCAACTGCTCTGCAACAGCAGCGTAAGTGCAACCACAAGCGTAAGCCTCGGCAGCACGCAACGCACCGTAGCGATACTGACGGCAGTCATCCTTCAACGCCTTCAATACGAGAGGTGTTGTCTCTGCGCCGTGCAACTGAACCAAGATATCAAGACCCTCCAAGCGAACATTCGCTGCATCCTGCTTCATAAGCTTCTTTGCAGCCTTCTCTGCGAGTGCAGGGTTCTTCTTCACCATACGGTTCAAGATATTTGTGTAAGCGCCGTAAGCGTCAGTTGTTTCGAATGCGTAGTTTGCATCAGCGGCAGCAGCAGCCAAAACCTTCACTGACTCCTCACCACCGCAAGCAGCCAAAGCGAGGTTGATCTGTGTTGTCTCCTCCTCTGAAGCACCCTTCAACCACTCGAGCAATGTGCCCTCAACAGCAGGGATGTTCTTATATGAAGCGATCTGTGCAAGAAGAGTCTTGCTCAAGCCGTTCTCTGCCTGGTTCTCGATGAGTGACTTAACAACTGGCTCTGTGCCCTTCAAAGTAGCCAAAGAGCGAGCAGCGAAGTTAGCCAAGTACTCGTCAGAGAGCTTCGATGCGAAGAACTCTGCATCCTCTGCAGTAGCGCAAACCTCCAAAGCGGTCATAAGGAACGCCTGGATAGGCTTGTCGGTAGCCTTCTCGATAGCCTTCTTCAAACCAGCGCGAACACCGTTCTGGTAAGTGAGGTGATTCTTCGATACATAAGATGCTACGCCGTGGATAGCATACTCAATAGCCGAGTTGTTCACACCCTCGGCAGCAGGGCGCAACATAGCGCAAACAGTCTCGATACCCTCGGCACCTGTCTTTGCCAACTCGTCCATAGTCTTGTTGTAAGCCTCTGGAGTCTCGGCAGGCAGAGTAGCCAAGGCGTCAGCGATGATTGTAGATGTGACGCGGTTGCGAGCATCCTGTGCGTTGATGCTTACAAATGGCATCACTGCCAATGCAATCACTAATATAAATAATCTTTTCATTGTTCTTTTTCGTTTTGGGGTTTGTACTACATTGACCAAGGACCACGCATTGGCTGATCGATAAGAGCATTCGCAGCGTCGTCGTTGATGAACTTCAAGTTAACTGGGTCGAACTCCAATGTACGGTTCAAACGCAAAGCGCAGAGACCCATATTCACGATTGTAGCCGAACGGAAACCGTTGATCTCGTTAAGAGCGAACTTCTTGCGAGAGTGGATACAGTCGATGAAGTCGGTGTTCTGTGGCTCTGGATCTGGCAACTCTGCGAGCTTGTCCATAACATTAGGAATAGTGCAACGGAAGCCCTGATATACTGCGCCCAATGGACCCTCGATGTAAGGAGCTGTTGGATCGCCGTGCTCCTCACCCTGGAGGAT
>JAEIGA010018919.1_pt1 | contig 10500 bp, 12 predicted proteins | sample 9270691 | NCBI WGS metagenome assembly JAEIGA01 (sample SAMN17057246, study PRJNA624740) | gut metagenome | biome: biome; isolation source: fecal sample | host: Bos grunniens | place: China: Xizang | collected 2019
AGGCGAGAAGGGCATGGATGCTGAGGGATTCTCTGGCATGGACGGTCGTACGACAATCTTCGACTATTGGGGCGTAAAATCCATTCAAGCCTGGGCAAATAATGGTAAGTTTGATGGTGCAAGATTGGATGAAGAACAACGAACCCTTCGCCAATTTTATCGCCAACTACTACGAGTGGCACGCACAGAAAAAGCGATTACACAAGGAGAGATGTATGACCTAGAATATGCCCAAGGTGAAGGCTTTAATAGACATGAACACTATGCATACATCCGTAAATATAAAAAAGAGATATTGCTCGTTGTTCTGAATTTCGACGACCGCCAGTGTGATATCAGTGTTCGAATTCCGCAAGAAGCATTTGCACATCTGCAACAACCAGAATATGCGATGGTGGAGGCAGTTGATCTATTAACAAACACGAAATACACCTTCCCCTTCTCTGCACATACCCCCGTGTGCCTAACACTGCCTGCATGGAAGGGAATGATATTAAAAATTAAACAATGAAACGACTAGCGGAAATCATCAAGCCCTATTTACGCTTGCTACGCGTGGGTAACTTGGCCTTTACAGCCATCCTGTTGTATGTCATGGAGAAATGGGTTGCCGTGCCACTACTGCAGACGGCACAATTTCGCGAACAAATGCCTTGGTGGGTATTAGTGCTGCTGATCATTAGCACCGTGATGATTGCCGCCGGTGGATATGTAATCAATGATTATTTCGATGTAAAGATCGATCGAATCAATCGACCAGATGATATGGTAGTCACTCGTCATATCTCACGCGAAGGTGCTATGCGTCTGTCAATGATATTGAGTGGTATCGGAGTGGTAACGGGATTGGCCGCTGCGTGGTGGGCACACAGCTGGACGTTGATGATGGTTTATGTCGTTATTCCTGGGCTGCTTTGGTTTTACTCAGCTAGCTACAAGCGTCAATTATTGGTAGGAAATATTGTCGTCGCATTTGTGACTGCGTTAGTACCTCTGCTGGTTGCGATTGCAAATGCCGACTATTTGCGCCATCTATATGGAGAGACATTGGCTTACACGCCAATAGTAGGCGAGTTGTATATATGGTTAGGCGGATTTGCATTATTCGCCTTTCTTACCACCATTGCACGCGAGATAATGAAAGACATTGAAGACATCGAAGGTGACCGAGAAATGGAATGTAGAACCATGCCTATTGTGTGGGGAGTGCGAACTAGCCAAATTATCATTACGCTACTCTTAGGTTGTACTGCTATTTTGGTGGGTTACATTAATTTCTTTGTATTACCATTTCCACACGACTGGCAGACATTCTCCACTCGATACGCAGTTTTTGGTCTGATTGTTCCAATTATTTGTGCTATCACCTTGATGTGGGCAGCAAAGAACCAACTCGAATTGCATCGTGCCCAATTGATTACCAAATTTGTGATGTTTATGGGTACGATGTATAGTTTTGTTATCCATCAAAACCTCTTGATTTTTTAATCCATCTTATGCGCAATATCATTCTTGGTAGTCAAAGTCCCCGCCGCCGTGAATTGATGGCAGGGTTAGATATTCCCTTCTCAAGCATTTGTATCGATGCCGACGAATCGTTTCCATCGCACCTGCAAGCAGGAGAGATACCTATGTATATATCGCGCGCGAAGGCGCGTGCATACGAGGAAAAGTTGACAGAAGCGGATCTACTAATCACATCAGATACAATAGTCTGGCTCAACGGGCACATGCTAGGGAAACCACTAGACAAAGAGGAGGCGAAGCAGATGCTTAGCCAACTAAGTGGCCAAACACATCAAGTATATACAGCGGTGTGCTTCACATGGAAAAACAAAGACAATAACCAAGTGGAGCAAGAAGAATGGGTAGATAGTACTGATGTTACCTTTCGCGAACTGACAAAAGAAGAGATTGAGTACTATGTGGAAAAATATATGCCCCTTGACAAAGCAGGGGCATATGGTGTTCAAGAGTGGATTGGCTATGTGGGTGTAACACGCATGGAGGGATCTTATTTTAATGTGATGGGCTTCCCTATTTGCCGTGTTTACGATTGGATTCAATCGCATCCCTTGACTTAATCTTCAAGAAGATCTGGTCGACGCTCTTGCGTATGACGAATGGATTCCTCATAAAGCCATTCCTCAATCTTTGCTTGATGGCCAGATAAAAGTATCTCAGGCACTTTCCACCCTTTATACTCAGCGGGACGTGTATAAACACCTGGTTCGAGTAATCCATCTTGGAAACTATCGCTCAGGGCGCTGGTTTCATCGCCCATTGCACCCGGTAAAAGACGAACAATAGCATCGGTCATGATGGCTGCTGGCATTTCGCCACCAGTCAGCACAAAATCACCAATTGTATATTCTTTGGTTATAAGGTGGTCGCGCACACGCTGATCCACCCCTTTGTAGTGTCCACAAAGAATGATGATATTCTCCTTTAAGGACAAAGTATTCGCCTCGCGCTGTGTAAAGCGCTCGCCATCAGGAGCTGTGAAGATTATCTCATCGTAATTGCGCTGACTAGTTAAATATTCTATTGCACGGTCTATAGGCTCCACTTGCAACACCATGCCTGCACCAAATCCAAAGGCATAATCGTCAATCTTGCGATGCTTGTCGAGGGTGAAATCGCGCAAGTTGTGCACATAAATCTCGACAAGCCCTTTATCTTTGGCTCGTTGAACAATAGAATGGTTAAGGGGAGAGTCTAACAACTCTGGACAGGCTGTAAGGATATCTATACGCATAATATTTGTTATAGGTTCATAGACGCAATCGCGCTATTTATTTATATTTAGGGGACAGGATCGTAACCACTTCCGCCCCAAGGATGGCAACGCAAAATTCGCTTAATCCCTAACCAAGCCCCTTTGAATATACCATATTTCATGACTGCTTCTACCATGTATTGACTGCACGTGGGCGTGTAGCGGCACGAAGGTGGCGTGAGAGGAGAAATACAAGACCTATAGAAATATACAGGCAACAAGAAACATTTTCGTATGAATGTTTTGAAGTCCATATCAACTATTTTGGTTATTCGTTAACAAGCGTTTCAAAGCTTTGCGCATAGCTTTCTCGATTACAGAATAGGATTGCACCTGCTTGTCTATGTAATTGAATGCCAGCTGATAGTGCAAGTTATTCTCTTCTAAGATACCTTTATTCAGTCGATATGCCTCTCGGATCAAACGACGGAGATGATTGCGATCAACAGCGTGTTTGAATAGTGACTTAGGTGCCCATATAAGCACTTGCGTATGATCCTCCGTTGGCAGGTATGTAACACGCAAAGGCCAGACAACGAAGCGTTGCCCATGGGCATACAAATGCTCGATTGTAAATTGCCCACATAGCTTCTCCGACTTAGGAAAGGTAGATCTTTGCACTATTAATCTTGTTGGGATTCTAAATATTGTTTGATAGCTGTAGTAATGCTAGGACATTCTGGTGTAGGAGCTTTGATATCAGCATGCCAACCATTCTCCTCTACAGCCGCCAAGGTATTAGCACCAAAGCATGCAATTACGGTGTCTCCTTGTTGCCAATCAGGGAAGTTCTTTTTTAATGCGGCAACACCTGATGGTGTGAAAAGTACAATCATATCATAGTTGAATGGTTTTTCTTTTGACCACTCAATAGGTACAGTACGATACATAATTGCTGGTTGTACCTTGATATTATTCTCTGCAAACATGTTTAGATCGTCGTCATTATGCACATCAGACAACACCATTAGATACTTCTCGTTTGGACGGCGGAACATAGCAGGTAATAAATCCTCAAAACGATTATTTTCGGCTGTGAAAACTTTTCGTTTGCGGTATTGTATATACTTTTGCAAATAATTACCCACTGCCTCAGAGATGCAATAGTAATGCATCGTCTGAGGTACAGTATAACGCGCCTCTTCACATAAACGGAAGAAGTGATCAATACCTAGACGTGAACTAACGATAACAGCAGTATATTCTTCGAAATACACATGTTGGTCACGAAACTCACGAATACCAATGCCCTCGACTCTGATCAATTGCTGAAACTCGCATGAAACACCATAAGACGCCTCCATATCCGCATACGGATTGCGTTCAGACAATGGACGAGGTTGAGAAATAAGAATATTTTTAATTTTTTTCATATTCGAATATGATTTTACTTAACAATCAAAAATTGTGTCATAAAAAGCAATACAGCCAAAGGTAATACCTCTAATATCACAAAGTATAGCAATATGTATACTACCGATAAAAGATCACGATAAAATAACTGTATACATTTCCAAAAAAGTACTAATACATAAATCCCCAAAACAATTCCACACAAAATATATGCCAATAACGGACTAGGGAAATTAACGCATATCAACACGATAGGAAATAAAAGTACGCATGTTAATAGACATAATACCCTATATTGCTCCAACGCATTGTTTACCTTTTTCATAGGTACAAATACATATCCAACCCATTGTATTAGGAGTGCTTTTATGACAAAAACTAATCCAACAAGACCTAGTACTTGTACGTATTGTACCCATCGAATCATTTCACCTGTATACACCAAAACAATCATTGCCATTGCCACAATTCCAAAGCAGAACAAGCGAGACGTAATGATACTTATCCAACTTTGTGTTTTCGATGTATATATGCGTTCTGAATGACTGGATATATTCCTCAAAGCTACCATAAGATTTCTCTCAGAAGAGCGATTGAGTAATACAATGAACATCAAAACGCATAACGTCCACGCTACCCACGAATCAGAATACAATGTCGATATATGAGCGAGTGCCTGCATATTAAATAGATGCTAAACGACGTGTATTAGGATCCCATTCCTCCGCTGAAATCAACGCAGGTAACACTTCCTCAGGTGTGTTTACGACCGAAAACATCTTGCGATGAATAGGACGCATCATTTGCTCCTCTACCATATAATCTAGGCAATCAATCAATCTATCAAAATAGCCATCCGTATTTAAAATCACGACAGGACAACTATGTAATCCTAATTGTTTCCACGTGAGGCATTCTAATAATTCTTCAAACGTGCCAATACCTCCAGGCAAAGCTACCATCGCATCAGAAACCTCACAAATAGTAGACTTTCGCTCGTGCATTGTTTGGGTGATTATGGTTTGAGAACTGCGGGGATTATTCCACCCTTGATCTACCATAAATTGAGGTATCACACCTAGCACCTCACCACCTGCATCTAATGCTCCTTTTGCTACCGCAGCCATTAGTCCAATACCTCCATCACCATAAACCAAACGAATACCTGCCTCAGCAAGAATTCTACCCAACTGCTCTGCAGCATCCATATAAGATGTTCTAACCTTATTAGAGCTGCTACAATACACGGCTACTGATAACAATTTTTTCATGTTGTTTTAACTTTTTTAATAAAACAATGCAAAATCGGCTGCAAAATTACAAAAAAATATCGACATATTTTGTTTTTCTGGAAATTATTTGTAATTTTGCGCCCTAAATATGTAATTTTTGTTAGTTATGGCAGTAGAAATTAGAGAAATCACTACCATTCGAGGGTTAAAACAGTTTGTTCGCTTCGGAAATGATTTTTATAAAGATTGTGAATATTTTTGTCCACAATTGATAGCAGATGAGTTGGATGTTTTTGATCCAAAGAAGAATCCCGCTCACGAAGTTTGCGAACATATTCTATTCATGGCATATCGCGATAAAAAGCCAGTGGGACGTATTGCTGGCATTATCAACCATGCTGCTAACGAAAAGTGGAATGTTAAGAAGGTAAGATTTGGTTGGATGGATTTCATAGATGACCAAGAAGTCAGTTTTGCTTTGTTGGATGCTGTATCTGAATGGGGAAAATCGAAAGGTATGGATAAGCTGAATGGTCCAGTTGGTATGACCGACTTTGATCATCAAGGTCTACTTATCGAGGGATATGACTATCTTGCACCTATGGCGTCATTATATAACTATCCATACTATGTGCGTCATTTGGAAGCCTATGGATTGGGGAAAGAGGCAGATTGGATTGAATACCAAATTAACCCTCAAACCGAATTGCCAGAACGTTTTGCTCGAATGGACAAGATTGTTCGTGAACGAGCAAATGTGCGTGTAGACAAGGTAAAAAATTGCCAAGAATTGGTAAAAAAATATGGTATGCAATATATGGATGTTATCGATGTTGCCTACCAAAAATTATACAATTTTCAACCACTATCAGATAGACAAAAGAAATACTACTGTGATTCCTATTTCCCATTGCTAAATTTTGACTTTGTAACATTGGTAGTCAACGAAAAGGATGAGGTAGTAGGTGTAGGTGTAGGTATGCCGGACATATCAAAGGCATTGCGCAAGTGTAAAGGTAAACTCTTTCCATTTGGATGGTATCATATGCTGAAAGCGCTGCGCGCAAAGCAAATGGAGAAGTTTGACTTGCTCATCATTGCTGTGCGTCCTGACTATCAAGATCGCGGTTTGAATGCAGTGATTATTGCGGATCAACATCCATATTTCATAAAGTATGGTATCAAAGAGGTGGAGACTACAGCTATTTTGGAAACCAACACCAAAAATCAAGGCCATTGGGAGATGTTTCCCCACAAAATTCACAAACGCCGTAGAGCATACATCAAGGATATCTAGAGCGAGTCGCAGATTCGATGCCTAATAAGAAAGTAGACATATTCAAGGAAACTTCTAATAAGTTATATGCTTATCTCAATGAGCATCAGATGCGTCATACTTCTGAAAGGATATTCATTTTGGAAGCGATATGCCGACTCAAGTCATTTACTGTAGACGAATTACGCGCATCGCTAACCGATATGAATATCAGCCGGGCCACTGTGTACAACACGTTGGTTGTCCTAGAAAAGGCGGAAATTGTTCATCGACTTGACAAAGAGTTTGGAGTTCGTGCGACACAATACGAACTAATCCAATATAGCGAATCCTCCGTACAAGTAATCTGTACGCGCTGCGGCCGTACGAGTAAGGTGAAAGATACCACTATTCATCGTATGCTCTCAGACAAACGATGGAGTAATTTTGAACCGCAACATTTCTCCTTATACGTATATGGAAAATGCAAGGTATGCCGAAATAAAAAATCGAAAATAAACACTTAATTCATTAAACTTTAACTATTATGTATTGGACTTTATTTATTGTGATTGCCCTAGCCAGTTGGGCAGTGAGCGCTTTGCTCGATAACCGATTTAAACAGTATTCACAAGTAGGACTGCGTTTAACCGGTCGAGAAGTAGCAGAAAAAATGCTACATGATAATGGTATTACAGATGTGCAAGTTGTTTCTATACCCGGACATCTAACTGATCATTACGATCCACGAAACAAAACGATAAATTTATCTGAATCCGTATATAGGTCTGCTACAGTTGCAGCTGCAGCGGTAGCTGCTCATGAGTGCGGACATGCATTGCAGCATGCATTTGGATATACTCCACTCCGCCTACGTAGTGCGCTGGTTCCTGCGGTTAATTTTGCATCAAAATGGCTTACGTGGATACTATTAGCGGGCATATTGCTCATTAACTCCTTTCCACAATTATTGGCAATTGGCGTCATGCTCTACGCATTGACCACATTGTTCTCGTTCATCACTCTACCCGTAGAGATTAATGCTAGTGTTCGCGCGATAGCATGGCTAGAAACGGCGGGTATTACTGATTATCAAACAACACCGATGGCTGCTGCCGCCTTGCGGAGCGCCGCGTATACATATGTAGTGGCAGCATTATCATCATTAGGAACATTGATTTATTACGCACTGATTCTTGTGGGTCGCCGTAATTGAGCGACGTGTTCCATCAATGGCTCCGTAGCTTAGCTGAATAGAGCGTCAGATTCCGGTTCTGAAGGTCCTGGGTTTGAATCCCAGCGGGGTCACAAAGATATTAAAAGAGATTGAAGAAACTGATTGGCATACTATTTTTATGGTCTGTACTGATATGCTCAGTACATGCCGAGGTTATAGTACTGCGCTCAGGCAAAACTATTAAAGGTGAGATACTACTAAACAACGATGAAGTGCTGATTTTGCGGCAGAAAGATGGTTCACGCTTTCAATTTCCAAAGCAGGAGATAATATCTATTGATGCCGATGCTATCCAAAAGTCACAATCAACCACAGACACCGTAGTTTCAAACAAGATAGCATTCAATCTCTCTGTGGCAGGAGGATCCACCCATACACCTAATGGCTGGGGAGGATTTGTACAACCGATGCTTTTTATAGGTGCAAATATTGCAAAAAATCAACCTGTTTTTGTGGGTGGTAGTATTGGTTATAATGGTGTGATAACAGGTGATAACACGTATTCATGGATTCCGATACAAGCTACACTGCGTTGTCCAATTGTTCGAAAAAAAACGGGTAATAACACCATGGATGGGCAACCATTGATTAGTGCATCCATTGGATACGCGATAGCAACAAGTCAGGAATGGGAAGGAGGTATCTGCTTTGGGGTTGATGCTGGTTGGCAAAAGAGTTTAAACAATAAGGTCAGCCTCTATATTGCCCTAACAGCTCAATGCCTACAAACACGCATCAAAACAATAGAAACTATTCATGACAACGCATACCAAAACTTTAGAGGATGTACCCTTGGAAGTATTGGATTATGTATAGGAATAACATTATGACGATATAGTAGTAGAACAATGAAACGCACAAAAAATACTATCAGTACTCTTAATCGCCCTCGCACTCGTGAGGCGCGAGTGAATCGTGTGGGTATCCTTCTAAATGATAGTGAATTACGGGCATTGGAACGATATTGTACGAAATATAATGTACGTAATCGCTCTCGCTTTGTACGCGAAACATTGATGCGAACTGTTCTCAAACAATTCGAAAAGGACACTCCCACTCTTTTTGACTAAGATTATTCTTCTACCAATACAAAATCTATCTGCTTTCGCTCCACATCAGCCTTAACAACACGTACGCGAACAGAATCTGATAAAGTATAGGTTTTTCCACTACGTGCTGCAATCAAGCAATAATTATCTTCATCGTACTGCATATAATCATGTGGTTCGATCGTTCGGATGGGCACTAATCCTTCGGTCATAGTATCTCTTAATTGGACAAACAAACCAAATTCGGTAACACCGCTTATCACACCCTCAAAAGTTTCACCTAGATGTTGACTAATCCATCTGGCCTGCATCTCCTTGGTTGAGTCACGCTCTGCCATTTGTGCCATTTGCTCTGTATCAGAACAATGAACACATGCTTCCTCCAAGACCTCTTTATCATGGCGACATGGTGCTTTGGATTGCAAGAGATACTTAGATAGCAGACGATGTACCATCATATCAGGATATCTTCGGATTGGCGAAGTAAAATGCGTATAATATGGAAATGCCAAACCATAATGGCCTATGTTTGATGTGGAATACACAGCCTTCGACATGGAGCGAATGGTAAGCGTCTCAATCAATGTCTGGCTATTAGTGCCTTGGCAACTATCCAATAAGGAGTTGATATGTTTATTTTGGACGCTACGTTTGGAAGACGTGCGTAGTTGGAAACCCAGTTGACGGATAAAAGTTCCTAATTTGGCTATTTTCTCAGGATCTGGCACATCGTGAATCCGATAAACAAATGGTTTATCTGGTTGCGAGCTTTCATGGTCATCTTTACCTTTGGCACCAATTTCTTTTGCAACGATACGATTCGCCAAAAGCATAAATTCCTCAATCAAGTGGTTTGCATCTGTTAATTGTCGGAATAGTATTTCGATAGGATTACCGTCATCATCCAAGTGAAAACGCACTTCGGGGGTTTCAAAATTAATTGCACCACGTTCAAAACGTTTTGCGCGCAGTTGTTGTGCAAGCTTATTTAATAAAGGCAACACATGTGACAAGTTTTCTGAATCATGTGTAGAATCTGTAATATTGCCCTCGATATATTGTTGCGCTTGCTGATAGGTTAATCGATAGTCGGAACAAATGACCGTGCGACAAATCTTATGGCGTACTACTTTCGCATGGGCATCCATTTCGACAATCACCGACATACATGCCTTGTCTTCATGAGGACGCAAACTGCATAATTCATTGCATAAGCGTTCGGGGAGCATTGGTATAACTCGGTCTACGAGATAGATACTTGTTCCACGTTGATAAGCTTCTTCATCAACAGCACTACCTTCAGGTACATAATGGGTAACATCGGCTATGTGAATACCAATCTGATAGTTACCGTTATCAAGTGTAACAAATGACAGCGCATCATCAAAATCTTTTGCATCTTCAGGATCGATAGTAAAGGTTAGTATGTCTCGCATATCACGACGACGCAAGATCTCTTCGCTAGATATAAAACGAGGAAGATGCTTCAATTCTGCCAATACTTCTTCAGGAAAATCTGCAGGCAAAACGTATTTCTCTTTTACAGATGTTTCAACAACCTGCTGCTTGACAGTATTATTCTTTTGCGAGCGCAT
>JAEIGA010018920.1_pt1 | contig 10499 bp, 14 predicted proteins | sample 9270691 | NCBI WGS metagenome assembly JAEIGA01 (sample SAMN17057246, study PRJNA624740) | gut metagenome | biome: biome; isolation source: fecal sample | host: Bos grunniens | place: China: Xizang | collected 2019
AATAATTAACACTTTCAGACAATTATGCCAATTTGACCGAAGTGGTTAACTTTAGATTACCAATCCTCAACATGTTTTTCAATAGATACGCTTATCGTTTATATGATTACTAAGAAATAAACAATCATAATTACTTGAATCACGAACTTGGTGATTGTGCTCCCTACAAAACCGACGACAGAGCCCAAACCAATAGCTGCTGCGGTCTTGATGGACTTGCGATGGATCAGGAGCTCAGCGATAAAGGCACCTGCGAAAGGACCGATGATGATTCCGAAGCCAGGGATGATAAAGGGGCCAGCCAGTAATCCGATCGTGCTTCCCCATATTCCTGCCTTCGTGCCCCCGAATTTCTTCACACCTAATAAATTCGCTAAATAATCTGCCCCAAATAACAAAAGGACAAACATTCCCTGCACAAGCCAAAACAGCCAATTAAATGGGTCGAATGAGAAAAACAGGCCATATGCGAGCATTCCTGCCAAGATGCACAGCACGCCCGGAATGATCGGAAATATGAGTCCGACAAAGCCTATAATAAACAATGCCCAAATAATGAGCCAATAAATCCATTCCATATCTTGTCCCTCCTCTTCGTTCTTACTATCAGTTTAACCCAACTCTTCTATAACAGCCGAGCAAACTGCCTTGTATTATTGAACTAAGGCAGATAGAATAAAGATTGACATTAAAAAAAGGTGTTGTAGCCAAAATGAATATTTTTACTCAATTAGTTAAAAGCCTTTACTCGCCTAAGGATATTGCAAAATATCGTTTTCAAGGCATCGGTAAAACGATTTTTTACGTGTTCTTCCTTACATTCATTATGATTTTGCCACTCGCTATATACTTCACGATGGCATTTCTGACGAATGTGAGCGAATTCAGCACAGCATTGAAATCTGACATTCCGCCATTCGAGATTAAAGATGGCACTCTGCACTCAGATGCCGAAGCACCGCTGCTGATTGAAAAGGATGATTTTACGGTTCAATTCGACAGCACAGGCACATTAACCGCCTCTGATTTGAACACCTCAAGTGATGTGACGGTCGGCATGTTAAAGGATAAAGCAGTCCTGTTCGTTAACGGCCAAGCACAGGAGCTTGAATACTCCTTGATTCCCGGACTCACTCTAACAAATGAATCGGCAAGTGAATACATAGAAAACGCGAAAGCTTCTCTTTACTTAATCATTGGCCTCGTCATCCTCGTCATGTACTTGATGACAGCCACGCTTCAATTCCTAGAAGTGACATTGCTCGCTTATTTTGGCGGACTATTCGCTGCCATCCTCGGCCGCAGAATTAATTTCGGCCAGCAATGGCGCCTTGCCGCCTACAGCTTTACGCTTTCGGTTATATTCTTTACGTTCATGGATTTCATCCAAGTACCGGTCGTTGGCGATTTCTATGTAAAATGGTTTATTAGCCTTATGATGCTTTATATGGCCATCAAGGAATTGCCCGCTCCAAAGAAACCGCAAGCCCCAAGCAATTGAGGCAGCAAATATTAGCGAATGCCCGGATAACCTCCGGGCATTTTCTTTTTACTTTCTATTACAAAAAGATAGAGAAATCAGTTCAACTCTATTCTATTCACTCTCTTATCCGCATATAATCTAGTAAAAGGGGAAAGGCAGGAGGAGAATATGGTCAAAAAACTACTGATCTTCCTTGGCTGCTGCATTGTCATCTATTCCGTTTACTATGACCTGACACAAGGCACGATGCCGACAGTAACTCCGGCCACTGTGGATAAAACAAATAAAACCTACTATAATATAAAAGTGGAGCCCGGTGATACCGTCATCTCCTTAATAGAAGAGAAAGAAGGGGCGCTTCCGGTTCCGATTGAGCAGATTATTGAAGACTTCCGTACATTAAATAACGGGTTGAGCCCCGAAGAAATTAAAATTGGCCAGACATACAGATTGAAGGACTATTAAAGAGGTTGCCAATTCTCTTTAATTGTAATTACATGGCAACCGTTGATACAATAAACTAGAAATGCTTTTTGTGGCATAGAGGCAATACGCCTAAAAGGAGAGAATGATCAGTGAGTGAATTAATACATCGTACAAAAACCCGTCCCGTGAAAGTCGGTCACTTGACAATTGGTGGCAACGATGAAGTCATTATACAAAGTATGACAACAACGAAAACACATGATGTGGAAGCAACCGTGGCGGAAATTAACCGATTGGAAGAAGCCGGCTGCCAAATCGTCCGGGTTGCCTGCCCAGATGAACGGGCCGCACGGGCGATTGCCGATATTAAGAAACGGATTAACATTCCGCTCGTCGTTGACATCCATTTCGATTATAAATTAGCCTTAATCGCGATTGAAGGCGGAGCGGATAAGATTCGAATCAATCCAGGGAATATCGGCCGCCGCGAAAAGGTAGAGGCTGTTGTACAGGCCGCCAAAGCAAAAGGGATTCCTATCCGCATTGGCGTTAATGCCGGTTCTCTTGAGCGTAAGATCCTAGAGAAATACGGCTATCCAACAGCTGATGGAATGGTAGAGAGCGCCCTCCATCATATAAAGATTCTTGAGGACCTCGACTTCCATGACATCATCGTATCCATGAAAGCTTCAGATGTTCGCCTGGCAATCGAAGCATACGAGAAAGCGGCACAGGCCTTCGATTATCCGCTTCACTTAGGAATCACGGAATCAGGAACCTTATTCTCCGGGACCGTGAAAAGCGCGGCAGGTATCGGCGCCCTCTTAAGCAAAGGTATCGGAAACACGCTTCGTATTTCCTTAAGCGCGGATCCTGTTGAAGAAGTCAAGGTTGCGCGTGAGCTATTAAAGGTATTCGGTCTTTCAGCTAACTCAGCTACATTGATTTCCTGTCCGACATGCGGTCGCATCGAAATCGATTTAATTTCCATCGCTAATGAGGTTGACGAATATATTCAAAAAATCAAAGCACCAATTAAGGTAGCCGTTCTTGGCTGCGCGGTCAACGGACCAGGAGAAGCCAGAGAAGCTGATATCGGCATTGCCGGCGCGAGGGGCGAAGGGCTCTTATTCCGGAAAGGAAAAATTGTCCGAAAGGTTCCTGAAGCTATCATGGTTGATGAATTGAAGAAAGAAATTGACATTTTGGCTGAGGAATATTACGAGAAGCAACGCCTTGAGAAAGAACAAGCGAACGCAGCCGTCACCGAATAGGTAACAACAGGAGCTGGAATTTCCAGCTCCTTTTTTGTTGCCGCTCCCTTTAGAAGAAGGGGTAGACGAATAAGCCTGCCAAAACCGAAAAAAGACCAATCATGACAGCCGGGACTCCTAGAACCCGAAATCTTCTTTTAAGTGCACTAACCCCGGCTAAAAATCCCATCAAACCAAATATGACGGGATAGAGAAATAAGGATATAATGGACAGAAGAATGGCAACATAGCCAATCACCGGCTTCTTTTGCTGAATGGCTTCATCAGCCGGTTTTTCATCACCTTTTTGCGAGGTCCTATTATGCAAGTTGGCCATTCTTCTTTTCCGCTTTGACAATGTCTTCTCCCCCTTTTTATTCATGGAGCTTTCTTAGTGTTCTCGATGGAGAGGAATGTCATGAGAGAATATATTGCAAAAAGCAACAAAATATAGAACGTATGCGGAAATTTTCATTTGTACACTTACTTGGAGGAATAACCGTAATGAACAAACAAAAACGCTTTGGGATTGATATAGATGGGACGGTAACTTGCCAGGAATCATTGCTTCCCTTCATCAATGAGGCATTTTCCTTGCAGCTAACCCTTGATGATATCACTGAATATGAATTAACGCCGTTTGTCAACGTACCAGCACTTGAATTCAATCAATGGTTTAAAGAACAGGAGCCCCGGATTTATACGGAATCGCCAATGGCCGCTTATGCTGGACAAGTCCTGAACGAATGGAAGGAAAACTATGAGCTCTATTTCATCAGCGCAAGAGGTGAAGCCTTGCTCCCTGTAACAAAGCAATGGTTCGATAAGCACGACCTGCTTTACCATCATATCGAATTGATTGGCAGCCATGACAAGATTGCTTCCGCAAAAAAGCATCACATTGATTTATTCTTTGAGGATAAACATGATAATGCGGTCGCCATTGCAGAGGAATGCCGCATCCCTGTCATATTATTTGATGCCCCGTATAACCGGATGTCCATACCCGATAATGTCATCCGCGTTCACGATTGGATCGAGGCAAAAGCATGGGTGGACCGTTGGAGACAGGAAACAGCTGAATAAGAACAATAGAAGCTGAGCCGCGAGCTGCATTTAATGAGCTTGTGTGTTCAGCTTTTTTGTTTAAGATTTTGACAGAATTCTCGTGTATTAAGAACCCGCGTTTACAGCCTAAATAAAAAGAGGCTGGAACATAAGTATTTCAGTCCCAGCCTCTTTCATTTCAAGCTATCGAAAGCATACATACCTCTATTCCAAGGTGATGAGCAAACATCTTCATATCCTTTACCGTCATAAAGAGCGTTTTCGTGTTCACACCTGGATGAAAGGTGACGATTGTATCAGGCTGAAATGCATTATCTACAATGAGGTGAACATCGCGGGCTTGCTCACAAAGGAGCCCGAAGATGGACACAACACCCGGTACTGTGCCAAGCTTCTCCTTAAGCAAAGACTCAGAGGAGAATTTCATCCGCTTCTCATGTAAGCTATCCGCCAGATGCTGAAGATTGATTCGCTTCCCTTCATCCGTGACGACTAAGTAGTAGGCGGTTTTCTTTTGGTTAGTCAGGAATAGCGTTTTCGTCCGCACTCCTTGTTTGCCTTCGATATATTCGGATGCTTTTTCGATTGAGGTCGCAGGAGGATGCTCCACCACTTCATAGACAATCCCCATACTGTCTAAAGCATCAAAAACCTTCTTATCCTTATCCATAACGCTCCTCCCTTTTTATAAAAAAACGCCAAGCGTGCATTTGCACACTCGGCGGATAATAATCATTTCATGCTTAAAGCTTTGCAATCCGGACAGGTTCCATATATCTCGAATTTATGCCCAGAGATCTCATAACCGCCTAAATCCTCTTTGAGTTGTTCCATCGGGCAGGCATCGATATGACGTGTCTTGCCGCATTCCATGCAGATGAAATGGTGATGGTGATGGTTTCCTTCACATGCGAAGCGGAAGCATTTTTCTCCCGAGAGCTCTGTGGCCTCTAAAATGCCCAGCTTCACGTACAGCGACAGATTCCGATAGATGGTATCATAGCTCATGCCTGGATAAGAACTCTTTAATTGTTCGAGAACATCCTTAGCCGTTAAATACCGATTGCTTTTGGAGAATACGGTTAACATATCCTCTCGTTTCTCTGTATATTTGTATCCTTCGTTCTTTAGCAATTGAAGTGCTCTTTTTACATCCATAAGAAATCCTCCTTATCGGGTCACTTGCCATTTCTTGAACAGAATCGTTGCGAGTAAGACCAAGATGGCCAAGACGACAATGGTTCCTCCAGGAGCCAGATTCAAATAATAAGCGCTAAACAATCCGCCAATTACGGCAATCTCTCCAAACAGAATAGACATAAAGATGGTTTGCTTGAAGCTCTTGGCTACCTTTAGGGCAGCCGCCACAGGAAGAGTCATTAATGCTGAGACAAGCAATACGCCGACAATACGCATTGAAATGGCAATCACAAGAGCAACAAGGACGATAAAGATAAAATGAATGGTCTTAGCAGATATACCTGATGTCTTAGCATGTTCCTCATCAAATGACAGGAGAAACAGCTCCTTATATAAGAAAATGACCGTAAAAACGACAATGATACTAATGATGGCAATTATCCAAAGGTCTGCGCGTCCGACGGCACTTACACTGCCGAATAAATAGCTGAACAAATCAACATTAAAGCCATTGGCCATGGAAATGAAGATGGCGCCGAGTCCCACTCCGCCCGATAGGATAATAGGAATCGCCAGCTCTTGGTAATGTTTATAGACACTTCGAAGCCGCTCGATGAATAGGGAGCCCCCAACCGAAAAGCCCATTCCTAAATATAACGGGTTCAAATTGGCGAACAGTGCCGGGAATTCCTTGCTCAAAAGCAAGCTTGCCGCTATTCCAGTCAGAGTCACATGGCTTAGCGCATCCGCAATCAATGATAGCTTGCGCACAACAATAAAGACCCCTAACAAGGGAGCAATCACTCCGATGATCAAGCCGGACAAAAAGGCATTTTGTAAAAATTCATATTGAAACATCGCTAGCATACTATTTCCTCCACATTAATGATCATGCTTTATAGTGCAGACATCATGACCATAGAAAGCTGACATATCCTGATTATTCAGTTCCTCATACTCGTTTGAGTCGCCATGGAAATGCAGCCGCTTATTTAAGCAGGCAATATGAGTCACCTTCTCTGTAATGGTGCCTGTATCATGTGTAACCAAGATCAACGTTAAGCCAAGGTTACGATTCAAGTCATATAAAAGCTCATAGAAATTGGATACATTCTGCACGTCCACCCCGACAGTCGGCTCATCAAGGATTAACAATTCCGGATCACTCACAAGTGCCCGTGCAATGAAAACCCGCTGCTGCTGGCCGCCTGAAAGGTCACCTACGGTACGGTGCAAAAAGTCTTGCATGCCCACTTCCCTCAATGCTTGAATAACCTTCTCCCTGTGCTTCTTCGTATAGAAGCGGAAAAGACCTATTTTCTTCGTCAGGCCGCTTGCGACAACTTCCTCCACTGTCGCGGGAAAACCGCTGTTAAACGAATTCGCCTTCTGAGATACATAGCCGATCCGTTCCCAGCTCTTGAAGCGGCTAATCTTTACACCGAATAAGAAGATTTCCCCTTGCTGTACTTTATTGATTCCAAGTAGGAGCTTTAATAAGGTCGACTTGCCTGACCCGTTTGGTCCGACAATAGCCAGGAAGTCTCCCTCCCTGACGGTCAGATTAATATCCTCCAGGACATTTTCTTGCTCATATTTATACGTTATATGGTCTAATTTAATTATTTCTTCTTTCATAATCTCCCGCCCGTTAATAAGAATGATTACGATTTACTCAAGTAGTATACAGGAGCCACAAATGAATGTAAACCTATTTACTTAACATTTGTCGAATTGGTTCATTTTAGCCGCACCCTTTCATAATGTAACTATGGGGTGATAGGAATGAAGCTATTCGAAACCATTATCAACATGAAGCTAAACCGCATCACGACCAGTGAATTGCTTAGCTTCTCCAGTCAGCAAGGAGTCACGTTATCCAATTCAGAGGCCGAACAGATTGTTCACTTATTGAAAGGAAAATCCATAAATATTTTTGATGAGGCAGAGCGGAAGATCGTGCTCGAACAGATTGACGATATTGTCGGAGCTAAACGGGCTAAGCAGATTGAACAATTGTTCTACAGCTTGACCGGAAATTGATGCAAAAAAGAGGCCAAATCATCAGTTGATTTGACCTCTTTTTTATATAGGAATCGCTTCAGCTTTCGACCATTTGGCCAAGTATCATCTCTTGGAAATTCGTCCAATTCCCGTCCTTTAACATATCGATTTCATACTTATATGGCGCCTTCTTATTGTTCTTATCAGTACCGACATACGGCGTCTCCAGAATCTTCGGAATGTCCGAAAGCTGCGGATGATGGACAATATAATGAAGCGGCTTAAAGCCAATCTTGCCATAACCGATATTTTCATGACGGTCCTTTCTCATCCCGCGCTCATTTTTGCTGTCATTGATATGCAGTACTTTAATATTCTTCACACCGATTAATTTATCGAATTCATTTAAAACACCATCGAAATCCTCAACGATATTATAGCCGGCATCATGTGTATGGCATGTATCAAAGCAGACACTAAGACGATCATTGTGGGTCACGCCATCAAAAATCATTGCCAGCTCTTCAAAGCTTCGCCCGCATTCTGAGCCTTTGCCAGCCATCGTCTCGAGCGCAATCTGCACATCTTGCCCAGGAATGATGACTTCATTCAGCCCCTCTATGATTTTTTTAATGCCGATTTCAGACCCTTCGCCCACATGAGCACCGGGATGCAGGACAATTTGCTTTGCGCCGATGGCTTCCGTCCGCTCAATTTCCGAACGAAGGAAATCCACTCCAAGCTGGTAGGTAGCCGGGTTAACGGCATTGCCTATATTAATGATATAAGGTGCATGGACAACGATATCACTGATGCCGTTCGCTTCCATATGCTTTCTTCCCTCATCAATATTAAGCTCTTCGATTTTCTTTCTGCGCGTATTTTGCGGTGCACCCGTATAGATCATGAAGGTATTCGCCCCGTAAGATACGGCTTCCGCACTTGCTGCTAGCAGCATTTTTTTTCCGCTCATCGAGACATGTGAACCTATCTTCAAAGCTGTCAAGGTCAGTCCCCCCTACTTTTTCTTTAAGCGTCTTTCTCTCTTCTTAATTTTTTCTACTTCCGCTTTGACTTTCTTCTTATATCCAGGTTTTACTTTACGCAAATGCTTGGAGAATTTTCCGTATTTCTTCACTTCTCCAGCCTTGGAGCTGTCTTTTCGCTTTTTCCGTTTATTGCGGTCATCAATCTCAACCCATTCACCCTTGACGACATCACGGTTCAGGAAAGTGATGCCCATGGATTCCAATTTCCGAAGAGCTGGTTCATCCTTCTCCTCAAACAGGGTGATTGCAATGCCAGACATACCCGCACGCGCTGTCCGACCTGCACGGTGAATATAAAAGTCTAAATCCTGCGGGATCTCATAGTTGATGACATGGCTAACGCCTTCAATATCAATTCCGCGCGCTGCCAAATCGGTTGCGACGACGTACTGATATTTCAAGGAGTTAATTTCTTTCATGACCCGCTTTCTCTCACGCGCAGGCAAATTGCCATGCAGGCGTCCAACTTGAATACCTTTGTCCAGCAAGGAATCTGCCAGTTCATCAGCGTTTTGCTTCGTATTGGCAAAAACAAGTGAAAAGAACGGGTTTTGCAGCGCAAGGATTTCCTTCACTAATTTAGCTTTATCACGATGCCTCACCGGTACGAGAATATGCTCCAGCTTGTCCGCGGATGCCTTATTTGGGTCAACATGAATATGCTTTGGATTGTTCATGTATTTCTTAAGGAATGGCTGAAGCTTCTCAGGAATCGTCGCAGAGAACACAAGCATTTGCAATTCCGGCGCCATTCTTGCCGCCACCTTATCAACATCCTCCATAAAGCCAAGGTCAATCATAAGGTCTGCTTCATCAACGACCAGCGTATTGGCAGAATAGACAATCAGCGCGTTTTCCTCAATTAAATCCTTTATCCGTCCAGGCGTTCCAATCACCAAGTGCGGCTGCACACTAAGCTTATCAATTGAACGCTGCTTATCTGTGCCGCCAACATAACTTTTTATATGAATTTGTTTATCTTCCGGAAATTTTTCGTTCAGCTCTGTCGCTGCCTTGTAAATCTGCGTGGCAAGCTCACGTGTCGGAGCAGTAATGACGGCCTGTACCGCCGTTTCTTCCACTTGAATGCGAGCCATAATCGGCAATAGGAAAGAATGGGTTTTTCCTGTTCCTGTTTGTGACTGGCCGATAATGCTCTTACCACTCAACACGGATGGAATGACCCTCTCCTGAATGACTGTCGGTTTCTTGAAACCAACCTTCTCAACTGCCTCCAATACATGGTCCGGCAATTTAAATAATGTAAATGAACTCATTTTTAACCAACTTTCTCAACATGCTTAACACATATCCTTTTATCCTTTTCATATTACCTTATGTTAACTAGTATTCACAAGTTTTTAACGGATTAAAAGCCTATTCTTCTATCTCAAGGCACTTATCCACACTTGTCCGACATACCATATAAGGAACCGCGCAAGTTATTCATTTTTGCGGTTAATCCACAGAGAAAGGAGGCGAACAAATGCCACCAATGAGACCACCGATGTTCCTTCCTCCACGCGGAGGAGGCATGATACGGCCTGGTATGGCCCCTAGGGGAATGATGGGGGCTGCGAACAGCGCCGGGGCAAGAGGTTTATTTGCCCGCGGAGCACAGGGCGCCGCTGCCGGAGCCCCGCGTTCCGGAGGAATCCTCTCATCATTATTTGGAGGAGGCGGAGGTTCTGCCGGCAACGCTGTAACAGCAGCTCGTTCCGTAACTGGCGCTGCTGGAGCCGCAGCCAAAGGAGGAACTTCCTTGACAAGTATCATGAATGGCACGCAAAAGGTCCTCGCTGCAGGTGAAAGAATCGTTCCAATGGTCCGTCAAGTACAGCAATACGGCCCATTGATTAAGAACTTGCCATCCATGTGGAAAATGTACAGAGGGCTGAAAGCGGCTGGCACAGGTACTGATTCTGCCGAAACCCCGCCAGTTGAGGAAGCGAGCACTGAGCAAGCCGAAACCGTCGCGGCAGCGGCCTCTTTGCCAATAGAGGAAGAACTGAAAAATGAGCCGAAAAAAAGCTCAGCTCCGAGGCCATCCGTGCCTAAATTATTCATTTAGTAGAT
>JAEIGA010018921.1_pt1 | contig 10499 bp, 8 predicted proteins | sample 9270691 | NCBI WGS metagenome assembly JAEIGA01 (sample SAMN17057246, study PRJNA624740) | gut metagenome | biome: biome; isolation source: fecal sample | host: Bos grunniens | place: China: Xizang | collected 2019
CTTATACAGCAGCATCGCTTCTGGGTACAACAGAACTCATCCTTCGCTAGTCAGTGATCTATATCCACATACCTTTCTGCAGGAGCTTCTGCACCTATTGCGATTTCTATTCTGAGATTGCTTCCAGGTGCTGCAAGGATGAGCAGTCGCGCTTTGACCGCTTCGCTTCCGCGCTTACAGCAGAGATCGCTTCATATTCCGGTGTTTCGGCCGGCGATGTGAATACGCTATATATAGGAGGCGGCACCCCATCGGTGCTGCCCCTTTCCGTTTTTGAACAGATCGTAGGGGCTTTGCGTGAACATGGTTTCGGCGGCCCGTATGACGAGTTCACCGTTGAGGTCAACCCTGATGACATAGTCGAGAAGGGTGAGGCTTACGTTGAGGGTATGCTTCGTCTTGGAGTCAACAGGATCAGCATGGGAGTGCAGTCCTTTGACGATGATATCCTGCGATGGATGAACCGCAGACATGACTCCGCAGCTGCCCGTGAGGCATACGCCATATTGGAGAGGTCTGGGGTGCCTGACATCAGTGTGGATCTGATTTTCGGACTTTCACAGTTATCTGATTCACAATGGCGCTCAACGCTTCTACAAGCTCTTGAGATCTCGCCTTCGGGCAAACTCCCGACCCATATTTCATCATACCAGCTGTCTGTCGAGCCAGGCAGTGCCTTGGCTTCTCTGGTGGACAGGGGTGCGTGGACAGAGGCTTCTGATGAGCTGTGTGCGCGTCAGTATGACATGCTGTGCTCGGAACTTCGTGCAGCAGGGTATGAACATTATGAAATCTCTAATTTCGCCCTCCCAGGCCACCGCGCCCGCCACAACAGCGCATATTGGAACCATAGCCAGTATCTTGGACTTGGTCCAGGTGCTCATGGATTCCTTGACGGCAGACGCTTTTGGAATAATCCGTCGTTGGAATCATATGTCCAGGCAGCTGCCGAAGGCGACTTTGCAGCAGTCCGCGGTTTCGAGGATCTGACTGACGAGCAGGTAGTCTTGGAACATGTAATGCTCGGCCTCCGTACCTGTGACGGCGTCGAGGCGGACTTCCTCCGCACCCACTGCTCCGCTCCGGACCTCGCCTCCGCCATATCTGCCGGCGACCTCGTCCCTTCCGGCTCACGCTTCCGCATCCCTGAATCCCGCTTCTTCGTCTCCGACGCCATCATTTCCGAACTCATATAGGTGCCACCTATCTTCCTGATTCACAGATACTTGTTATTCTCTCCGTGCTCCCCTTTTGCAGCACGGACACTGTGGTAATGTGTTGAGTCATAGTGGTTTGGGCTCCACCTTATTTTGGATGATTCGTCAAAATTCACTAATATTGTGGAGATAAGACTAAATGCATATGGAGAATATTTATGCGCAGAGGATCAGTGCTCTCAGGAGCATGATGTCAGACAACGGCTGGGACGCCGTGGTTATCAGCGGCAGCGATCCGCATTCGAGTGAATATCCCGCACCAAGATGGAAACAAGTCGAGTGGCTTACCGGTTTTACCGGTGAGGCTGGCGATGTTGTTGTGACTGCTGACCATGCTGGCCTGTGGACCGACTCAAGATATTTCATCCAGGCTATAGAGCAGCTTGAAGGTACAGGTGTGGAGCTGCATAAGACACGTCTTCCGGATTCGGTGAGCATCCCTGATTGGCTCTTCGAGCATGCCTCGGTAGTGGCTGTTGACGGACTCTGCCAGAGCGTAAGCGCAGTGCAGGAGATAAAGGCAGCCTTAGGCGAGGAAGGCGAAGTGGTTGATGTGCCGGATCTGCTTGAGTGTCTCTGGGAAGGCCGTCCGGCCATTCCTGTGACCCCTGTCACAACATTGGACGTCGATTGCTTTGGCGGCATCCCACGCATAGAAAAGATACAGTGGATTCGTAGATGGATGCTGGTCGAGGGATATGACAGGGTATTCCTGTCGTCGCTTGACGAGATTGCATGGATGCTGAATGTGCGCGGCTCTGACATAGATTACAATCCTCTTGTCATATCATACCTCCTGGTGTCGCATGAAACAGTAAAATGGTTCGTGCGTAAGTCTGCTGCGTTTACTGACCCGGAGACCCCGGACAGCTTCAGCGAACTGAAGGCTGACGGCATCGAGGTGCTGTATTATGATGATGTGTTCATCGGTCTTTCAGACTTCGGCGAAGACGCGGACGGCGGAAGACTCTTCGTCGATCCGTCAACATTGAACCATAATGTATATGCGTACATATCAGAGACATATGCACATGTTGCCTTCGGCACGTCGCCGGTGATTCTGAAGAAGGCGGTCAAGGTTGAGTCTGAGATCGTATCCATGCGTCAGACATTCATCGACGATGGTGTGGCTATGGAATGCTTCCTTCACTGGCTTGACGAAGAGGTTTCCATGGGCCGTGAGATTACAGAATGGGAGGCCTCTGAGAAACTGACATGGTTCCGTTCGCAGGTGCCTGGATACCGTGGAAACAGCTTTGAGAACATCTCCGCATATGGACCTTCAGGAGCCCTTCCACACTACTCGACCCCAAGAGAAGGCTCGGCGGTTATACGCCCTAAGGGCTTGTACCTCGTGGACTCCGGCGGACAGTACCTAACAGGCACGACAGATATCACCCGCACCGTCCCAATGGGCGAATGCACACCACTTGAAAAGGAGGACTACACTCTTGTGCTCAAGGGCATGATCGACCTCTCCATGGCAGTGTTCCCGCGCGGCACCACAGGCCATCAGCTTGATGCGCTCGCGCGTATGCCGCTCTGGCGCACCCTGAGGAACTTCGGTCACGGCACCGGACATGGAATCGGATTCTATCTCTGCGTCCACGAAGGTCCGCAGTCGATCCGCTTCCAATATAACCCTCAGCCTCTCCTTCCGGGCATGGCGACATCGAACGAGCCTGCGCTGTACAGGGAGGGCATGCATGGAATAAGGCATGAGAACATCATCCTCTGCCGCGAAGCTGGCTCTTCTGAGTTCGGCGACTGGCTTGATTTCGAGATACTTACCCTATGTCATTTTGATACTTCAGCAGTCTTTCCACACCTTCTCGGTCAGGAGGCCATCAAGTGGCTTAACGACTATAACGACAGGGTTTACCGCACCCTTGCACCACTCCTTCCGCCGCGTACTGCTGCGTGGCTGAGAGACAAGACTATGCCATTAATTTATTAGACCTATGATTTATATTTTGATCGCAGCACTCGCTCCAGTAGTCATGCTGCTCTATTACATCTATCGTAAAGACGAGTTCCAGAAGGAACCTGTGAAAGAGGTACTCAAGGCCTTCGGTCTTGGAGTTGCTTCAACTGTCCTTTCTCTGATGATTTCCGGCCCGTTTGGTGCCATCGGCCTTTATCCTGCCGAGCAGGTAACAGTATGGGATGGAATAGCGATTTCATTCTTCGGCGCAGCCATTCCTGAAGAGATCGCCAAGTTCCTGTTGTTCTGGCTCTTCGTAAGACGTAACAAGTACTTTGACGAGCACATGGACGGCATCGTCTACGCCGCTGCGGTATCACTCGGCTTTGCCGGTCTGGAGAATATCGTGTACCTCTTCTCTTCGGAAGACTGGGTAAGCACCGGAATCACACGCGCGCTGTTCTCAGTGCCAGGACACTTCTTCTTCGGTATCCTCATGGGCTACTATTACTCTCTCGTCCGCTTTGACCCGGTTACACCTGCAATCAACAAGTTCTGGGTGCTCGGAGCGCCGATCATCGCCCATGGAATATTCGACTCCATCCTCTTCTCGGCAGGCGTTCTCCCAGAAGCTCTCTCTCTCGCTCTCATGGTCGTGTTCGTGATCTTCTGCAACAGCCTCCGCAAGCAGGCCAGCCGTCGCATCCGCGCACACCTGGTCAAGGACGGAGTCGTCGCAAAATAAGACTCATAGTTCCACCGATGAAAAAAATAAAGGACTCAGCGATGCTGGGTCCTTTTGTGTCTCTGGCTTAATTTATATCTTCGATAATGCGACATTTGATCTTGTTTTTATTTAGCTGGAATCTAAATTCGTGCAGTTTCTTCCTAAAAGGGTACACTTATGTATCTATCTCCTATCAATGGTAAAGACAATCTCGCCCCATGGATCCTGACCTTTTCTAATCCATTTACCATCAATGGTGTACGCGATATCTCCGCATGGGTTCTGCCCCTTTCTGATCCACTTGCCGTCAACTGTGTACATGATGCTTCCGTATGGACTCTGTCCCTGTCTGATCCACTTACCATCGATGGTATACATGATATCTCCAGATGGATCCTGTCCCTTCCTTAGCCAGTATCCATCAATGTTGTAAACGATGTCCCCATAAGGACTCTGTCCCTTCCTAACCCAGATTCCGTCGTATCTGCTCATATTCTGTGATGATTTAAGTTTAATTTTTTCCTGAAGTTTGTTTCGTGTTTAATTGTTATACGGTATGCTTACTGAAAAATTGCGTTACCCATGTAATTTTTCCACGATGTAGTCTCTAAGAGCGATATCCTCGCAATACACATAACATCCCTTCTGTCCTCTTGTGAGGAGTGTCTTGTAGGTGTTGAGAATAAGTTGGTGTGCCCTTTCTGGAGAAGCGGAGCGGATTCCGGAAGACATGAACTGCATAGAATTCTCCCATGACGTATACTCTCTGTCATATCCAGCATTGAGCCCCTTAGCCCTGACAGCTTTGAATATCTTATCTGCTATGATATTATGCTTGACATCATGGACAAACTGCCTCTTGACATCACTGTAGACTATCATGATATTTCCTTGATTTTATTTCACTTGCTTCGCAAATATACTAAATATAATCTGAGGAATTTTCATAAATTTGCATTGTAAGACCCCTCCCATGCGCATACCATAACAAGAGCAGCTAAGCAGAAGTATTAGCTATGCTGCTGGACTAAGGCTAGGATGAAATTAAGTAACTGAAAACAATACGCATATGAAATTAGATATTGCTGAAGTTGAGGGCTTTGGAACAGCAATGTTGCCTGGATTCGGACAATATGGATTTCAGAAGGCAATTGTTGAGTTTCTGTTCTGAATTCAGTGAAAAGTATAGACGATTATATTACCCGGATTAGGTTTCTTTAATGCTGGTAAAAATAGTATAACATCATGAGCGAAACAACGCACGAAGAAGTACTTAAGTATTTGAGTACAATACCTAGGGGGATTACCTTTATTCACGGTAAGGCCGGAAGTGGAAAGACGACTCTGATACGCAAGTTGGAGTCTGGTATGCCGGGTTGTCAGGTTCTGGCTCCGACTAATTTTGCGGCTGACTTATATCGTGGGGCAAGGACGATCCATTCGTTTTTTTATGCAGCGCTCGATGATTTGGATGAGGGTTATCAGAATCCGGCGGGATTGACGCGTGATAAGGCTGAGAAGTGTCGTGCCGGTCTGAGTGGGGTCAGGATGTTGATCATCGATGAGATCTCCATGGTAAGGGCCGACCTTTTCGAGATGATCAATGTGATCTGCCAGAAGGCTATGGGTAATGACAGTCCGTTCGGAGGCATCCCTGTAGTGGTGGTGGGCGACCTGTTCCAGCTTCCGCCTATCGTAAGTACAGATGCTGTGAAGGACTACTTGGAGAAAGAGTATGGTGGATTCTATTTCTTTAATAGTCATATTGTTCAAAAGGAGATCTCGCGTATAAAGTTATTTGAGCTGACCAAGTCTTTCCGACAGGAGAATGACCCTGAGTTTGTGAGGGTTCTGGATGCATTCAGGTATCCGATGACTCCTCAGCGTAAGTTGCAGATTCTTAATGGTATCAATACTCGAGTTACAGAGAACCTCCCCGAGGATGCGGTGTACGTGGCGTCGTCTAACGAGGAAGTCAGACGAGTGAATGCTTCAAAGCTTTTGGGTCTTCCAGGTCCGTTGATCACTGTTGATGCTGAGTATATGATCCAAAAGGAGGATAAAAGCGGCTATGTCACTGTCAGACACAGTGATTTGCCTGTGGAAGAAGACATACGTGAGATCATGCTTCCGTCTGCATATGATTCTCAGCTGCAGTTTAAGGTGGGTGCCAAGGTTGTGTTTACTAAGAACAGTAAATTCTGGGGATATGTCAACGGTGACATGGGTACGATCATGGACTTTAATGGTGAGTACTTTACCATCCGGTTGAATGAGAGCGGCAATGTGGTCCGTTGCCCTAATCCGCAGGACCGCTATAAGATAAACCAGGTTACGGACTACCGTTATGATATGATTTATGACGAGCAACAGCATAAGTTGGTCAAGGTAACACCTTATGTCCAGAGGACCAGGCAGTTCCCGATCAAGTTGGGATATGCCTTCACAATCCATAAGGCGCAGGGCCAGACCTATGACAAGGTCATCCTGGATCTTTCCAGCCACATCTTCGCTCCGGGTCAGCTGTACGTGGCCTTGAGCCGTGCACGTTCTCTTGAGGGGCTGTATCTGACACGCCCTGTCACTTATAGTGATATTATCTCGGACGAGACTATCATTGTGTTCCTGGATAAGCTCAGAAGGTATAATGGGTTACCGACTGATGGACTCATGGCGAATGAGTCCAGGGCTGCGTTGCAGGCGACCAGATGCGGAAGTGCGGTGGAGGATGTGTTTGCCAGCATAATCAGGTGCAAGGAGAAAAGCCCGTCTGTCAGGGAGTGCATGTTGGGTGCTCTTGCGAGCTATAAGGCGCTTGCGGCGATGGGGGAGAATGAAAAGGCAAACCTGGAGCTGCGTAAGATAGTGGATATCATCATGGAGTCCTATAACGTGGAACCGAATGTGGGACTGCAGTCATCCTTGGGACGCGAGGGACTTGTCGAGGTATTGAGAGGCATCCTTGAGGCATACAGCGTGGTGGTCAACACACCTCATAAGCAGTACTGCTCTGATAACAGAGTGATTATTGCCAAACTTTCATAGAACAATAAGATGGCCTCGATCAATGCTCGGGGTCATCTTATTGTTGTGCTATTTTAAATAGAAAACCATGTCCTTGTAGAACTGATATCTGAGGTCGTCTCGGCTGGTGTACTCGATGTAGTACTCCTGTCCGTAGCTGAAGATTCTTTCCTTGATCTTCTTCAGTGTAGGGTCGTCATTTGACATGTTACGGCCGTATACAAAGATGTCGGGTCGTCTGTTCTCGGCGAGAGAATCGTATGCGACATCGAATTCTTCCTCTGTGATGGAGCCGGCCCTGGAGTCGAATATGAAGACGACGACATCGGCCTCATCTCGTATGAACCTGTTGTAGTCGGCCTGGCGGCCTCCGCTCTGTCCCTTGAGCGAAGACTTGAAGTCTTCAAATGAGTGTGGTCTGATGTCCAGGTTGAAAGTGTTTGCCAGCTTGCTGAGTTCCACTCTGATCAAGTCGCGCTCATCTCTGAGTTCTTTCGAGCCGGCTATGAAAACATTGATGATAGGTTTTTCTTTTTCATTGTCCTGATGTTTTCTGCTGCTTTTGGCTGGGTTGGCCAATGTTTCCTTAGCTTCAGGTGCAATGGTGGCCTGTACTGGCTTGAGTGAATGCGATGCGAGCTGCATCCTCTCGTAAAGAATGGCGTCTATGTGAGGGTTGTAAATGCCCTTTTCAATGGTTTCAGTATATTCTTTCTGGACTATGTCAGGATAGAAAGCGTCTACGCAGTATGGGATGATATTTCCTTCATGAACCGCAATGATAGCTCTTTGTCGGAAAACTTCATCTGTGACTTTGTTCCATGCTATGTTTGTCTGGCAATTGTCCCACAGTTTCCAGGTGTTTTGCAAATCTGCTTCCATTGCGGGAAACTTATGGTCGCCATACATGGATATGACGATGTGGCGGGTCATGCAATCAACGGCCATCTGGTCGTTGATCATGTATCCTCGGCCGTCCAGCATCAGCATTCTGATGGCGCTGGTGCGTACGAAGCGCATCATTGCCTGATACTGCTTGTCCCCCATATCTATGATGATGGATTCAAGCGGTATCCAATAGTAGCAACTTACGCAATGCAGACGGTTTATGTGCTGTCGGATATGATTGATCATTGCTGGCGCACTGAAGCCTGAATCAAGATAGTCGTTCAGCAGGTCTACGGTAAGATTGTCTGGAATGTCGTTCTTTGCAAACTCCTTCCAATACATGACGGTGGTGTCATAGACAAATGGACTTGATGAGGAGTTCAAGTGTTCTTCCAAGTCTTTAATCAAGAAGTTCAAATGGGATTTGGCACCACGTAGTGTCTGGCTATATTCGTCTATCTTTCCCTTGTACTTTTCTGCAAGGGTTATGAGGGCATTCATCATATCGAGGCCGTACTTGTTCAATATTAATGAATGTTGGTCTTTCGCTATCTCGTAAGCCCTTAGTTCGATATTTCTTCTGACTCTTCTGCGTAGGAATGGAAGATCCGCCTCTAAATCTTTGTAGAGATGTGTCATTAATTGAGATGTGTTGACGTCAATCTTTTCCTGGATATCAGTGATATTGCTGGTTAGAGTCGCGCTTATTTTTTGGCAGTGTTCTATGAGCTTTTCAAGGAATAGTCTGACGCTTTGAGGACAGTTTCCTATCGTTGGCAAGTAAGATTTGAGATGTGTTGCGTTTTCCGCAAAATCTTCCTCTATCAGTGTGTCTTTTGTCTGTTGTGCCAAGTAATCTTTTACGATGCAAGCTGTAGTGTGGCTGTCGGCGTTTTCCACCATGAGCATACGTGGAGCGGTTAGTCCCATATATATCTGGAGGCTCTTTGTCAGGGATTGGGCGTCGAGCAGATCTAGGGAACCGTAATTGATGAATCTTGGGAATGTTTGCCAGTTATATGTGTCGGACGCCAAAGTTTGGCATATGATATTATGCGCTATCTTATGGGAGTACAGATTTACGAATTTCTCGCCATTGAAGATTATTTCGCATGCTCCAATGCTGCCAAGCCAGCCCTTCTTGTCCTTTATGTCATAGATGCCTTCAGCATTATCTGGGGCCATATCTTTAGAGGCCTCAAATGATGATGAGAACATGGACAATGCAAGGACATTGTACATGTCTTGAACGTTCTGTATGATTTTTCCTGCGTTGTTGAGGTGCTCTACCATGTAGAATCCTTTGAATAGTGGAGCCTTCAGGATGCAGTCTATTCCTCCTACCGACATCTTGATCTGGTTGTCTTCTGATGCGTGCTGCAGGTAGTCTAATTCAAGGATGGAGGCGTATGAGTTGGCGAATGCCCTCTCATAAACCGGTCCTCCTGGATCGGATTTTCTATAGATGCCGTGCAGAACGGCATAGCCATAAAGGTTTACGGCCTTGAATTGGGAGACGAGCATTGCCAGCGGAATGAATATTCCTGATCCTGTTCCGCCTGCCAGGGACATGACGAATCTAACATCGATATCCACGCTTCCGCTGCCGTGGGCAGCATCCAGCAGTTCGCTTATTATGGTCCTTATTTTGGCCAGGATGTTCTTGTTGCTCGCCTCCAAGGCAAGACGGGCATACGCTCTACTTGCTCCTACACCTAATACGTTTTCGGTCGGCGATGCCTGGTCGTTGTCTAAGTACCAGTCGCATAGACCTGTCTTTCGGCTGATGTTAAGGTCAAGGTATCCTTTAGGAGTCATGGTCTCCTGACCGATGACGTAAGTGTCGGCTACCAGTGCTTCATCCAAGCAGACCTCAGAATCAACGCAGAAGAAACGGATGTGTTCTGGTATTTTTCCATCACCGTATTTTTCCATAAAGTTATTCCTGATCAGTGACAAGGTCTTGCATCCGCTGCCGCCAATTCCAATGTATAACGTCGGTCTATGTGCCATAATATTGATGAGGGTAAATTTTGAATAAAGATAGCAAAAAAATCGTATATTGGGAAACTTGATTAACTAGTTGCGTATGGGACGATCAGCTTGGGCGATGATTTCATGATTCCGGAGGATAGAGATAATATCTACGAGACCATCCTTAGGCTCTCAGGCAATAAGGGAGGCCATATCTCAACAAATATGCTCTCTTTGATCTGCAGTCAGGTCTATCAATTATACGACTCGCATAGATCTCAAGGAAAGCTTTCTCTTCAGCACGTCAAAATATTGGTAGAGGATCCTTTAAAGGATTTCTATCTTTCAAGCATTAAAGATATAAATGAAGACACTGTCAAGTACATTGAGGAAACTTTTGTGGATCATGGCAGAAGAAGATTGATATCGCTTGAGGATTTCAAGACATATGTACCAGACGAGAAGGAGCAGGAGAGGCTGACAACAGGCAAGACTAAAATATTACAGGTGCTTGTGGCCAGTGACAATGAATGTATCGAGCTCATCCATGATACATTAGCCAGAACTATATTCAAAGTATACGAAAGCAGAAGCAAGCTTTCTCTCGGCCAAAAGGCAGCTTTGGTCGCGGAAAGCATAAAGCCCTCGTAGAGATTACTCTACGAGGGCTTCTGTACCCGGAGCCGGGATCGAACCGGCACGGATTGCTCCACTGGTGTTTGAGACCAGCGCGTCTACCGATTCC
>JAEIGA010018922.1_pt1 | contig 10498 bp, 9 predicted proteins | sample 9270691 | NCBI WGS metagenome assembly JAEIGA01 (sample SAMN17057246, study PRJNA624740) | gut metagenome | biome: biome; isolation source: fecal sample | host: Bos grunniens | place: China: Xizang | collected 2019
ATGATGATACAAGAAGAAGATACTGTTCACTACAATCAGGTATCAGGGAAAGAGATAATATCATATATAAAAGATGGTGAATTGGAGCATGTAGACATCTCTGGCAATGTAGAATCCATATTCTATCCTAATGATGAGGAGGGATTAATAGGCCTGAATACAATAAAAAGTAGTTATATGGCCGTATATTTTAAAGAGGGAAAATTAGAGCGTTTTAATGTATTTCCTTCGCCTACGGCAATAATGTATCCAATGTCGCAAATAAAAGAAAATATGCTATACTTGCCAAATTACACATGGCAAATTGAAGCTCGACCGATATCAAAAGACGATATATTCAGACAACCTAAACGCTTAACCCAAGCTGATGTAGATGCTCAAAAACAAGAACTTAAAGCTAAAGAGCAAGAAGAAAGAAAAAATAAGCGCAAAAAGAAAAATCAAGAAAGCGAAGAATTAGAACTAAATAATGACGAATTAACACAATGAGACCTATATTTGTAATACACAATAACACGCGAAGTAGCGAAATATTAGCCAATCAAATATCGGCACTAATGAAGTTTGAAATTCGCGAAATTAATATAATTGACCTCGACAATATAGGTGCACGAACAGAAAATGAAGATGCTGCATTATTAATTATTGGCATAAACAATAATAAAGATATACAATTTTATCTAAATAAATGTAGAGAATTACGAATCCCTTATATTTTCACAAAGAACAATATACCTGAAAATTTTAAAATCGATACAATATTACTGCCAATATCAAATCTTGAAGAAGAACGAGAAAAAGGGCCATTTGCATCATCTTTTGCAAGACACTTTAATAGCGAAATAAGGATATTTCAACCTAATGATTATGGTTCAAAAGCTGCGACTAACATTGAAGCTATAAAAAATTTGTTTAATTCATTTGATTTAACTTATACAACCATAAAAGGCAAAAAAGATAGTAGCAAAATAGAGATTGAAGTTGCCTCATTAAATCGCTACACGCAAAATAGTATTCTAATTATATCTGCATCGCGAGATTATGGTTTAGATGATTTAATATTCGGCCCAAAAGAAAGAAAAATCTTAAAAAATATAGAAATACCAACAATGTTAATCAATCCACGAGGAGACTTATATGCTCTTTGTGACTAAATAAAAAACACTATGAAAAAATTAGTCCTACTCATAGCAAGCATTATGTGCGTTACACTATGCTTCTCGCAAACCGAAAATTATCCTATCATAGAAAAAAATGGGAAAAGATACTACGAGTACACCATTCTACAAGGAGATGGTTTGTTTGCCATAGCACGCAAATTCGGCATTAAACAGAGTGATTTGCACGATGCCAATGAAAATCTGACAACTGATATTAAAGCTGGTTCGAAAATATTAATTCTAATACCCGAGAATAATACAAAAAATATAAATCAAGCTTTGACAACTCACGTAGTTGAGCCTAAACAAACATTATATAGCATATCAAAAATGTATAATGTTGCAGTAGACACGCTTATTGCTCTTAACCCTTCGGCAAAAACAGGAATTAAAGTAGGCGAAACATTAATAATTTCACAAAATAAAAACATACAGCAACAACCCACACAACAGCAACCTATCGTAGAAAGCAAAACTGAAGATATACAGTTGCATAAAGCAAATATAACTCATGTTGTAAAACGCAAAGAGACTTTATTCTCAATTTCAAAGAAATATAATGTTGCAATACACGACCTAATTTCTCTCAACCCTGAACTAAAAGATGGTTTAAAAGCTGGAACTACAATTATAATCAAAGGCGATATAGAAGAAAATGATAAAATAAATAGAATAGAAATAAATACACCTACGCCTGAGACTCAAAAATCAGAAGAAAAAAACGATACAACCACTACTATCCCAGCAGAAACTATATGGCATAAAAAAGAGGCCAATTCATCGCAATTGAACATTGCATATCTACTACCTCTTGTGGCAGAAAATAGCAATGATGTAAAAAACACACAGCGTTTTGTTGAGTTTTATAGAGGCTCTATTTTGGCTCTAAACGATGCCAAAAAAGATGGATTATCGGCAAATATTTATGCTTATAATTTGCCAAAAAACATCGATAAAATAGATTCAGTACTACATTTATTAGATAATAAAGATATAGATATTGTAATCGGCCCTGCATATTCAGAACAACTCAACAAAGTGCTAGCCTATACTAAATCACACGATATAGCAACTATAGTACCTTTTTCTAACAAAATTGATGCGGAATATTATTTTCCGAAACTAATACAATTTAATCCACCTCAAGACTCGTTGTTTCGTTTGGTATTAAGAAACACATTCGAACATCGCAATTTACAATATATATTAGCGCGATTTGAGAATTGCACAAACAAAGGCAATACTTTTATTAATGATTTAGCGGGTCTATTAAACGCCAATAATAAGGAATTTAAAGAAGTTATTATTAAACCAGAAAACGTAGATTCTATTGTAAAAACAGTTACGTCTGATACAACGATTCTTATTCTTGGTTCGTCAAGAATAAATGATGTAGCACCAATACTTGATAGTTTAAATCTTTATAAATTACAACAACTACAAGTGTGGGGATTTGAAGAATGGGGAAATAATTTAATAAAAAAATATCCTCAAACACTTTATTATTCACTCTTCTACCCTAATGAAACTGAAGCATATAAAGCAGATTATAAAAATTGGTTTGGAGTAAGGAAACAAACCGTAGGCGTAAAATATGACTTGTTAGGTTATGACTTGACAATGCTCGCATTAAAAGGAATTACGATAACCGACGAATCTACATTGTTAATAAAAAATACACCGATAAACTTTTTGCAATCAGAACCTAAACTAGAATTTATAGATAACCATTGGTTAAATACAAATTATTATTTACTATTTTGGGACAATATCACAATTAAAACAAAGAATTAAGAATTGAAAAGAATAACAATCATATTATTTTTAAGTTTTCTATCTTTGGCTATTAAGGCTCAATATCCAGAGTATAGTGTGGGTGTGCGAGGAGGAACTACATGGTCGTTTATGATGCTTAATCCTTCTGTTGCACAACCATCTATGCCGTTAACTTTTCATACAGGCGCACAATTCCGTATGATATCGGAACGATATTTTGGCATAAAAGTTGAATTAAATTATGCACAACGAGGATTTAAAGACAAAAATGGTCATCGAAGATTGGACTATATTGAATTGCCATTTATGACTCACATCACCTTTGGGCAAAAACTATTCAGATTCTTTGTTGATTTAGGACCGGAAGTTTCGTATGTGCTACAAGACAATTCTATTGCATCAAACACACCTCAACACTCAACTGCAATAAAAAACAGATTTGATTATGGTCTAGTTGGCGGTTTAGGTTTTGAATTCAATACAAAATATGGGATTTATACAATTGATGCCCGATACCATTTTGGACTAAATAATGTTTTTGGCAACTCTGCTGCAGAATATTTTAAGTCATCGACTTGCCAAAACATAACATTATCGCTGGCTTATTTGTTCCCTATAAAACAATAAATAACATACCATAGGTGCAAGCTATGTATACCTTAGGAAATGGACAAAAAATATTTTATTATTCCCTAAAAAAACGAAATAATTATGACAGATTTAGAAATTGCACAGGCTTCGCAACCTGAAAAAATAAAATATATCGCTGCGAAAGTTGGTTTAACACCAGAAGATATTGAGTATTATGGTCCATACAAATGCAAAGTTCGTTTGGATGCCATAAATGATAGAGAAAAAAAAGAGGGCAAAGTCATTTTAGTTACAGCTATTAATCCTACACCGGCTGGCGAAGGTAAATCTACTGTTACAATTGGTCTTACCGATGCAATGAATAGACTTGGACATCAAACACTTGTGGCATTGCGCGAACCTTCGTTGGGTCCTGTTATGGGTGTTAAAGGGGGTGCAGCAGGAGGTGGATATGCACAAGTGATACCGATGGAAGATATAAATCTTCATTTTACAGGGGATTTGCACGCTATAACCACAGCAAATAATCTTGTGGCTGCACTTATCGACAATCACATATATCAAGGCAATCAATTAAATATCAATCCAACGCGCATAGTATGGCACCGCTGTATGGATATGAACGACCGCTCGTTGCGTAATATCACAGTTGGTCTTGGCGGACCATTACAAGGGATTCCTCGAGAGGATCATTTTGATATTACTGTGGCTTCAGAAATTATGGCAATTATGTGCCTTGCTACTGATATGGAGGATTTTAAAAACCGACTAGGCAAATGTATTATTGCGTATCGTTATGATAAAACACCAGTAACAATGGCCGAACTTAATTGCGTTGGTGCAGTGGCAATGATTATGCGCGATGCGATAAAACCAAATATGGTTCAAACGCTTGAAGGTAATCCTGCATTCATACACGGAGGTCCATTTGCAAATATTGCACACGGATGCAACTCGATAATTGCAACGCAAATGGCGCGTCAATTGGCTGATTATGTGGTTACAGAGGCTGGCTTTGGTGCTGATCTTGGTGCTGAAAAATTTATGGATATCAAAGCTCGATATGGTGGTTTTGCACCAAGTTGCGTCGTGATAGTTGCTACTATTCGTGCTTTAAAAATGCATGGTGGAGTTGCAAAACTTGATCTTGGAAAAGAAAATATTGATGCATTGCTACAGGGCATTGAAAACTTGAATAAACATATTGAAAATGTTAAGAAATTTGGTGTTCCTTATGTCATTGCGGTCAATCGTTTTGTGAATGACACTAATGATGAAATCAATACTTTGCTCAATTGGGCGAAAGCTAATTGCCATGAAATTAGTTTGACTGAAGTGTGGGCTAAAGGTGGTGAAGGTGGTGAGGATTTAGCGCAAAAGGTTATTCGCAAGATTGAACAGAATGATGGGGCTGAGCATTTTCATCATCTTTATGATGTTAATCTTACTATTAAGGAGAAGATGAATATTATTGCTCGTGAAATATATGGGGCAGATGCTGTAGAATACTCTCCAACTGCAAATAAACAAATTAAGACTTTTGAGGAAAATGGATGGGATAAATTGCCAATTTGTGTTGCTAAGACTCAATATTCGCTAAGTGACAATGCTAAATTGCTTGGACGTCCTCATGGTTTTGTTGTCACGGTTAGAGAGTTTAAACCATCAATTGGTGCTGGCTTTATAGTTGCTTTAATGGGTGATATTATGACAATGCCAGGTTTGCCGAAAGTGCCTGCTGCTGGCGCGATGGATGTTGTTGATGATAAGATTATAGGTTTATTCTAATTTTTTGTAATGATAAAAAGAGTGGAAGTTATAAAAAAACTTCCACTCTTTTTTTTGTATTTATGTTATTTTTCTGTTACTAATCGAACGGAACGTCCGTTAGTGCGATTGCTAAGTCCCTCCCAAACAGCTCGACTTGAATCGAAACCCATACAATATACGTTTATGGTATCATATTCAAAAGTTGTATCAGTCCAATAATAACCTCCGATACCTACGGACATTACTCTTTTAGTTAAACGAGCTCCGGCTGCAGGAATAAATACTGCGCCTATAGATTCTAAAGAATGCCACTCGTCAAGATTGAAGTTGTTCACAAGGCTATACAATTCTGAGCCTGAATCGCTTGCCACAGCTGCTCGAAAAGTTATTCCATCTGGAATGATGCAACTATCGGGCAAAAGGATTAGTCCGTTTACATTGTTTACGCATCCTACACCGAACAATTTTGAGGCATTTTCTCTAAAGTTTAGTATATACCCCCATTCATTTGGCGTTAATAATCGCCACATTCCACTTGTATTTCCTCCATTAGATATTTTATTAAATACGCCCCAATCGTAGTTGGTTGACGCTATACTTTCACATACTATACCATAATCTGATGGATTGGTAGAGGTCTGATATGGCATTGATTTGTTGTAGCCTGATGTTGCCCAACCAAAAAGATCGATCCAACCATCGTAGGAAGGTGATATGTTGCTATTTTCGGCACCTATGATATCAAACTGATTTTCGGCAAAACGCCATATGTTTGTTGTGGCTTGATATTGAAGATTGCCTTTAGAGAAACGTACTTGATTGGAATCGGAAACGGAGAATAATCCATATAAAGAACCTTCGGGATTTGGTGTGTGAATTGGAGGTTGCTCGCAAGATTGCAATAAAATTGTCAATGTAAAGATAAATAAATAGAGTTTTTTCTGCATATCGGTATGGTTGTTTTTTTAATAAGATTTTTTTAGATACACAATGAGAGTGTGTATTTTTAGGGTAAGGCGCACCTAAGGTGCAGGTATCTCTATAGTATATTTAAATTTTGGATTTTAAAAGATCGAATACACAATGAGAGTGTGTATTCGATCTTAATATTTTTCTATAATAAATAGATAACATAAGCGACATAAGCCAATAGCATTAATATGCCTGGGATGCGCCCTACTCGATGTTTTGGTCCTAATACAATTGCGAATAAGAATAGTGACAAAACTAGATTAAGGATTAGGTCGATGATTGAATCGGGCTGTACTGGCACGGGGCGTACAACGGCTGTTGTGCCTAAAATAAATAGTGCGTTGAAGATATTGCTGCCAACGATATTTGTTACTGCAATATCGGCTTGGCGACGAAATGCGGCAACGACGGATGTTGCTAGTTCGGGGAGTGATGTGCCTATACTAACGATTGTTAATCCGATGACACGTTGACTTACATGAAAATATTCGGCTATTTTAATGGCTGAATTTACAATAACTCGCCCTCCGATTACTAAAAGGATTAATCCGCCTATAATTTTAAGTGCGACTAAGCCGTATGATTGTTTTTGGTCGTTTTCATCGATGATTTGGTCGTTTTCTTTGCGTTGTGCTAATGTTTTTCGCACGATATAAAACATATATGCCGAAAATAGAATTAGAAGCACAATGCCATCGAGACGAGAGAGGTATTGTACGTCTTGAGGTAGTCCATCGATAAAAAAGTTTTTACCCAAAAATAATACGACGATGGCTGTAAGTATCATTACAGGAATATCGATTGTGCGGCGTTCGGTGTCGACGGCTAATGGGATAACTAGTGCTGAACAACCTAATATTCCAAGTACATTAAAGATGTTGCTTCCGATGACGTTTGCTAATGCTATATCGCCACTACCTTCGATTGCGGCAGAAACATTTACTACAAATTCGGGCATTGATGTTCCAAATGCAACAATTGTTAGGCCGATGATGGCTTCGCTAACTCGAAATTTACGTGCTAAGGTGGTTGCACCTGCAACAAGTATATCGGCTCCAAAAATAAGTGCCACAAATCCAAGCACTAATAATAAAAATGTGAGTATCATAGATGTTGAGTTTTATGTGTTTAACAATAATATTTTTATGTTCTTATTGTAAACTCAACAAGTTGGGGCTCGGCTATGACTTTCGGCATACCAAGATAATAATACATTATCGGTGTTGTTGCTTGGTTTTGAGATGTATTCACAAGGTGTAGGTTGTGTGAATATATATGATGGTAGAAAATATTTTAAGACTTTAGCTGAGGTATGCGCCGATGTCTTACCTACGAAATAATCGTCAAGTACGTCGTAATCATAGGGATTGTTGTTATCATCGGTTGCAAAAAATAGGGGTATATAACATTCTTCAACTTCGATAGATAATGTGTCGAAATTGTTTTTTTCATTATTATTCGCCACAAGACTTAATAGTAATGTGGTTGCAAAAATGAATAGTATGTTATATATCCTATTTTTCATATTATTAATCGCCTATATGAAGATTGAGATGCGCACGAGAGAGTTTTTCTTCTGCGTATGAACGTGTTATGATGATTTTTTCTTCTTTAGACGATGGTACATCATACATTGCATCCATCATAATTGATTCGGCTATAGATCGTAATCCGCGAGCTCCGAGTTTATACTCGATTGCTTTGTCGACAATGAATTCTTTCACATCTTCTTCGATTACAAGTTTCACGCCATCCATCTCGAATAGTTTAATATATTGCTTGATAATTGAATTTTTAGGTTCAACTAGGATACGCAATAATGCGTCGCGGTCGAGCGGATTGAGATAGGTGAGAATTGGAAGACGACCTATTATTTCGGGAATAAGACCGAATGATTTTAAATCTTGTGGAGCAATGTATTGCAATAAGTTGTCGCGATCGATGATGTTTTGCTGGCCAACTGACCCAAAGCCTACGACGTGAGTATTAAGACGTTGAGCTATTTTACGCTCTATTCCATCAAATGCACCACCACACACGAATAGGATGTTCTGAGTGTTGATAGGTATCATTTTTTGGTCGGGGTGCTTACGTCCACCTTGCGGTGGAACGTTGACAACTGAGCCTTCGAGAAGTTTTAGCAAGCCTTGTTGCACACCTTCGCCACTGACGTCGCGTGTGATTGATGGATTATCGCCTTTGCGTGCAATTTTGTCTATTTCATCGATAAATACTATACCTCGTTCGGCTGCTTCAACATCATAATCGCAGGCTTGCAAAAGACGAGTAAGAATCGACTCGATATCTTCGCCGACATAACCTGCTTCGGTCAACACTGTTGCATCGACAATTGTAAATGGCACGTGTAATTTTTTAGCTATAGATCTAGCTAACAGAGTTTTACCCGTACCTGTACGACCTACTAATATGATGTTGGATTTTTCAATCTCTACGTCGTTATTATCTTTTGGTTGAAGAATACGCTTATAGTGATTGTAAACTGCTACTGAAAGATATTTTTTGGCTTCGTCTTGTCCTATCACATATTGGTCGAGAAACTCTTTTATTTCGTGAGGACGTGGAAGGTCTTCTATGTCAAGATTAAAACCTCCTTTGCCTTTTTTATTGTGCTTCACGTTCTCGGCTACAACGCCATGAGCCAACTCAACACACTCGCTGCATATATTACACCCTATGCCTGTGAGCAATAGTGGCACTTCGCTTTGTGGGCGACCACAGAAGCCACAGCATGGTTCGTTCTGATTTTTTTTTGCCATATTTTATGAATCTACAATGCATGCGACCTTATGGTCGCACGCTGTAGAATGCTAACTATTAACTATTTATTACGTTTCAACACTTGATCAATCATACCATATTCGAGCGCTTCGGCTGATGTCATCCAATAATCACGATCAGAGTCTTTCATGATTTTTTCGAATGATTGTCCCGAGTGATCAGAGATAATTTGATACAACTCATCGCGAAGAAGCATAATTTGTTTGTAATTGATTTCCATATCTGATGCTTGACCTTGCATGCCTCCCATTGGCTGATGAATCATCACGCGCGAGTGTTGTAATGCTGAACGTTTACCTTTTTCGCCAGCTACGAGCAATACTGCCGCCATAGATGCAGCCATACCTGTACAGATAGTTGCTACATCTGAACTGATATATTGCATTGTGTCGTAAATACCTAAACCGGCGTGCACTGAACCACCAGGTGAATTCAAATAGATAGAGATATCTTTGCCTGGATCTGATGTGTCGAGAAACAACAATTGTGCTTGAATTACGTTAGCCACATAATCGTCGATTGGTGTGCCAAGGAAGATAATACGGTCCATCATCAAACGAGAGAACACATCCATCTGAGTCACATTGAGTTGACGCTCTTCGAGGATAGATGGTGAGATATAACTATTCGAAGCCATATATTGCTCCAATGCCAAACTGTTCATACCAAGATGTTTGGTAGCATACTTTTGAAATTCTGTCTTTTGCATAATTTTTTCTTATTTTAATTCGTTTATAATTTTAATTTTTGTTTTAAAGAAATTTGCTTCGCCACTACGACCGCCCTGATCATTACCCGAGAAGAGTCGATAAAAGTGACAATTACCCCACGATGCTGGTCGGTCTTCTATTGCCATATCTTCGCCTGTATCGTTACTCACATACTCGCCTATCATATCGTGCCAAGCGCGAATACGCGCAAGCGAACCCTCATACTCAAAATATTCAGGATTAGATGCCAACTCTTTGAGATAAGCGACATACTGTGCTTTATATTCGGGTATCGACATCACCTTGCGCATCAACACTCTATCGCCACCAAGACTACCCCAAGCCAATGGGTCGTGCGTGCCTGAATTAGAGAGAATATTCGATGTCCCTAGTGTATTATCATAATCATAAGGAATGAATATAAACTTATCTCCATCAAAATAGAAATAGTAATTGTTCATATTGCACCAATAGTCGTCCCACATGCCTACCGCCACATTCACGGCATACGCACGAAGGAATAAATCAACATCCACCCTTGATTCTAGATAAGCCTTCAATTCGGCACTACCACTTTTCAATACATTCATATCGTTTACGAACGATTTCAACTGCTCGCGTGCCTCTGTGAGTTTCTTTTTCTTTGTTTTAAGGTCATACATATACGTTTCACTCTCCGAAGGATTCAATGCCGCCACTTCTACTCCCATATTGTTATCA
>JAEIGA010018923.1_pt1 | contig 10498 bp, 7 predicted proteins | sample 9270691 | NCBI WGS metagenome assembly JAEIGA01 (sample SAMN17057246, study PRJNA624740) | gut metagenome | biome: biome; isolation source: fecal sample | host: Bos grunniens | place: China: Xizang | collected 2019
TATTCAGCAATCATAGACAACCAATTCTATGTATCGGTGGTTCGAATCCATCTCTCCCTGCCATCTAAGGCACATACAGCAAATTTACATAATTTAATGCTGGATTTTAAATTTAATGTGCCTTGCTTAATTTAAAGACGTATACAGCAAATTTATTAAATGGATGAAGAATTAATTTTGGTTATGAATTTGAGTGGGTTCAAATCCCACACACATAGTGTTTATAATGCGTCTTGTTTGTTTTAGAAAGAGAGACCAACAGCAACAATAGTTTTCAACCTTCGCTCCAACAATTCTTTTGCGATTAAGAAAATGGTCTCTCGAATGTTAATTATATCTAAAGACACTCACAGCAATTTTTATTAGGAATAAACTTTTAATTTATCAACCTGATATGTGTCTTGGATTGATTATAAATTTTAATTTTTTTTGGAGGAAAAGAAAATGGGATTTTATGATGCAATCAAAAACGAATTAAACAATGAAACAAAGTTAACAGAGAATGGGGCCGTGGCATACAGAACATCTGGTAAGAAGTTGCTTGATTTGAACTTTGCAGTAGCTTCACTCAGAAGAGCATCTGAAACAGAAATTGTTAATAAGTTTATAGGTGCTTACTTTGAAGATAAGATTATTGCAATCAAATGGCTTTTTTATGCAAGAGATGTTAGGGAAGGTCTTGGAGAAAGACGACTTTTTAGAGTTGTAATGGAAGATTTCTCGCAGCGTGAACCTCAGGCAGCAAAGGAACTTATCAAGTTAGTTCCTGAATATGGCAGATGGGATGACCTTTGGTGTTTACTTGAAACTGATTTGGCAAATGATGTACTTGAATTTACTAAGATTCAGTTTGTAAAAGATTTAGAAGATATGAAAAATAAAAAGGCAGTTTCTTTACTTGCTAAATGGCTTCCTAGTGAAAACGCATCTTCTCAGATAACCAAAAAGTACGGCAATATAATTCGAAGAGGTTTTAATATTTCATCACGAGATTATCGTAAAGTGCTTTCTGAGATGAGAAAATACATTGATGTAGTAGAACGCAAGATGTCTGCAAAAGAATGGAATGGAATCAACTATGAAGCAGTGCCTTCTCGTGCAAATCTTATTTATAACAATGCATTCCTTCGTAATGACGAAGAGCGTCGTAGAGAATATCTTGGAGCACTTGAAAAGGGTGAAGCCAAGATTAATGCTTCAACACTGTTCCCACATGATATAGTTCACAAGTATGGTCGTGGTTATGGTGTGGATGCTACTCTCGAAGGACTGTGGAAAGCTTTGCCCGATACAGTTAAGGGTTGTGGTAATACTATTGTAGTAGCTGATGGTTCTGGTTCAATGACTTGTAATGTTGGCGGTAATACAGGTGTAACCGCACTTGATGTTGCTAATTCTCTCGCAATTTATTTTGCAGAAAGATCATCCGGTGAGTTTAAAGATAAGTATATTACTTTCAGCGAAAGACCTCAGTTAGTTGATTTCAGTAATGCAAAAACTCTTCGTGATAAGCTTACAGTTGCTAAACAGCATAATGAGGTTGCCAACACAAATATTGAAGCCGTATTTGATTTGATTCTTAATACAGCGATTAACAATAAGATGTCACAGGAAGATATACCTGCCAATATTCTTATAGTGTCCGATATGGAATTTGATTCATGTGCAACAAGTGGTACACCTTCTGCTCCTAGAAATAGTTGGGGTTGGTATTCTTCAAGTTATAATCGTCCTACAACTACACTGTTCGATACTATCGCTAAGAAATATGCTGCACACGGATATAAACTTCCCAGACTCGTATTCTGGAATGTTAATTCTCGTACAGGTACTATCCCTGTAAAAGAAAACGACCTTGGTGTTGCTCTTGTTAGTGGATTCTCAGTTAACATTGTTAATATGGTAATGTCTAATAAGACAGATCCCTATGAGTGTTTGATTGAAACTCTTAATACTGAAAGATATCAGGCAATTGAGGATGCAGTTAAGGATATTTTGTAAATAAATTGTAAATAACGATTAATTGATATTGACAAAATAAGTAAGTTATGGTAATATAATTACACGATAAAATGATTGAGTAGTGAAATAAAGCCATATCAAGTATGCTACAATGTACAAACTCAATGAAACAATGAAGGGTAAGTCGCCGTAAGGTGCCACAGTAGTTGATTAGCCATCCTGTACAAATGGTTGAATTGAGTGTAGCAGAGATTAGTCCAACGATAGTTTAAGGGCAGAGCAGCTCCAAGACGGGGCGTGTGGAGTTCGAATCTCCTGAGGGCGACCAAATAGAAAATCTCTTAAAAGTATAACGATATGAAAAATGTGTGTAAAACTAGTTAGTGGAATTTGGATAGATAGAATGTGAGAAGCAGTTGCAAATGTGAACTCACCACACATCCTATAGGGGCAGCTCCTATAGCTCAAATCTTAAATACCTCCTTTCATGTCGTTCGGTGGTTGCGACATAAAGAAGAACCACTATATATGGGGGATTGGCGTAACAGGTAGCCGCAACGGACTTAAAATCCGTCGATAGTGATATCGTACCGATTCGAATTCGGTATCCCCTACGCCCATCATAGCAAGTGTGTTCACGTCGCATGGGTGTTTAAACTAGAGCTTGCTAACACGAAAATATAGGCAAATAAATATTGAGATTGTTGAAAATTAAGCGAGAGTAGCAATGTTCATATTTTAAATTTGTCTATATAATATTAAGTCCATGTGAAATGATATATCATGGCTGGGTTGTTAACTATAACAACAGAGAAGAGAACTTGATATAAGCACTCCGTTCAAAAAAATGCAAACCAAGTCTATAAGGGATATGTATAGGAGCTCAATAGCATAAGGGCATATGCAATCAACTACATCGATTACGTAGAATAGACACGATTAAGTGGAAGTTGATACTGATAACATCGTCAGTAAACTTATAATAAACAGAGATGTAATTAACAATTCGAGGCGAGGTTTATTTTATAGGGCGAGGTTCTAGCAGTCTTAGGACTAGGTTAGAGTGTAGAATTGTGAATTCTGTCTATATTTAAAACGCAACAAAATGATTTAAAGTAATAAAGAGCAGGTGTTATTATGGGTGAGAAGTTGGACCCAAGATGTCACATAGGTGAATCACACGGTATTTATACTATTGTAGATATGCTTAATGAAAAAGATAAATACGGACATTGTATATATAAATGTGTTTGCAATGAATGCGGTTTTGAAAAAAAATTAACCTATTGCGGCGTAAGTGCTACAAGTAAAATTACAAAAAAGTGTAGACACATTCGTGCAGATGGTAGTTTTATTACTGATTACAAATGGATGAATCGACGTATTTGTATGATATTTAACAAAATGATGGAACGATGTTACAATTCAAATAGCAAAGATTATCGATGGTACGGAGCAAAAGATATTGGTATTTGTAAAGAATGGAGAGATAACCCACAATTATTTGAAGAATGGTCTTTGAATAATGGATATTCAAATAATTTAACCATAGACCGAATCAATGGTGACAAAGACTATTGTCCAGAAAATTGTAGATGGATTCCTCTTGAAGAAAATGCTCGTAGGGCAGGAAAAGTTAATTGGATTACTGTTAATGAAAAGACCTTATCTGGAAAACAATGGTCAGAGGAACTTGGTTTGGGAATTAATACTATCAATAAAGAAATAAGAAAATATGGTCTTGAAAAAACAAAAGAACTTATTCAGGCAATGATTGAAGATCTTCCTTCAACAAAATCAAAAAATTTAAATCAATCATGGTTTAATGTTTATGGCATTCAAGTTTGAGTGCCAACATATGGACATATAGCCCAACGGTAGGAGGCGGAGCACTTAGAATGCTTACAGTCTGTGTTCGAATCACAGTGTGTCCACCAAATATGTGCCTGTAGCTCAGAAGGTAGAGCACATGACTTTTAATCATGGTGTCGCAAGTTCGACTCTTGCCAGGCACACCAAAAAAGGCGTATACAGCAATTTTCTTAAAGGTTAAAAATTTTATCTGCAAAATGAAATTGAGTTGGTTCGATTCCGACAATTATGCGCCTTGTAATATCGAGGGTGAGGTGTAATGTGATGCATACGGGCATTGGAAGCCTGTGGAACGGTTCAATTCCGGCACCTTCGACCATAGTCACCTACAGCAATGTTAAACAATGTAGTCAAAAGGATAAGACATCAGCCCTCGAAGCTGCAAATCTCGGTTCGAATCCGAGCTTTGCAATTTATGGTGACTAGTAAAAGAATAGTAGACTATAGCTACTTATTTGACAAATGTCACAAGTGCCGTTGCTTGCTCATCAACGGTTATACCATAGGGGAATAGTTTAACGGTTAAAATATCAGTCTCCAAAACTGACAGATGAGTGTTCAAATCATTCTTCCCCTGCCAATTGAAAATTCAACACCGCCATAGTTAATGGTTCAAATTCTGCTAGCAAATAAACAATAGAAGTTCGGCATGGTGAAAGCCTTCCAATAGAATGTTCGGCGGTGTGTGCATGCAATACTAGTGTTTAATGGTTAGCACATCAGTCTTCCGAACTGAGGGTACGAGTTCAAATCTCGTGTATTGCTCCAGTGTCCGCAGAGTGAGTTCTACCGCTTTCTGCGAAAAGCCTTCCTAAGGACTTATGTTGGTAGGAACATAAGTATAACAAGGGATAAAACGTCGGGTAGGCTTGACTTATTGTCACCCTTGTATTGCCTATCTACCAAATGTAGAAAAGGTTTTCGTATTCGTGAATGCGAGTACTGCTATTAGAGAAATAAGGTTGGTTAGAGCACTTGTAGTTATCCATAAACTAATTTGAAGTAATTACTTATTTCTCTTGATTTTATAGCGAAACCGAGTAGCTTTGAAAAACTGTACATTGCAAAGTAGGGAACTAACCGTAAATGCCCGAACTGGTGTGTCGTGAGCCGCTGCGATTTAAATTCAATACGGAGGTTTAGACAGTCTTGGTTTCGTCTCTAAGATTTGAGGAATGGAGTAGCTAACCGTTCCAATTGCAGGTGGGTTGGTTTTTGGTTAACCAATGACGAGAAAAACCATATATATAGAGCGTTCGTATAACGGTTGGTATGCTTGGCTTTGACCCAAGAGGAGGGATTTCGACTATCTCACGCTCTGCCACTCTATTTTAATGAGGTGAACTATATGTATTATTGTGATAATTGTGATAGTGTTTTTGAAGAATTGAAACAGTACAAAGAAATTGTTACCAGCGATCCTTATCCGATGGGATTTAATTATTTAGCTTGTCCGTACTGTAAGTCAGAAGAAGTGTTTGATGCCATCGAATGCAGTAATTGTGGAGAATACATCGTTGGAGAATATATAAAAACATGTGACAACAAATGCTATTGTGAAAATTGCTACGAAAAACATGATACCTCGGATTTATAACACAACAAAATGATTGACAATAACCATCTCTAGTCGTATAATATTGTTATAAAACAATACAAAATGATTAGAGGTGGTTTTTATGAAAATTATTGAAGTAGATTATCAATGGCGGGGAACTTTAATCAAAAGAAACAAGACAGAAATGATAGTTCTTCACCATGCAGCAGCTAAAAGTTGTACCGTTCAAGAAGTACATAAGTGGCACATTAATCGAGGTTGGTCGGGCGTAGGTTATCACTATTTTATCAGCAGAGATGGACAAATATTTAGAGGTAGACCAGAAGATACTGTAGGTGCTCACGTAACAGGACATAACTCTAAGAGTATAGGAGTGTGCTTTGAAGGAGATTATACTGCACAAACCGTGCCTACTGCACAACTTGAAGCTGGAAAAGAATTAATAGCTTACTTAAAAGATAAATACAAAATAACCAAAGTAGTAGGGCATAGAGATCTTATGGCAACTTCATGCCCAGGTCTTAAATTTCCATTTTTTGAAATAGCTAATGCAAAGCAGAATATTGCTAAAGAAAATCTTATATTATCATTTCAAAGAGCTGCAACCGCAGATGGTTTTAAATTCCCAAAATATGGTTGTGATGGAGACTACGGAAATGAAACCAAATCAGTTATGCAAAAATGTATAGTTAAGAAAAGGCTACTATATAAATATAAAAATTCCACCAAACTTGTCCAAAGACTATTAGGACTCAAACAAGATGGGCTTTGTGGATCTCAAACCGACGCTGCCATTAGAAAATTTCAAAAAGAAAATGGCTTACAGGTCGATGGGGTAGTTGGTTTGTGTACTTGGAAGGCATTATTAAATATTGATTAATACTAAGGGGGCACAAGCCTCCTTTTATTTTGTTAATAATATGTAAATAAATTCCAATTACTATTGACAAAATATCAATCTATGGTAAAATATAAACACAACAAAATGATTTAGGAGGAAACAATATGAATGAATTAGCAATTATTAATCGTATCAATTTACTTAAGTCTAGAAAAGCAGATAATATTAGAATTATCAAAAAGCTTGAAAGAAGACTTCGTGCTTTAAAGGAAGGTGATTAAATATGAAAGTTTATACACATAGTAAATATTCTTATGTGCGTATAGCAGAAATCTCTAAAAAAGAATTGAAAAAAATAGTGTTTGATGTATGTAAACAGCCTTGTGAAACACTTATATCTTACTACAACAGACAGACAGAAAAGCCTGATTTTGTCATTAATGCTGGTTTTTTTAATATGAGTAACGGAGATCCTTGTTTTAATTTTATATCTAATGGCAAAGTAGTTAATGAATATGTATATTTTAAATGGGGTATAGGTGTTGTTGGAGATACAGATATTTCATTTGGAGAAATGTCCGAAAAAGCATGGACAGGATGGATATCTGGATATCCCAACTTGCTACATAATGGTAATAAGATGGACACAACTCTTGTAAATGCTTTAGATTACAAAGCTCGTCGTACCGTATTGGGTTTTAATGACACGACTATCTTTTTAGTTTGTGTTGAAAATCCTGGTATGAAGTTTGACGAATTGCAGACATTTTTAATTAGTATAGGGTGTAAATATGCTATGAATCTTGATGGTGGCGGTTCAACCAAAATGTTACATAAAGGCAAGTCTGTTACTAAAAACGCCACAAACAGAGCAGTAGATAATGTTATCGCAGTTTATCTTGATAATAATGCCATAAATCAACCTACAAAAAACATAGATGTACTTTATCAGGTTTACACTCAAAACAAATGGTGGGAACAAGTTAAAAATTATAATACCACTAATGCTAATGGATATGCGGGAGTTGAGGGCAAGTCCATTCAGGGTATTAAAATGGCTTTGTCTGAAGGTTCAATTCAATATAGAGTTCATACAGCCTCTGGAACATGGTTGTCTTGGGTAACAGATGATTCAGAATATGCGGGCATCATAGGGCAAAATGACAGTGGAATTAATAGTTGTTTTAAAGGTAGCTTCCGTGTAACCTCGCCTAGAGGCAATAGAGTAATAAATGGTAAGTCAGAAGCTCACAATGGCATTGATTTAGTAGGAGTTACTAATACTTCGGTTTATGCTATAGCAGATGGAACCATAGATGCTACTCCATATGAAGCAAATGGTTTCGGATATTATGTAAGACAGTTACTTCCTGACGGAAGACGCATATACTACGCTCATCTTAAAAAAGGAAGTATTTGTGTAAAACCAGGACAGAAGATTAAAGCAGGTGATAAGCTTGGTGTTATGGGAGCAACGGGCAAAGTTACGGGTGCACACACACATCTTGAACTTCGTCCTGCTGGAACAAGTAAAACAAGCCTTGATATTTGCGAGTTTACAGGTATTCCAAATAAAATAGGCACTTATAATTCAAGCGGTACTTATAGTGTAGGCAAGAATATTGATGCCATTCAAGTTAAATTAATCGGTGATATTGCCAATACTCACGAAATTAAATATAGAGTAAGCACTGTTGGTAGTGCGAATTATTTACCATGGGTTAAAGGTGCTTCGGATTATGCAGGTATTTTTGGACGCAATATTGATAAGATACAAATGATTGTAGAAAATAAGTAAATATAACGAGGTTAAAATGGATCATAACATAACAGTAGAATAAAAATTATGTATCTTGGAGGAAATGAAGATGAATAAGATTGAACGAATTAAGGAACTTGTAGAATTGCTTAATAAAGCTTCAACTGCCTATTATGTTAACGACAATCCAATTATGTCCGATAAGGAATATGACAAGCTCTATGATGAACTTGAAATGCTTGAAAAAGAAACTAATTATATTCTTTCTACCTCAGTCACCCAGAATGTACAAGGTCAAGTACTCGATGGTTTTCAGAAGGTAGTTCATTCTAAACCTATGCTTTCCGCAGCTAAGACTAAAGATGTTAATGAAATTAAAAAGTTTTTAGGCAGTAATGTTTTTTATTGCAGTTATAAGTTGGACGGATTGACATTGGTATGTATATGGGATAAAGGTCATTTTAAACAGGCTATTACGAGGGGTACAGGGTTAATAGGAGAAGACGTTACAGAACAAGCCAAAATGATTAGTAATCTCCCTATGACCATTCCTTATGATGGTTATCTTGAACTTCGTGGAGAATGCGTTGTGTCTTGGGACAATTTCCGTAAAATCAATGAAGGTCTTGACGAACCTTATTCTCATCCGAGAAACCTTGCAGCTGGAAGTTTAAGAAATCTTGACACTAATATTACCAAACAGAGAAAACTTTCTTATGTAGTATTCGAGTGTGTTTCTGCTTTGAATGATGAAAAGGGATTGACAGATAGTAAATGGCTTGAACTCCAATTATTGAAAAAGATGGGATTTGAAGTTGTTGGTGCATGCACTGGTAATGTAGATGATTGTGTTGAAGCAATGCAGCCTGAATATTATGAGTATCCTGTCGATGGTTTAATATTTGAATTTGAAAGCAAACCATATTCTAAATCACTTCCATCAACAGGACACCACGAGGGTTGTCGTATAGCCCTCAAATGGGCAGATTCTACATATGAGACTGTTCTTAGAGATGTTATATGGGATGTAGGACGTAGTGGTGTGATTAGTCCAGTGGCCGTATTTGATGAGGTAGATCTTGACGGTGCCCTGACAACAAGAGCAACACTTCATAACTTATCTATTATTGAGAGTCTTGAACTTGGTATCGGAGATACTATAACGGTGTACCGTTCTAATATGGTTATTCCTAAAATTGATGATAATCTTACACGAAGCAACACTCTGGAAATACCAGATACTTGTCCTTGTTGTGGTGTCAAAGCAGAAATTAAACATACCGATAATAGCAAGTTTCTTATGTGTACTAATCCAAATTGTTCAGCTAAGTTACTTGCTCGGTTTACTCATTTTGTAAGCCGTAATTGTGTGAATATAGATGGCTTGTCAGAGAAGACATTGGAACAATTGATTTCTGCTGGATTTTTGCATACTTATCGAGATATTTATCACCTTTCAGAGTATAAAGATAAACTTGTATTACTTGAAGGTTTAGGTGAAAAATCCGTAAGTACTCTACTAAAATCCATCGAAAAATCAAGAGAGATTAAATTGGAGAATTTTATTACTGCACTTGGAATTGATGGTGTAGGTAAATCTGCTGCTAAGACTATTGCCGCTACATTTAATGGCAATATTTATGCCGTACTTGATGCATATGACCAAGGTTTCAATTGGACTCAGCTAACCGACTTTGGTGAAATTATGGCAAAGAACATTAATAATTACTTTGAGGATAATATCGGATATGTTTTCAATCTTGCTAAAGAAATGAATTTTGTTAAACAAGAAAGTAAATCAGAGACTAAAGAAAACCCCTTTAATGGCAAAACTCTTTGTGTAACTGGAAAGCTCAATCACTTTACTAGAGATAGTATCAATGCAAAGATTTCCGAATTGGGTGCTAAAGCTGCTAGTTCAGTTTCATCCAAAACCGATTACCTTATCACCAATGAAGCTAGTGGCAGTAGTAAGTATAAGAAGGCCGTTGAACTCAATGTGCCTATAATAACCGAAAATAAATTTTTGGAAATGATTGGAGAATAATTATGGCTAAACCAGGAGTTAAATATAGAAAAATATTATTAAGTGAAAATATTACATCGTCATCTGTTAAAGATATTATAAAAGAAATTATGGAAATTAATGAAGATGATGATTTAAAAGAAGCAGACTATAAAGATTGGGAGCGTAAACCAATTAAGTTGTTTATCAATTCATTTGGAGGCTCGGTGTACGATGGATTGAGTTTAGTAGATATTATTAAACAGAGTAAAACACCAGTACACACAATCTCAATTGGTTCAAGTATGAGTATGGGTTTTTGGATTTATCTTGCTGGACATAAGAGATTTGTTGGAGAACATAGTACATTAATGTTCCATGATATATCAACTTGGATATGGGATAAGAGCGAAGGTATTAAACAGGAACTAAATGAAATGCTGAGACTTCAGAAGATTATTTGTAATGAGGTGACAAGTACCTCTTTAGTTAAACAAGAAA
>JAEIGA010018924.1_pt1 | contig 10497 bp, 9 predicted proteins | sample 9270691 | NCBI WGS metagenome assembly JAEIGA01 (sample SAMN17057246, study PRJNA624740) | gut metagenome | biome: biome; isolation source: fecal sample | host: Bos grunniens | place: China: Xizang | collected 2019
ATACGCCGCCAAAGGACGCACCATAACCCACACTCGTCGGAACTGCAATAACCGGGCAATCCGCCAGACCGCCAACCACGCTGGCCAACGCGCCTTCCATGCCGGCAATGGCAATAATAACGCTTGCTCCCATAATCAGTTCCATATGACCAAGCAGGCGATGCACCCCGGCAACGCCCACATCATAGAGCCGCACGACTTCGCTGCCCAGAATTTCAGCAGTCAATGCAGCTTCTTCTGCAACCGGAATGTCGCTGGTGCCACCGGTAGCAATGACAACTTTGCCAATTCCGTTCGCTTCCGGGAAACCGCCAATAATGCCAACCTGTGCATCTTTGCGATAGTCAATTTCCTGTGTTCGGGAAACATATTCTGCCGCTTCGGAGGACATTCTGGTAATCAGAATCCGATTCTGACCGTTTCGCTGCATGGTTTCAATGATGCCCACAATCTGTTCCGGCGTCTTACCCGCGCCGTAGATTACTTCCGCCGCACCCTGCCGCACCTTCCGGTGCAGATCGACCTTCGCATAGCCGATGTCTTCAAACGGTGACATCTTGAGCTGCATCAGGGCTTCATCCACACTGGTCTGACCGGACTGTACGGATTCCAAAAGTTGTTTAATATCTGAATTCATGCTCGTACCTCCAAGTCAAGTACCACATGGTCATAGTATTGTTTGAGTTCTTTCACGATCTTCTCTCGTTCCCGAATCACCAGTTCCAGATCGGCTGCCGTCACCTGCAGTTTTGCACCGCCGCTCTGCATCCGCACCCGGAAATCCCGCAGACCCAGAGCAGAAAGCCAGGATTCCGCTGTTTCGGTCTTCTGCAGTTTTTCTGCAGTAATCGGTTCCCCAGTTGGGATTCTGGTGGCAAGGCAGGCATAGGCAGGCTTGTCATGGGTAAACAGTCCCGCTGCTTTGGACCGTCTGCGAATCTCTGCTTTTGTCAATCCGCATTCCCGCAGCGGCGAACGCACAGCTAGTTCCCGAAGCGCGCGCATACCGGGACGGTCCGATGCTTCATCCGAAGCATTGGTGCCATCGATCAGCAAATCAAATCCATCGGCTGCCGCCGCAGACGCAATCGCCTCAAAGATGACTTTCTTACAGTGATAGCACCGATCCGGCGGATTTTCTGTGACAGCTTCTTTGCATAAGACATCCACCGGGATGATTTTCATCTCTGCACCCAGTTCTTCCGCAAGCCGTGTCGCATCATCCAGCTCAAACTGGGGCTGAAAGGATGTTTTGACGTAATATGCCCGCACATTTGCACCATGCTGCATTGCCGCCCATAGCAGATATGCCGAATCCACGCCGCCGGAAAACGCCAGCGCAATATTCGGATTTTCACGGAAAAACTGTTCCAACTTCATGGCATATCGCTCCTGAAAATTTAATCGTAACCTGATTATAACAAACAGCCAATCTGATTGCAATGAAAAGTCCTGTCAAGGTTCTGCTGTATATTGGATTCCCTGTCGTTTTCCAATTGCATCCGATATATAAACTGTGGTATGATAACAATATCCAATCATCATGATCAAAGGAGGAAATTCATTTGATTGCTGCGATTATACTGTTCGCCCTGACCTATGTCCTGATGTTGACATTCGGCAAATACCGTCCATATATCGCGCTGGGCTCGGCTGTAATTTTTCTAATTTCCGGTATGCTGCCGGTGGAGCAAATTCTCCCGAATCTGGACTTCAACGTACTGCTGATGATTGCAGGTACCATGGGTCTGGTTCGATTGTTCATCGATTCCCGGATGCCTTCTCTCATGGCAGACATTGTCATGGAAAAAGTTCCCAACGTTCAGATTGCCGCGGTTGCACTTTCTCTGTTTGCCGGCATCATTTCCGCATTTGTTGACAATGTCGCCACGGTTCTGATGATTGCTCCCGTTGCACTGGAAATTTGCAAAAAGCTGAAAACCAATCCCATTCCCTTTATCATCGGCATTGCCGTTTCTTCCAACCTACAGGGTGCTGCAACGCTGGTCGGTGACACCACTGCTATCATGCTGGGTTCTGCATTGAACATGAGTTTTTTGGACTTTTTTGTCTACAACGGCCGCCCCGGTATGTTCTTTATCGTTGAAGTAGGCGCTGTGTTATCCGCATGTATTCTAGCCTTTATTTTCCGTAAGGAAAAAGCCCCCATTCCCAAGGCTGTTTCCCGCACAGAAGTTACTGATTATGTGCCGACTGTTCTGCTGTTTGGCACCATCGGTCTGCTGATTGCCGCATCGTTTATCCCCAACAAACCCAGTACTACCAACGGTCTTCTCTGTTGCACCATGTTGGCCATCGGTCTGATTTATAGCTTTATCCGAACCAGACAGGTGGATGCCATTCTGCGTCCGCTCAAGAGCATTGACTTTAACACAATCGGTCTGTTGGTCGGCCTGTTCCTGATGATTGGCGGCATCTCCCATATGGGCGTGATCGATGCACTGGCCGGTGTACTGGCAAAGCTCGGCGGCGGTAATGTATTTTTGATGTACACGATTTTGGTCTGGGTATCCGTCATCATCTCCGCTTTCATCGACAACATTCCCTATGTCGCAACGATGATCCCGGTAATTGCTTCCCTGTCGGTTGAGTTGGGCTGTGATCCTACGGTTCTGTATTTTGGTCTGCTGTCCGGCGCAACGCTCGGTGGTAACTGTACACCCATCGGTGCTTCTGCCAACATCACCGGCATCGGTATCCTGCAAAAAGAAGGTTACGAAGTGAAAAATACGGACTTTTTCAAAATTGGTATTCCGTTCACGCTGGCTGCTATCATTCCGGCATATCTTCTGCTCTGGATTTTCTTCGGGGTATAATTAAAACACACATCGATTGATACATGAAAAAAGAGCCACACTCGCAGCCAAATGGCGATCGAGTGTGGCTTTTTTCAAATTTTCTCTATCCGATACAAAGACTATTTTTATCCTTCTTTGTTGACAATATGACAGGCGACAAAGTGTTCCGGCTCAATTTCCACCAAGTCCGGGGCAACTTCACGGCACTTATCTGTTGCATATCGGCATCTTCCCGCAAAGCGACATCCCGGTTTCGGGTTGATGGGGCTCGGAATTTCACCTTCAATGGGAATACGCTTCTTCTTTTCTTCCTCTTCCGGATCCGGGATCGGAATTGCAGACATCAATGCTTCTGTGTACGGATGCTTGGGATTGGTGTACAGCTCTTTCGAGGGAGCCATTTCCACAATTTTGCCCAAGTACATGACACCGACTCTGTCGGAAATGTGTTTGACCATGGACAAGTCATGGGCAATAAACAGATATGTCAGGCCTCTTTCCTTCTGCAGTTTCACCAGAAGATTGATAATCTGAGCCTGGATCGATACGTCCAGCGCCGAGATCGGTTCATCGCAAACGATAAATTCCGGCTCAATGGCCAGTGCTCTCGCAATACCAATACGCTGTCTCTGACCACCGGAAAATTCATGGGGGAATCTGTTGGCGTGTTCTGCCGTCAGACCGATGATCTCCAGCAGTTCATAAATTTTATTGGTGCGTTCCTGTCCTTTGTACAGTCCATGAATGTCAATGCCTTCGCCGATGATATCACCGACAGTCATACGGGGATCCAGAGACGAATAGGGGTCCTGGAAAATGATCTGAGCCTTTCGTGTGAACGCTTTCTTTGCCTGACCTTTCAGCTCATTCACTTTAATGCCGTCAAAAATGATTTCTCCGTCTGTTGCAGAATACAGTCCCATAACGGTTTTGCCACAAGTTGTTTTGCCACAACCAGACTCACCTACAAGACCAAGCGTCTCGCCTTTGTAAAGGCTGAAGCTTACGCCGTCAACTGCTTTCAAAATCTGATTTTTGCCAACTTTGAAATGCTTCTTCAGATCTTTTACTTCGATCAAAACCTTCTTTTCTTCGCTCATTATCTGATACCTCCCGTCAGCTCAGTAATACCATACTTCTTCGCTTCTTCACTGAGCATCCAGCAATGGCAATTATGGGAATCAGAGAATTCTTTCAGTTCGGGAACTGCTTTTCGGCAAATGTTCATGCCGTATTCACATCTCGGTGCAAAGGCGCAACCGACCGGCGGATTCAGCAGGTCCGGAGGTGTGCCCTGCAGTGCGTAAAGGTCTGCCTTGTTTTCCATCTTAAGGGTGGGGACAGACTTCAACAGTGCCATCGTATACGGATGTTTCGGCTGATAGAAGATTTCGTTGACCGTTCCGCGTTCCAGAATCGTACCAGCGTACATGACATGAATACGATCCGCATATGCCGCAACAACGCCAAGGTCATGTGTAACGAGAATGATTGCAGTATCATACTCTTTCTGAATATCTGCCATCAGTTCCATGATCTGTGCCTGAATGGTGACATCCAGTGCGGTAGTCGGTTCATCCGCAATCAGGAGCGCAGGATTACATGCTAGTGCCACTGCGATCATGGCACGCTGTCTCATACCACCGGAAAATTCGTGGGGATACTGCTTTGCACGCACCTTCGGATTGGGAATTCTGACGAGATCCAGCAATCTGAGAACCTCTGCATCGATTTCCTGCTTTGATTTTCCGGTATGGAGCTTCAAGCCTTCTGCGATCTGATCGCCAATTCTGGCTGTAGGATTCAGTGATGTCATCGGATCCTGGAAGATCATACCGACTTCATTGCCGCGCACTTTCTGCTTTTCTTTTTCAGAAAGCTTCAGGATATCCCGTCCATTCAAGATGATCTCCGAGTTTTCACCAATGATTGTCTGATACTTGGGCAGAATGCCAATGATCGATTTTGCGGTTACTGTTTTACCGCAGCCGGACTCCCCTACCAGAGCGAGAGTCTCACCTTTATTCACATGGAAGCTCGTTCCTCTAACAGCTTGTACAATACCTGCATAGGTCTTAAATGATACTTCCAGATTTTTTACTTCAAGCAATTTTTCAGCCATATCTTCTCCTACTTTCTCAGTTTAGGATCCAGCGCGTCGGTAAGACCATCGCCGACCAAATGGAACGACAACACAGTCAACACGATCAGCAGGCAGGGGAAGAACAACTGATACGGATCGAACATCAAGCGTGTCTGATAAAGCGATGCAAGCGCACCCCAGCTGGTCTCCGGCGGCTGCACACCAAGACCGATGTAACTAAGGAAGGATTCAGAGAAAATGAAGCCCGGCACAGAAAGCGTCAGATTAACAATGACAATTCCCAGTGCATTCGGCAGCAAATGCTTCAAAATAATTCTCACAGGGCTTGCGCCCAGTGCGATGGCGGCAGAAATGAAATCCATAGATTTCAGCTGCATGACCTGGCCACGCACCATACGCGCTGTGCCTGTCCAGGATGTAAGCGTCAGTGCAAATACAAGGGAAAACATACTTCTGCCAAGTACGAAAGACAGAATGACTACCAGAACCAGATAGGGAATGGAGCTGATAACTTCGATCATACGCATGATCACATCGTCCACTTTTCCGCCAAAATAACCGGCAACACCGCCCATCGAACCACCAATGACAAAGCTTACTACGGTACAGGCAACACCAATGATAATCGAGATTCTGCCACCCATGCAAACACGGGTAAAGATATCGCGTCCCATTTCGTCGGTACCAAACCAATACTCTGCACAGGGTCGCATATTTGCAATACTATGATCAATATACTGATAATCCTTACCGGAAATCATCGGACCAAAACAGACCAGAAAAACGATGATTGCCAACAGACCCAAGCCGAACATAGACAGCACATTGGAACGGAATCTTCTCCATACATCCGACCAGAATGTTATGCTGGGCTTGCTGATTTTTTCCGCATCAAGACCTTTTGTACCTACTACTTCAAAGTCATGCGCAGTAAATGTCATGTTGTTTTCCATACTTCCTCCTATACCTTGTTCTTTGTAACACGGATACGCGGGTCAACCAGACCGTACAGGATATCCACAAAGAACAAAGATACAATATACATCAGGGCAAAGAAAATTGCCATGCCAAGGATCATATACGAGTCCGAGTCGCTGATCGCCTTTACGTAATGCTGACCGAGGCCCGGAACAGAGAAGAACTTCTCAATGACCATGGAACCGGCAAAGATATTGCCGATTGCGACCGGAACCATCGTAACGATGGGAAGGATCGCATTTCTCAGCACATGCTTAAATACCAGACGTGTCCGGCTACAACCTTTTGCAATGGCAGTCTGAATATAGTCTTCATTCAGTACGCCGACTGTGCTGGTTCTCATGTACTTACTGTATGTAGCAATACCAGAGAGCGCATACGCAGCAACAGGAAGAATATACTGATTCGGTTGACCCCAACCCATAATGGGAGTCAGCTTCCACTTATAACCAACGAAATACTGCAGCAGTGCGCAGAACACGAAGGAAGGAATACAGATCGTAAGGACAGAGACCACTCGGATCACCTGGTCGCTGAACCGCCCTCGGTTCAACGCTTGGAACATACCGATCAGGACACCAAACACAACCTGGATAATGACGGCGATAATGCCAACTTTTGCGGATACGATCGCACTTGTCTGCAAGAGCGTGTTGACCGTTCTGCCTTCATATACGATCGATTCACCAAGATTGCCTTCGAAAACCAATCCCTTCATATAGTTACCAAATCGAGTTAACAGCGGGTCATTCAATCCATATTTTTCAACAAGAACCACTCTGGACGATTCCGGAAGCTGCTGCACTTTTGCCGCAATGGGATCGCCGGGTTTCATGCTGATCAGGAAAAACGATACTGTTGTAATGATGATCAGTGACAGTATCCCAAAACCCAATCGTTTCAGAATATAGTTTTTCATTTTTTACCTCGCTAAAAAGAAAAGCCAATTAAATTCGCACATATACATACAGTCCCTGCTTCATCGGGACTGTATGTATATGTGACGATTCTTGAAAGTCCATATAATAACTTACAGTCCTGACGAAGCAGGACTGTAAGCATATATGTATTATTCCGTGACAGTGACACCGATGAAGTCGGGCAGCAGGAAGGGATGTACATCGTAGCCATCCACATTCTTAGCAACGCACATTCTCATCTTCTTGAAGTAAACGGGAGATACAGCAGCTTCTTCGAGCAGGATGGGTTCTGCCAGGTTGTAGAGTTCCAGCAGTCTTTCGTTGTCGAAGATTTCCTGCATTTCGATTGCATATGCGGAATATGCGTCAGCACCTTCGCCAGTCCAGTGCAGCTTGGGTTCACCGTAGTAACCTGCAGTGGGTTCAAAGATTCTGAAGAATCTCCAAGGTTCGGTACCGGAGTCGATACCCCAACCGCCGAATGCCATTTCATAGTCGCCAGCGTCGATCAGGTCGTATGCAATGTTGGATTCGGTCAGTTCGATTTCCAGGTTGATGCCCAGATTGTTTGCGTATTCCTGCTTCAGCCATTCAGCAGACTTCTTAGCAATTTCAGTGGTACCCAGAGTGGTGTACTTGATGGTCAGGGTGGAAGGATCAGAACCGAGGCCTGCTTCTTCCATACCTTCGATCAGCAGAGCCTTGGGATCGGGGTACTGTTCAGCCAGCTTCTTCAGGTATTCAGCGTTGTCACCGGCTGCGTCAGCATAAGAGCTATCGCCGACGGTTGCAACTTCGGGTTCGAAGGAGTATGCGGGAGTATACTTGCCCAGATAAACTTCGTTGTTATATCTTTCTCTGTCGAAGCCCAGGGACAGAGCCAGACGGATCTTTGCGTTGGAGAGATTCTTGTTTTCGCAGTTGAACAGGAAGAAGTAGGTGGTCATTTCTGCCATTTCTTCTACGTTGTACAGACCGGTATCATCGACCAGAGTGTTCCAGTCAGCATCGTTCAGTTCTGCAACGTCGACTTCTTCGCTCATCAGTGCCTGAGCCAGAGTAGAGGGTTCAGCAATGACCTGACGAGTGACCTTGGTCAGGTGAACGTTTTCCTTGTTCCAGTAGTATTCGTTGGGTTCGTAGGTCATAGAAGAACCGGGTTCCCAAGCAGTCAGCTTGTAGGGACCACAACCCATGGTAGTTTCAACAGAAGAACCAAAGGTGCCGGTGCAGTTTTCAACAAATGCCTTGCTGATGATACGTGCGAAGGGGAATGTAACAACAGTGGTAAAGTTGGGGTTGGGAGAGTTCAGAGTGAACTCTACGGTGTATTCATCAACGGCCTTGACACCAACTTCTTCAATACCGACTTCGCTGTTAAATGCAGCCTTTGCGTTCACGATCATGTCTTCCAGCTGCCAGGACTGGGGGGAAGCCAGTGCGGGGTCAAACATTCTCTGGAAGGTATAGACAACGTCTTCTGCAGTGACATTGGTGCCATCGCTGAACTTTGCATCTTCACGCAGATGGAAGGTGTAAACAGTTTCAGTTTCGTCGACATCAAAGTCCGTGGCAACACCTTCAACGAGGATCAGATCGCCATTGTCGTCCAGTTCACGTCTCAACAGACCTTCGTAAACAAGAGCTGCTGCTCTCTGGTCGTTGAGGTTACTGGTCTGGATGGTATCCATGGTGGTTGCGTCAGTGGTGTTGGAGAAAGTCAGCTCCTGTGCCACTGCTGCTTCAGAACCGGATTCTGTGCCGGTAGCAGGCTTGTCACCGCCACCGCAGCCAACCAGCAGCATTGCCAGCATTACGACTGCGAGTGTCATGCTTAAAATTCTTTTCATTTTTTCCTTTCCTCCTCATATATATAGGTTTTCTATAAGCATGCTATCACTTTAGCACATCACACCGTGCTTTGCAAACATTATTTCCCTGTAAATTTATATATATTTCTCATATATATTTTGTATATATATTCCTCTTTTTCAAATCGTTATTGCGTTCTTCATCCAACTATGCTAAACTTCAACCAGTCATGACAGCTATGATAACCTCCCCATCCGGCTGACAGGCTACAAACAAAACACATATTTTTAATATTGCAAATAGGAGGAAATATACATGGATTCTTTGAAATTGATCGAATTGCTCTCCAATGCCAATGGCGCCTGCGGGTTTGAAGACGAAGTCGTTTCCATCGCGGAACAGTATGTTTCGGATGAGGGACTGGGTTTTGTCCGACATGACTGCAATCTGAATGTATATATCAACGAACAGGTCGAACACGATAAGCCCGTTATCATGCTGGACGCTCACAGCGATGAAGTCTGCTTCATGGTTCAGGCGATCAAGCCCAACGGAACACTTGAATTCCTTCCTCTTGGCGGCTTTGCTCCGTATACTGTCCCCGCGCATAAGGTTCGGGTTCAAACCTATGACGGCAACTGGGTTTCCGGCGTAATCTCCAGCACACCGGTTCATTTCCTGAAAAACTTCAGAGATTTAACTTCTCCGGATTTCTCCGAAATGGTCATCGATATTGGCGCAACTTCGAAAGAGGAAGTCGAGCGTGTATTCAACATTCATATCGGCGCACCTGTTGTTCCGGATGTTACATTCGAATATAACAGCCAGACCGAAGTGATGCTGGGCAAAGCGTTTGACAATCGTCTGGGATGTGCCGCTGTTCTTGAAGCCCTCAAACAGCTCAAAGACGAAAACCTGGATGCCCATGTTGTGGGTACTCTCACATCTCAGGAAGAAATCGGTGAACGCGGTGCCATGGTTGCAGTCGATGTGGTGAAGCCTGATATTGCGATCTGCTTTGAAGGTTGCCCTGCCGACGACACTTTCCTGCCCGATTACCAGATTCAGAGTGCCATGAAAAAGGGTCCCATGCTCCGTCATTACGACCGCTCCATGATCACAAACCCTCGTTTCCAGCGTTTTTCTCTTGAATTGGCAAGAGAATTGGGTATCCCTGTTCAGGAATCGGTTCGTGCCGGTGGCGGAACCAACGGCGGTGTCATTCATGTTACGAACGGCGGTATTCCCGTCATCGTAATCGGCGTTCCTGTGCGGTATTGCCATTCTCACTATGGCTTTGCTTCTATCGAAGACTACAACAACGCTGTGAAACTTGCCGTTGAAATTATCAAGCGACTGAACAAAGAACAGATCCAGAAGTTCTGATACATATAATAAGAAACCGCTGTGTTTATGTCACGCATAAACACAGCGGTTTCTTTGCGGCTTGTCATAAACTGACATTGTTTCCGTAAAGAACCACGGATATGACATGGTTTTCAGGTTAAGATAGTGTTGCGGAACGGAAGTCCTTTCGAAACGATAAATGTTCCGTTTCTCATCAAACTCAAAGGAGAGATTCACTATGAGCAACAACAATAACAACCAGCTGAACATTCCTGAAGCAAGAGAAGCAATGAACCAGTTCAAGATGGAAGCTGCCAATGAAGTCGGTGTCAACCTGCAGAACGGTTACAACGGTCACCTGACCTCCCGTGAAGCCGGCTCCATCGGTGGTCAGATGGTCAAGAAGATGGTTGAAGCCTACGAACGCAGTCTCCAGTAAATGTTCCCCTGGACTGTATCGGTTTATCCGATACAGTCCTTTTATTTCGTAAAAGATTCATAGTTCCTTTGCAGTTTG
>JAEIGA010018925.1_pt1 | contig 10497 bp, 13 predicted proteins | sample 9270691 | NCBI WGS metagenome assembly JAEIGA01 (sample SAMN17057246, study PRJNA624740) | gut metagenome | biome: biome; isolation source: fecal sample | host: Bos grunniens | place: China: Xizang | collected 2019
ATAGGGCACCTCTCACGAGCCTATAATCGGCTCTAAGTATTCTACAAGGGTACAGGAGACACCGGGAACAAGGACACCCTCTGCGCCTTCTGAGGAGTCGCCAAAAATGACCTTATAAGAGATTGTTTCAATCTCTGCATATTCCGTCGGATGCACTAACTTGACGGTAAAAGGCGTATTAGTACCCTTGAGAAGGTATTGCATCATCTTCTCGTCTAAGTAGTCAAGGCGATTAGGCTTGGTTATTACCATTTGAAGCGCCGTGCCCTGCATCGTGCTTTTTGCCTCTCCGTTTGCGTTGGATGCAATATTGCTCTCCATTGTTGTTGTCCTCGAGAGGTCAAGGCGCGAATAATAAATCCTTGATGCCGATGAAACAGAACCGATGTATAACTTTATCTCTCCCGACGATATTCCTGCCGCTACTATCGAATAATCAATACTAACGGATGCGGTAAGACTCTCTCCTACCTGCGTTCTCATATCGGCAAGACCGGTAACTACCGAGGAATATGTAGCGGTGATAAGGTAGTTTATACCGTTCTCCGTTACCGTGTCCTGTGTGGGGAGCGCCAAACAGTCGTTGATATGCTCAATTATCAAATCCTTGAATTTGTTGCCCTCTGCATCCTCCGCATTTATGTCGGGGATAAGAATATCAAGCTCGGTGTTAAGCTCGATATTGAGCGCTTCCTCGGCTATTCCTGCCTTGTCGTCGCTCGTCACGCTTAACATAGCGTTTATATACTTTACAACGGTATTGCTATTCGGCAGTCTGTGTCCCTTTTCATAATCGCCCTCACGAGTGAATATGCGGAACACATACTCAGTATTTACCTTGCACGAGGGAACCTCGACGTTAAGCCTATCCTCGAGTGACTTGGCAAGTGTTGTTAAATCTATCATTTATGTATCTCCTTATATTACCAAGGTATCGCTAAAGGTCATACCGTACCGAGCAAGCCGTCTTTGACCTTCGGGGCTGTCCCAATAGCTCTTGTTCGTGTAACGGTCTGATACCTCCTTAACGTCGGATTTAGCCTCTCCCTTGGCTCTTCGCTCGGCTATTCCGACTATCTTTTGGACGGCATCGTCTATCCAGTGATAGTTTGGGTTTCTGAAGCGGTGCTTGCCCCACTTTGGAGCTACCCACTGCTCGTTTGTATATACGGCATAGGGTGCTAATTTTCCGTCCACGTATATGCGATATTCGTCAGCGTTAATCTGCCGCATATATACAGCGGCAAATTTTAAATTTCCTGTATCGATCGGTGCGGCGCTTTTAAGTGTGGTGTACGCCTTAACGGCAAGCAGCCGAAATCTCTTGTCGGTCATTGCGCCTCCTTAGATAAGCCCCCTCGGATTCTCCACCTGCACGAGCCGTATGACGAACTCAGTATCAAGCGGTACGGCGTTAAAGCGCATAGCCTGCTTCGATGCGGAGGACACGTCACGGGTAACGGATATAATGGCGTAAAGTCCTCCGTCGGAAAGGACGATATATCCGCCTACTTTGTAGTCAAGGTTATCTCTCGTCTTAATAGTGGCTGTGGCGCCGTCCTTGTCTATCAGATTGCCGAGAAGGCTTCTGTAATGGTATTCCGTAGGGTCAACGTGTTCGTAGTCAATAGCGACGCTTACAGCCTCGTTGTAGAGGTCCGCCTCGGTCGTAGGAAAGGCAATAGCCTCGGGTAATCTCTCATAATATTCACCGGGGTTGGTCTGTGTGGCTCTGCCTTGCAGAATATCGAGAAGGTCAAGCATCTTTAATAGCCTCCCGTATAGAGGATTGAAGCGCCAAGCTCGGGAACGGTGGTGTTGAGCGCATCAACAGCCAAGGGCGCCATATAAAGCGCCTGCTCGTCCTTATCTCTGGAGAGCGTTCTGTCACCGCCAAAATAGACGTATTTCACCTGCTCAATAAGAGCGTTATATATTATAGGGCGCAAGGACGGGATTTTAGCAATATACACGTCCTGGCGATAGTTGTCATTACTGAATTTATGCACGTAGTTATATACGTGATTTGTTGCCGTTTTGCAAAGTCCGCCGATAACGGCATCGGCATTTATCATAGGCGAGCGAGAGAGCCTCGCGCGGAGGAATATCCCCTCAGATTCAAGCGCCGCCTCTGTCAGCACGTACCTTCCGCTTAACTCGTCAAATCTCATATAATCGTCCGAGTACGGAAATACTTTTATCGTGTTATCTGTCATTTTTTATCTCCTTTTCCCCGAAGGGAGAGAAGCGCCCCCGAAGGAGCGCCCCTCTTTTTATTGGTTTAGCTTAAATTAAATCGGCTTGATCAGTCGCCCGAGGGGTCAGTTCCTGCGCCTGCACCTGCGTCAGTTGTAATGCTGCCGTTAGGATTAGGAATAGAAGCAACCTGCTTGTAACCTATTACAGCGCCTGCGGCATTGTAGATAGGAAGCTCAATATACTCGTTGCCGGACTCTTTAAGAGTAGTGGCAGCGTCAGCAGGAGCGACAGGGTAAATTCTCGCGTCAGCAGACAGACCAAGAGTGCCGGTAAGGTAGGTGTTGGTGAGAGTGCTGTTACCGATAATATAGGACTTTCTGAAGGCCTCGTGACCCCAGATGTTGAGAGGCTGAGCAAGTGCGCCTCTGAACTCGGTAGCATCAACAAGCTTGACACCGAGGTCAATACCCTCGGACATTGCAGTTGCATCGAAGGAAACAGCGATTGCGTTAACATTATCGAGTGCGCCCTTCTGAAGTCCGAGATAAGCCTCTGCGAGAGTCCAGATGTAGTCGGGAGCAGACTGGAAGTGGAAGTTCATCGCGTAGCCCTTGTAACCTGTACCTACATAGTCTCTGTCAGCCATACGGACATCGAGGTCGTAGTTCTTAAGCATTTCCTGTGCAAGGTCGCCACCAAGCATAATTACGCCCGAATTGCGGTTGAAAATACCGTTGATGAAGGAAGGACGACCGATGATAGTTCTACCCTCAGTGGGGAAGGTGTACGCGCCTCTTACAGGGTCGCCATTGTCCAGCTTGGAGTTAAGGCTGTTGATAAGAGTTGCGTAAGCGTTCTCGGCAGTAAGATCGCCATGGTCAACAAGGTTATTTCCGTCGTTGAGAGAACGGAAGAAGGAATAAGCGATGATCTCAGCGAGGGTGGATGCGTCGCGGTCCATAGACACACGGTCTGCATACTGCGAGACGCGCTGAGCCATTACATCGAGAGGTATGTACTCCTTGGAGAGGTCGGGGAACATCATCATCTGGTCATTGACCTGATTAAGATATACCATAAACTCGTCATTAGAGGGGAGAATAGGAGGCTTAACGTTGATAACGCCGCTGTTGCCGGCTGTGCCGTTTCTACCACCGTAAGAAGTAGTACGAGAAGAGAAAGGCAGAGGAGCGTTGAGAATTACTCTGACAGCCGCATGTCTCTCGGGCGATGTAGTGTACTTTCCGGTTATGGACTGTCCGTCACGGAAAATACGCTTGATATAAATAGTTTCTGCGATAGCTCTGGAAAGAGCAACGTGGACGGCGCTGCCGTCGATGTAATATCTGCCGTTAGCGGTCTGCTCGGTTGCGCCAAGACCCAAAAGGGCAGAAGTGGTGAACTTAGATGCTCCACCATAAGTTGATACAATAGCCATAATTTAACTATCCTTTCTTTGTTTGGTTTTAATTTGTTTTTTTAATGGAATGAAACGAAACAGATTTAACTGTTATACAGCGCTTCTATCGCTGATATTGCCTTCTTGTCCTTATCGGACACCGGGGTAGGCTCGGTTTCCTCTTTCGAGGGTTTGACAAGGTCAGCCATAGCCTTCTTGATTTCGTCGGCTACCGCTTCTCTGATCATCTTTGCAAGGGGTGTATTGTCCTTGCCGTCGTGTTCGGCCTTCTCTTCAGCCTCGGTCTCTGCCTTCTCGTGCTCCTTGGTTTCCTCGCCCTCTTCGGGGTCGGTCTCGTGAAGCTCTTCGACATCGCCCTTACCGTCTGCATGCTCGGCACCAAGCGCCTCGTGCTCTCTGTCCTCGGCGGACTGAGAGTCGGTCTCGTGAAGCTCTTCGACATCGCCCTTACCGTCTGCATGCTCGGCACCAAGCGCCTCGTGCTCTCTGTCCTCGGCGGACTGAGAGTCGGTTTTGCCCTCGTTCTCTTCCTGAGCTGCAACGCTTTCGTGAACTCTGTCCGAGATTGACTGATGAAATTTCTTTCTATCATCTTCGGAGAGGTCCTCGTAGGCCTTCTTTACCTCATCAAGTGTTGACATAGCTTTTCTCTCCTTTCTTTTAGATTTTTTAAAAAATCCGAACATAAGTTAATATCCTTTCTCGGTTTTTAAAGCAATTTAGTGCGAGAATTATAATAAGGCCTCTCGTGAGCCTTTGAATAAGAAATATAAGCTTTTTCCCACGCCTTTGCCTTCGCCTTCGCTTTCTTGTACTTGTCCCGGTCAATACCCTTGTAGGTCTCGGCTTTGATCTTCCATTCAAGCACATGTCGCTCATAGGCTCTCTGCTTCTGAGTGATCTTGTATTGCTCTCTCTCGACCTTAGCGGAAGGTTTAGGGAATTGGTATCCCGGTTTGTATTCGACCATATAATGACGGCAATTGAAGCCGAAGAGACCGTTATACCACTTTCCGTTTGGTGTGAGTATATTGGTTGCCTCTTCAATGGGTACATATTTCCGTCCGTCCGAGGTTGTACCGCTTGTACCGTCAAGGGAATAAACGCGCCCTTGCCAAGGTCGGCAGCGCTCCGAACAGTCTGCGTGAGAGGATACGATAACGAGCTTGACCCCTCGTTCCTTAAAGTCTGTGAGCTGGTCCTGGTGCCACTCATAGCGCACCTCAAGCTCGGCTCTGCCTCGGAGTGACATTTTCATAGGCGAGGTCGGGTCCATAGCCTTCGCCTTTGCCATTGCATCCAGGACGGGCGCAACATAGCGCTCCATATATTCCTCGTGGTACTTGTTAAGAGGCTGTCCAAGCTCGATAACCTTGTCGGAATAGAAAGGAGTGTCGCTCTTTGCTATAATCTCCCTTGCGGTCTTTTCCGTCATTGTGGCGGTGTAAGCGCTCCTCTCTTCCTTTGGCTTTCCTTTCTCGGTCAGCCTCGTTAAAGCGAGAAATAACAAAAGGCGGCTCATACCGATAGACGATATAAGCTGCCTTTGCTTGTTATAGAATTGTACGAGCGAGTTATACGCTGCCGCCTTTAAGTCACGGCTTTTTATCTTGCCGAGAGCCGAGAGAATAATTCTCCTCACCCTTGCGTCAATTTCAGCCCGTGAGCGCATTTTAAAGAATCCGTCCTTGACTTCAAGGCGAATGAGGCTCTGCGCCTCTTCAAGTGCCTGTGCTGTCGGGTTCAGGCGATCTATCGCTATATTCATATCCTGCGCCCTCGCTCTCGCTTATAGAGGGAAAATCAAAAGCTGAGGCTTCTTTTTGCTTTGCTTCAAGCTCTGCAACCTTTTTGTCGATCTCTGCTTCTGACATATCAGGCCACCTCTTCTTTAGGTAGTCCTTCAGGCTGATTGTGCCTCCCTGATAGTCTCTGAACAACTCCTCGTTCTCTCTCGCTGAGTTAGATGTTGAGCGGCCCCACTGTATAGATATACCGGCGTCATCGTAACCGTAGAAATACGCCACGTCAGCAAGCATTGCGTTAATGGCTCTGTCTGCAAGATCGCGCTTGTTACCAACTGTTTTCTCTTCGATGCCGCCTTCAGCATTTATCTGATCGTCGGTCTTTGTGCCTCCGCCTGCCAAATGCGCCGCTAATGTTGAAGCGGCAATACCAAGCTTACCGGCTAATAGCTCAATATCCGCATCACGAATAAAGCGCCTTGCCTCGCCTCTTAGGTCGGGCTGAATAAATAAAGGCTGTATCGGTTTACCGTCAACGGTCTGATCTCCGATCTGCGTGTAGAAATCTTCTTCGAGAGGCGGCAATTCGTAATTGATAGCCTCCCTAAAGCTCATACCTTCGGTCAATGTTCCAACGGTGCCTTGTACCACTCTACCGCTCATATTCTTTGGAATCAGACAACGAGATCGCCCCATATACTGATCCACCTGACCCTGTGTATAGTTGTAGTCAATTGAATAGAGGATATCAAGGCAGGTGTGAAGCGAGCTGTCACTATAACCGGGCATATCGGAGAAAGCTGACGCTCTCGCTTTATTGCGAACGTTGTAAACGCCTATTCCGCGTAATCTTGTCGGCATCTTGTACCACTTTCCGGGCTGAATATTTCCGTAGTTGTACTCCCATTGCTCGGCTATTGCATCGGGCACTTTCTTGAGCCAATTTTGACCCCAAGAAGGGGAAAGAATAGGAGAGGCGCAAGCAAGGCGAACTCTCCAATAAGCTACACCGTTCTTGATTGCTCTGATCTCTTCTGCATAGTAGGCGGTTTCACCTGCTACAAATCGGTTTAGTATCCTTGCATTAGTGACTTTACCTGTCCTTCCAATTTGGAATGTAGCGCGGTTTATGGGGATTACAAAAGGGTATAGCTCGTTATTTATAGGGGTGATGACAAGAAGCGAGTTACCGCCTGCGTTAGCTTCAAAGAACATCTCGTTAAAGGTGTTCATAAGCTCGTCCTTTTGCCATTCCTCTATAAATTTCTGCGTATCTTCAGATGAGGCGTGAAGTCTATAACCTCCTGCCATACATAGCTTGGTTAATAGATCGCACGAGGTATATCCTATGCCGGTTGAAAAAAAGTCTTTTTGGTGAAGCTGAGGAACAAATCCGCGCGCCCACTGAAGCCACTGCTGAATAAATGCTATATAATAGGTCTTGTACGGTCCTGCTACCTTATCTATATATACACTGTCGTTGACTATGTTCTGCATATTCTGCCAACGCGCACGGAACATAGGCGCAAATATCTTTCGAGAAGGCGCTCGGGCTATCGCCGTATTATAGTTCATATATTTTTCCTTTCTATGCCGCTATTGGCATATTGTAGTATAGCTTTGTTGCATATTCGAGAGAGTCAATAGTATCGTCTCTCTGTTGTTTCTTTATATCGCCGGTCTTTTCATCAAAGACGTAGTTCTCGATATCGGCTATCAGTACTGAGGTTGTTGTCTCCGGACCGTCGTGGAAGAGCAGGAGACCCTCGGATAGCATCGATCTGACACGCTTGACATCTCCCATAATGCTCTTTTGAGTTACAAGGCAAGTGTCCTCTCCTGTATCTTCCATAAATTGTAAACGGAGCATCTGACCGCCTTCTGCACACTCAAATATCCAACGCCTTGGGATGCTTTGTAAAAATGGGAAACGAGCTAAACAAGAGTTGAGATAGCTTTGTAAGTGCCTTGATGTCTGTGCCGGGGATTGTTGGCCTATCCTTAAGGGGTCTATCTCCAAGCAGTCAAGCACAACGGCCTTTCCGCTTCTGAGGATGCCGAGACATGTGACACAAGTACTATCGTTCACCGTACCCTCGTCAAGCCCGAAGATAACCTCTATAAAGCGGTCCTGTCTGTATTTATTGAGATATTCCCATATATTGATAACATGCTTTTCACGGCTAAATTGAGGATAAACCATACCTTGGAAGTTAACCGGCTCTCCAAGATACCAGTATCGGTAATAGTCCGGATCGTCTCTCTTAAATTTGAGGATGTCCTCTATAACTCTCTGAGTGAGCAGACCTCTTATGTCTTCCCAAGTTGCGTATATCCTCGCCGCTCCGTTCTTGACCTTGTCACCGAAAAAACGAAAAGCCCAGTGCGATTTATTCATCGGAGGGTTATACGCATAAACCATTTTAGCCTCGGAGAGCAGGAAACGAGCTGCCGTTGACTGCCAGGCGGTTATATGGTTAGGATGCTTGACCTGGTCTGCCTCGTCAAGTATGCACATAGCTAAGGTCTTATATTGAGGGGTAAAACCCTTTGTAGCCGTCATATCGTCGTCGGTCTTGCCGTTTATGGCGTCAAAGTAGCATATAGCCCCCGTCACCTTGCATTTGACTCTCAGAGGGGATAAGGACCAAGTAAAGAGCTTTTCCACACCCATTATTTGAGCGGTGGAAATCATAGACGAAAAAATGGTATCGCGGATATCCGATTTCTCGGCTCTGCAATACCATATATTATTGAATTTGCTTTGTAGCATCAGTGTGAGTGCTACGATCTCGTTTGAAGTGGATTTAGCGGTACATCGTCCCGACCCCTCTACGACCTCTTTAACGGTCGCATCCACAAGAGGAGCGTACAGCTCGCACACTCTTACCATAGGCTCACTCTGCCGCCTTTGAGGTATCGCCAAAGAGGATTTGCACGTTGACCTTCTCCTTGGTGTCAGTCTCCTCGGGGTTGTCCTTCTGACCGAGATATTGCTTGCCAAGGAATATCGCCATTGTTGCGTTTACCTTTGCTAATTGGAACTGCGAGTGACGGAGACTAAGCCTGCCGTTCTCTCGACCTTTTTTATAGCACTCCGTAAAAGCGACCTCGTTATCCTTGGAGTGAAGCGCCTCTACGCTTACGTTCAGAGCCGCCGCTATTTCTTCCTCTGTCGCCATTACAGCGCCGAGGGCTTCAACCACTCTTTGCCCTACTGCATTGAGAATAAGCTTTGGTCTGCCCCTCGTCTTTACCTTGTCGAAGCATTCCGCAGGCTCGTACTCGAAAGGCTCTGTGGGAGCTGTATTGTTTTTCTTTTCACTTGCCAAGCGTATGCCTCCTTTCGTAGCAAATAGAAAAAGACCCTACTTTGTAGAGTCCTTGTCGGATTTTATAATGAACGGCGCCCAATCTTCGTCGGTCCATTCAATAAAAGGCTTTCCGATTTTTATTCTGTGTTTGATAGCCGCTCCAAGACGTATGTCCTTTGGCGGCTCTGACAGTTCTACATATCCTCCCGCTTCGGCAGCAAGGTCGTCAAGCTCTGTATCAATTTCAAAATTTTGATTCACAAACTATTCTCCTTCTACTTCATAATTGTAATATCTCACTATATTGATAGCAGCTTTACCATAAATTGCAAATCGGTATGTTTTGTTAAATGGGATATATTCTGCACCATATTTAGTAACATAGTGGTTTAAAAGTTTTTTGTTTTTTGCAACACCCACAACAAACCCACCAAAGCCTGCCTCAACAGACTTTTTTATTGCTATTGCAAACAAGTGTCCTCCCAACCCCTCATATTTAGGTGGCGTTCCATTCAGTAAATGCTTGTTGTTATAAGGGGCAACGCACATAAAAGAAATGTACATAAACCCTTCATCTTTTTTTAAGGCAATCATACCCTCAGGAGTAGATTTTCCTTTTACAAATACTCCATAAATGTCATTCGTAAAACTCATACTATGCCAATCAATGAGCCAACTGTTGGACTCATTGTAGTTAAGTAAATCTGTTCGGCTCATTTTACGAACCACAGAATCAACCAGATTACCTGTGCTTGTATCCTCTAAACAAGGCACAAGCTTATCTATCTCCAAGTCAATCGGTCTAACATCGTTCGGAATATCAGAGTTATAGATATATTTTGCTTTAGTGAGTTGATATGCTTGAAGGTATTTTGTCCACCTTCCACCGTTCTTGTTACCTTTAGGGACACGAGGTTGATTAGGATTATAGCTCATTATTATTATACCATACTTCCGTTAATTAGTCAATAAAAAACACCCTGTTTTTCACAGAGTGCATATTATTCGGTTTTGCAGGTCCTATGCCGTACGACAATACGGAGCGTTCTCCTGCTCGACCCGGTCCGTCCGGGATAACGCTTACTTGTACGAAAGGAGGTGCTTTATGAAAAACACGAGGCAAACACACTTGGACAATTAAGTCCGTTGGTTGCTCCAGTCAGACTCGAACTGACGACCTCTTGGTTATGAGCCAAGCGAGCACTCCCACTGCTCTATGGAGCTATATCTCGTGATACGGTGCCTTTTACACACCTTTCGACGATACCATTATAGCACAGATTTTTTCCAAAAGTTTACAGACTTTTACAGAAATTTACAGACTTTGTATTTTGCCTTAAAATCCCCCTTGATTTTGTCCTTCTGCACCATTGTTTTCGTGGGTCAAAAAGGTACTAAACAGAAATTTACAGACTTTCAAAAGGCAGACATTTTGTTGAATTTTTTGCAGAATTTTCTGAAAACTACTTGACATTCTATACCCCGTGTGTTATAATATATACAGAAAGAGGGAAGCGGATGACCCAAAAAAACCGCAAGAAAGGTAACAAACTTATGACAAGCGGATTAGTAAAGGGAAGAAAAACAATTTTTATAAAAGGATATGCGGTGCAATGGTTTTCAAGTGTTTTGAAAGACACAAAAATATTTACATACATTTGTGATTGCTCGCATAAGTACATAAATATGTCTGATGTTACACTTGATTATATTGCAGACGATTTTACCGTTGAAAGAGTCGCAAGAGAAAAGATTGAGGAAATTGAACGTTTATGCTAATGAAAACATTGAAATATGCAATCAAATGCAACGGCAAATA
>JAEIGA010018926.1_pt1 | contig 10497 bp, 9 predicted proteins | sample 9270691 | NCBI WGS metagenome assembly JAEIGA01 (sample SAMN17057246, study PRJNA624740) | gut metagenome | biome: biome; isolation source: fecal sample | host: Bos grunniens | place: China: Xizang | collected 2019
AGATTCCACGTGCTGCTCTTACAGCAGACCAGATTGCACAGCAGGCTCAGTTCTTCTCATTCGGTACAAACGACTTGACACAGATGACCTTCGGTTACTCTCGTGACGACGTTAACTCATTCTTGCCAATCTATCTCCGCAAGAAGATCTTGAAGAACGACCCATTCCAGGTACTCGACCAGACAGGTGTTGGTCAGCTCGTTGAGATGGCTACAACTAAGGGTCGCAGTGTTAACCCAGACCTCAAGTGCGGTATCTGCGGTGAGCACGGTGGTGAGCCTGAGTCTGTTAAGTTCTGCCACAGAGTAGGTTTGAACTATGTATCATGTTCTCCATTCCGCGTGCCTATCGCACGTCTTGCTGCTGCTCAAGCTGCAATTGAGGAGGCTTGATAAAGCGTTCTAAATAAATAATTTAGGCGGTAAGTTGTTTAAAGTAAAACACTTACCGCCTATTTGTTTAAATAAAAAAGTGTTCATAACGACACACTTTTTGAGCAAAATGAACGGATTGTTTTACAAATTATTTACAAAATCCCAAAATGGTGTTTTACAAAAGTTTTACAAACATAAAAAACAATCACAGGTTACACCTTATTATATAACACGTGGGTAGCAACTCCTATCCTTATCACATGGCAAGAAAAAGAGTTGCTTCTTCTGCTTTAACAAGCGCGTTGCTGGTATAAAAAAAATCTCTCACATGCTACAAGTATGTGAGAGACTATTTTATACAATCGATATTTACTTCTGCGAGAACTTGCGTGCCTGTTCTTCGATAAGCTCAACATCCTCGAAATAGTTGATTTTCATCGCACGACGCACATCGGCAAGAGTGTCGGCAGCAACAGCACGTGCAGCGTCACAACCCTGCTTCAATAGAGCATATACCTCAGGAATCTTTGCTTCCCACTCCTTACGACGTTCACGTATCGGAGCAAGTTCCTCTTCAAGAATGGCAATCAAGAATCTCTTCACCTTTACATCGCCAAGACCGCCACGACGATAGTGAGCCTTCAGTTCATCGAGGTTAGGATATTCGGGAAGATATTTCTCGAAATGCTCAGGACGGCAGAAAGCATCAAGATAAGTAAACACTGTATTACCCTCTACCTTACCGGGATCCTGCACACGCAGGTGGTCCGGGTCGGTATACATACCCATTACATGCTGACGTAACTCCTCGGCTGTATCAGAAAGATAGATACAGTTTCCAAGCGACTTGCTCATCTTGGCCTTTCCATCGGTACCAGGCAGACGTAGACAAGCTGCATTGTCCGGCAAAAGAATCTCTGGTTCAACAAGTGTATCTCCGTATATACCATTGAAGCGACGTGCAATTTCACGTGCCTGCTCAATCATAGGCTGCTGATCCTCTCCGGCAGGTACTGTTGTAGCGCGGAAAGCTGTAATATCCGAAGCCTGACTGATAGGATATGTAAAGAAACCTACAGGGATACTTGTTTCGAAATTACGCATCTGGATCTCCGTTTTCACAGTCGGGTTGCGTTGTAGACGCGATACAGTAACAAGATTCATATAATAGAACGCAAGTTCACACAACTCTGCCACCTGTGACTGTATGAATATTGTACACTTAGAAGGATCGATGCCTACAGAAAGATAATCGAGTGCAACCTCTATGATATTCTGACGCACCTTTTCAGGATTGTCAGCATTATCAGTCAACGCCTGTGCGTCAGCTATCATAATGAAGATCTTGTCAAAAAGACCGGAATTCTGCAGTTCTACACGGCGACGCAAAGAGCCTACATAGTGTCCCAGATGCAAGCGGCCGGTAGGACGGTCACCGGTAAGTATTATTTTACCCATAATATTATTATTTTCTTATTATAAAAAACCGATATTGGATATCATCATGCGAAGATAGTATAAAAATATGAATAAGCGAGCAAGATACATCAAGTTTGCTTCAATATTTTGCAACCGGCAGACAATCTCTCACCGATTATACCCTTCGTCAGTTACTTTCAATAAAATTCTCGTGTATCTGTTTTGGAGTTGTCAACAAGCCGAGTTGTTTCAGTTCCTCAAGTTTCTTTGCAATGCTTCCATTACCACTCTTTAACTGTTTGAATGCGTCGGAATAGGCGTCATGAGCCTTGTCGAGCGATGTTTCGATCTTGCGGAAATTCTCGGTAAAGTTGACAAACTTGTCATACAGGCTGTTGGCAGTATCCACAATCCTCTGCACATCGCGTTGCTGGCGTTCACGTGTCCACAGCGAGTTCACTACAAACAGCGTAGATATCAGGTTCGAAGGCGATATCAGCACTATACCTTTTTTATATGCATAGTTCCAAAGACCATTGTCCGCCTCCATTGCCATAAAATATGACGGTTCATTCGGTATGAACAGCATGACATAGTCAAGCGAATGGATATTATACTTGTCATATCGTTTGCCCGCAAGTTCGTCAATGTGTCTGCGTACACTTGCCACATGCTCCTTCAGGGCCAATGAGCGTGATGTTTCATCTTCAGCGGCAAGATATGCCATATACGCCTTGAGTGAAACCTTGGAATCGATTATGATGTCGCGTTTACCCGGAAAATGTACAATAACATCAGGCTTCATGGTTCGGTTCGTCTCATCGTTGATTGCAACTCCCCCCCTTTCATCGCGCAGAGTAACCTGATGTTCCCACTGTTCACCTTTTATCAACCCCGAATTCTCCAAAATCTGTTCAAGTATTGTTTCGCCCCAGTCACCCTGAAATTTATTGTTGTTTGTACCCACAATTGCATTTGTAAGGTTCACAGCCTCACGGCTTATACGCTGGTTTGCCTCTACAAGACTTTTTATATTCTCCTGCAACGAGAAACGTTGCCTGCTCTCCTCGCCATAATAGTTCTCGACCTTCTCGCGGAACTGTTTCAAATCGTTGTTGAACGGTGCAAGTATATTCGACAGCTTTTCCTGCGACTGACGGTTCAGCATCTCGCTGTTCTTCTCAAGAGCTTCACCGGCAATTGCCTTAAACTCTTTCTTCATCTGCTCCATAGTAGCATTGAACTGTTCTTTTTGGGCTTCAAGACGCTCTTCAAGGACTCTGTTTTCTGCCTCTAACGCAGCTATACGTGCAAATTGTTCTTCGCGCAGAGCAAGCATTGTCCCCATTTCATTCTCCTTTTTGGCAAGAGCATCACCATACTGGCTGTTAGTACTTTCCAGAAGCAGATTCTCCTTCGTACATGCCGAATATCTGCCATATACAGCAACAAACTTCACAATAACCACCACCAGTGCAACAAACAGGACCGACGATATAATAGAGAGCAACAGTATTGTCATATTTTCTTATATTTTTCAATTACAATAATGCGAAGTTAGACAAATTTCAACTGTCACAGCCTATTTTTATAGTAAAAATAAAAATTAAAGTAGCTTTTTTGGTGTTTAAAATCAAAATACATTACCTTTATACGCTAAAGAGGTCATCAGTACATTACTGAACAAACCATAAAACAGGCTGAAAATGAAAAACTGTGCTGAATTAATATTCTTTACCATAATAACAGCCCTTCTGTCATGCTGTAGCAACAGCACCGGAAAGGAGGGCAATATCGAAGATGTAACCATATCATCCTTCGAGTTCCATGAGACATACAAACTGAGCGAACAAGCAAGCGAATCACCCACACTGAAGTTCGACTTCACATTGGCGCTTGTAAGTACCGACGACAGCACAGCAACAGACAACATAAACCAGGCTATAGCATACACCTTGTTCGAGAGTAGGAGCAATTCTATTAAAGAGGCATGCGAAGAATTCGTTGCACAGTGCAAAAAGGAGTATTACGAACTGTTGCCCGATTATATCGACAGCAAGGAAAACAGCCTTCCTGCAGTTTGGTTCTATAACTACTACTTCATAAACAGCGAAGTTGAAAGAGGCTATAAGGATTGTATCAACTACATTATCATGTGGGAGGAGTTCACAGGCGGAGCACACCCAAGCAGTTACTACACAGTACTGAACTTCAACCCGGAAACAGGTGAGGAGATAGTTCTGAGCGACCTTTTAAAAGAAGAGTACGAAGAGCCATTGATAAATATCCTTATCAACAACCTTGCCAAGCAACTGCAAGTTGACAACATCGACGGCATAAAAGAGAAAGGATATCTCAATCTGGATACCGACATGTTTGTTTCAAACAACTTCATACTCGACAAGGAACAGATAATATTCATATACAACAAATATGAGATAGCCCCATATGCTTTGGGGGACATTATGATAAACGTCACATACAACGAACTGAAAAACCTGCTGAAATAATGGAAACGATAAAAAAATACTTCCCTAACCTGAGCGACAGACAGATAGAACAATTCTCGGCACTGTACGACTTATATTACGATTGGAACAGCAAGATCAACGTCATATCGCGCAAGGACATCGAGAACCTCTACCTACACCATGTACTCCACTCGCTTGCCATAGCCAAATATATCACTTTCAAGCCCGGAACAAAGATAATGGACATGGGTTGCGGAGGAGGTTTTCCCGGCATACCCCTTGCCATAATGTTCCCCGAAGTCGATTTTCACCTTGTCGACAGCATAGGCAAGAAGGTACGTGTTGCGTCAGAGATAGCACAGAGCATAGGACTTAAAAATGTAAGGACAAGCCATAGCCGTGCCGAGGAGATAAAGGACAAATACAGTTTCGTTGTCAGCCGTGCAGTCATGCAGCTCCCCGACCTTGTAAAGATATGTCGCAAGAACATCGCCAAGGAACAGAGCAACGTCCTGCCAAACGGCATAATATGCCTCAAAGGTGGTGACATGAATGCCGAGACACAGATGTTCAAGAACTGTCGCGAGATTATAGATGTCAGCACATGGTTCAGCGAAGAGTATTTCAAGGACAAGAAAGTCGTATACGTTCAGATATAAGCAGTTGTGATGGAAATAAAGATATTTGTTGTAAACCCCATTGAGGTCAACTGTTACCTGTTGTGGGACGATAGTGGCGAAGCGGTGCTGATAGATTGCGGAGCATGGTCACACGAAGAGCGCGAGCGCATAAGACTGTTCATGCAACGCGAAGGACTCACACTAAAGCACTATTTGAACACCCACCTCCATTTCGACCACATATTCGGCAATGCCTATATAGAAGAGACATTCGGAGTAAAGGCCGAAGCCAGCGACAAAGACTGGAGCTGGGCAGAAAGCATTGGAGAACGTGTCGCACGTTTCGGCATAAGATACAACGAGAAAGTTCCTGCTTTGGGCCGTATATTGGGCGATGGTGACGAAATTCTGTTCGGCAAGCAGAAGATTGAAGTGATATCCGTTCCGGGACACTCACCCGGCAGCCTTGCGTTCCACATACCAGAGCATAAGGTTGTTTTCACAGGTGATGCACTCTTCTGCCAAAGCATAGGCCGTACCGATTTCCCCGACTCCGACCACGCACAGCTTGTCACAGCCATAAGAGAAAAGCTCTTCACTCTACCAGACGACACAGTCGTCTATCCTGGACACAGCAAAAAGACAACCATCGGTTTCGAAAAGAGATACAACATGTATATCCGATAGCAGATAGCTATTTTTTCAAGGTCTTGTAACGTAGGATATGGATGCTCACACCTAACGCAATGGCTATAAAAACAGCACCCATCCACCACTCTTTTGCTACAAAAAAGGCACAATACAGAAGAGTAATCCATACCATGCTTACCGACACTATCTTTACACGCAGAGGAATTGCCTTATATTCCTTGAAGTTGCGTATATACTCACCAAGACAGGGATGCGCGAGCAACCAGTCGTAGAGTCTTTTTGAGCTACGCAGAAAAAGAGTTGCCGACAGCAACAGGAACGGAGTTGTAGGCAACACAGGCAGAAAGATACCTAAGATACCAAGTACAAGGGAGAATATACCAAGAATGACAAGAATGAATTTCATAAAAGAGCTCATATTGCCTGCAAATTTACGTAAAATAGCTCCTCACACAAAAAAATAATGCCGTACGCTCTCATTTTTAACTCAAAAAATATTTTTTTATTTATTTTTTTGTATCTTGCAGTGGCATAAATAGAAAACAGGTTATATTTTCTAAAAACTTCTTACTATGAAACGTCCGGTCAACAGAGCACAAAGCCGGAGAGATATCTCCGCTTTGTCAAGGGGCAGAGTTTTGCAGATGTTCAGGAAGTCCTTGTTCATTCTTGCAGTAACATTCCTGTGTGGTACATTTACAGCACATGCACAAGTAAAGGAGAACGGTAAGAATCCGCTGTTTGGATTATGGCAATACGCCGATGAAGTCATACGCGCTGACGGTCAGAAAATATATGTCGGCAAGCAGATATACAAGACCATAACAACCGACAACCGTTATTTCGTGATTTTGGGAATAGATATTCCCCTAAAGGAGGCCGACAGTGAAAAGACCGAAATCAGTACGGTCACATTCATAACCCAACAGGGCGACATTGAAATGACATCGGAGAATACATACCTCGAGTATATCAACGAGCATTTCCTTGACAAGAGCCTGAACAACACCATTTCCAACTTGAAGTTCAAGTTCAACGAAAATAACCACAATATAATGTACGTAGAGTACAATATCGGTGGAAACGAAGAAAACGACTGGGTCAAAGAGGTATGGATCAGAGTAATGCCTTATGGTTCAAAATAAACTTATAGTTCATCAACATAAGTGGGTAATCCAAAATATCGGATTACCCACTTATGTCATTAGGTTGAATAAAAAGAGTTGTTTTTAGGCGTGCGAAGCCTGGAAAAGCGGAGTTTGCCAAGCGTAAATGAGCATTTTAGGGCGAGCACAAAAACAAAAGAACCTTTTTGGTAACCTCTTATGTTATCGTACAATACGTAGCTTTGCAATCATCTCGTCATCGAGTTCAGCCGTTATGCAGGCTTGCCTGCGAGAACGGCATTTCGCCATCGTCATGCCATAAGGATTAAGTATCACACTGTGTCCCTTGTATGTTCCATAGTCATCAGCCCCTACCCTGTTGCTTGCAGCCACGTAACATGCATTCTCTATTGCACGTGCACGTACAAGAGTATCCCACGCAAGCAGACGGCTGTCGGGGAAATTCGCAGCTATAAGCAACACATCATATTCGCTCCTGCTGTTGTAAAGAAACACAGGAAAACGCAGGTCATAGCATATAGCTGGGCGGAAACGCACTCCACGCCACTCCCAAACAACCTTACCCGCACCAGGCTCAAACACCTTATCCTCTCCGCTGTACGCAAAGAGATTATGCTTGTCGTAATGTCCCATAACGCCATCGGGTGTTATAAAATACATACGGTTGTAGAACTTGCCACCCTCGTGTGTCATCACAGGCACCACCATAGCCGCATCATACTCAACGGCAAGGCGTTTCATCAGTTGCACAGTCGCCCCATCGCTCTCTTCAGCTATACCATGCGGCTGCATGCAGAAGCCAGTGGAACACATCTCTGGAAGGAGGTATAAATCGGAACGCTCTGCAGTAGCAACGAGCCTTTCAATGCGCTGCAAGTTCACCGCCACATTCTTCCAGGCTATATCCTGTTGTATTACTGTTATTTTCATAATTGCTATAATACAATATAACTTTAATGGGGTGCCCTTTGTGCGACACCCCATTAAAACTATTATGACTTTTATTTGTACATATATCTCTTGATACTCTGTTTTGGAGTCTTTTCAAAAGCCTCACTGCGTATTTCAGTATAACCTATCTTGCTGTATGCCGCAAGTTCAGCATTCAAGGCAAGTACGTTAGTATCAATGAGTTTACGCAACTGTTCATCGTCAAGTCCGTCTTTCTTCGCTGCATCGAAATCGGCAACAACAAGTGCAACGATTGCATTCTTACGTCCAACTACAAGCGACTCAATTACATATGGCAAGTTGTTTATCTTGTCCTCAATCTCCTCGGGATAGATGTTCTGTCCGCTACCTGTAAGGATCATATTCTTGCAACGTCCTTTGATAAAGAGATTCTCCTTGTTGTCGAACAATCCCATATCACCTGTACGCAACCAACCATCGCTTGTGAAAGCAGCACTTGTAGCCTCTTCGTTCTTGTAATAGCCAAGCATCACAGCATCACCCTTCACCTGGATTTCACCAAGCACACGACGAGGATTTGCAGAATCAATACGTATCTCTATCGGGTAAGCATTTGTACCGCATGAATACTTCACATATTCACTCTTGTCACGATAAGAGATAAGCGGACCGCACTCCGTCATACCATAACCCACGGAATAAGGGAACTTCATGCTCTTCAACAAATCCTCCACCTCTCTGTTCAATGGAGCACCACCAATAATAACACCGGTTGACAAATTGTTACCAAAAGCAGCCAACAACGACTTACGTATCTTGTTGAGAACGATTCTTCTCAAGCCAGGTACCTTAAGCATATACTTGGCAGGGAACTGACGTGTTTTGGGGAACACCTTTGACTTGAAAATTTTCTCAATCACCAAAGGCACAGTCAAGAACATGAATGGTTTAACAGCGGCCAAACCACCAACAAGACGTGCCGGAGTTGGTTTTCCAGGCATTACATAAACATGACAACCACTTGACAATGGGAATATTACATCAAATGTCTGTCCAAACATGTGAGCCATTGGAAGGATAGCAAAGATATGTCCACCAACACAAGTAGGAATCTCACGGAAACCAAATTCAAGGTTCACCGACAATGAACGTGCTGGCAATACAACACCCTTTGATGTTGCACTTGTAGTACCCGAAGTAAAGCTGATTTCTACAGGAGCATTCATATCGCGCTCCTCCTTATAATAGTTTATACTATCGGCAGAAAGACCATTTGGGTGACGTTTTGTCATTTCCGCATCGATATTCTCGCAAACAGCAGCAAGCACATTGCTTGAATCGCGCAACACCTCAACACCCTTTACATTAAGAATTCCCACGAATCCCTTAATCTCTTCCAACTGCTTCATAAGCTCATCAGAAGCTTTGAGACCATTATAAGCTATATCGTCAACAATCAGCATCTTACACTCAGAGAAAGCACTGAGTTCTGCAACAGCTGCAGGTAGAAAATCGGGAAGGAAAGGAACAGTAACAGCCTCGTATGTAAGAGTTGCGTAATACGCAATACACCACTCAGCCGAATTGCGTGCATAAAGAGCAATATTATCCCCCTTCTTTATACCTGCCTTTTCAAACAAAATGTGATATTTCTCAATACCTTCGGCCATTTGAGCATAAGTATAAGTCTCTTTTCCGAAGTTTGTAACAGCCGGTAAATCCCAATGTTTCTTTACCGAATCATTAAAATAGCTTATAAAATGTCTCATATTATATAAAATTACAATTTTCTTTAGCGTTTTGCGTGTTTTCGCTGTGTTTTCGCTGTGTTTTCGTAACTTGTTTTCGTAACTTGTTTTCGCAGTGTTTTTGTGGCGCAAGTCTATACAATCACATTTCCTACAGTGCAATAATAGTGCAAGCGAACGAAACGCAAGTTTACTTGCAAGTTTCACTGTGAGCGCAGCCTATTTTCGCAGTGTTTTTGTGACGCAAGTCTATACAACACATTTCATACAATGCAATAATAGTGCAAGCGAACGAAACGCAAGTTTACTTGCAAGTTTCACTGTGAGCGTAGCCTATTTTCGCAGTGTTTTTGTGACTTGAATAACTCAAGTCACAAAAACACTGCAAATATCTATATTTTTTTTAAAACAGCAACCATGTTTTGCACAAATTAACTCAAAATGTGCAATATTTTATCTTTAAAAAGTAGATTTAACTCTCAAAATTAACATATTTTCACTTTTGCAAGATAAAATCCACCATATAGTGCGAAGATAGCGAAAGAGAAGAGAAAAAGAAACAATTCAGTAGAAAAATTGCAGTGAGCCAATATATTGTGTTTTTATGCAATTCTTTTGACAACGCTTGTTTGCCGTATTCTACGAGATGAAATAGTTATCTAAAATACAAAAAATGCTCTTACATTAATAAATATATTTCCCGGTAGTTTTTAACCTGGTTAAGGAATGCCAAAGAATACAACGGACATAGCGTGCGGTAAAGAGATGTCTCGTCGTTACACTCCATCGAGATGGCAGAAGTAATTCCCTACCAACGGCGGAACGGCACCGTTGAAAAATCCAACACAAGGCCGCTTGTTTTCAGGCCATTGTGCGAAAGTTTATTCAAGCGAATGTGTAGAAGCTTGCTTATACACGCAATGAGCGCAGACGAACTTGCACGAAGTGAAATTGTTTGAGCATAATGCGGATATATAATATCCACGTCTCCGTTATATTCCACCGCAGTCCTTAACCTTAATACTTTCACTTGTATTTTTCTTCAAGTCTTTCTTTCATGTACTTTGGTCGCGCCAAAGTACACAAAGCGCCCGGCATACGTAAAAAACAGTCGTTTGCTCCTTTTGCTCATGAGTTGCGTTGCAACATCACTCGGCCGTCGCAAACTTGCCACT
>JAEIGA010018927.1_pt1 | contig 10497 bp, 15 predicted proteins | sample 9270691 | NCBI WGS metagenome assembly JAEIGA01 (sample SAMN17057246, study PRJNA624740) | gut metagenome | biome: biome; isolation source: fecal sample | host: Bos grunniens | place: China: Xizang | collected 2019
TCGCTGAGCCACCTGATATTACGGTTGAACCTAAGGGAGATGTAGGTAAAATTACGGAAGATGCAAAGAATGCATTAACTGTAATGAACGATTTGATTAAAACAATCCTTGATGCTAATAAGTTTGAGGAAGCTCTGATTAAGGCTGCTAAGGATTGCTTTATTGGTAAGAGAGTTGCTGGTCTTGTAAACTTTAATGAAGAAGATGGTGTAACGGTTACTTTCCTTCCGAGTACACAATTCATTTATGATACAAAGATTGGTAACCCTAATGTATTAACAAAGTTCGTATGCTTTATTATCGTAAAGGATTCGATCACACTGAGCGAAAAGAGAATTTTCAAAAAGAAGTTCGAACTCGTTGAAGATGTGGTTTATCTTGAAGAGATTCTTTATGATGGGGCAGGTAAAGAGCTTGAAGTTATTACTGAATATCAGGAAACTTTAATGCCCATGATCCCTGCAAGTATTTTTATCAATGACGGTTTGACTGGTGAAGATTCCGGTGAGTCAGAGATTGAAATCTTACAGGATTATGAAGAGTGGTATTCTAAATTGTCCAATGCGGATATTGATGCTGAACGTAAGAGCATGAACCCCACTAAGTATGTTGTGGATATGGAAGCTAATTCTACGAAGAAGCTTTCTACTGCAGCTGGTGCATTGTGGGACCTTGGTTCTGACCAGAACCTTGATAAGCCTGCTCCTGCTGTTGGTATTTTGGAACCTGGTATGAATTATAGTGAAGCATTGAAAACTTCACTGGATAGAATTAAAACTGTTGGTTATGAGCAAATTGACATGCCTAACATTACATTGGAATCTATGCAGGGAGCGATCACAAGTGGTAAGTCGCTTAAAGCTATTTACTGGCCTTTGATTGTTCGTTGCAAAGAGAAGATGAAAATGTGGGGTCCTCAGTTAAGGCAGCTAATCAACATTATCATTCAAGGTGCGATGGTTTATCCCGGATGTATTGAAAGATACACGGATGATGTTGTTCAACCCGTTGCTTACGAAGTTAGTGTGACGCAAAACACTCCTCTTCCTGAAGATGAGATTGAGGAAAAGAATATGGACCTTTCCGAAGTTGAATCTAAGGTTATGAGCCGTAAAGCTTATATGAAGAAGTGGAGAGGTTTGACTGACGATGAAGTTAAGGAAGAGCTTGAACAGATTGCCCTTGAAAGACAGATTATTGAAGATAGCTCTTTCGCACCTTCTGATGACGCTCCGCCTTATTCTGCTGGTAATGGTATAGATAATAAGGATGGGGCGGAAAATCCTTTAGAGGATGAATCTGAAGACGAGATGATGATTGAGTAATGAGAAAGGAGGAGCCATAATGGCGAACAAGCTGATTTTCAAAGACGCTGAAGCGGCAAGGGATGCCATTATGGATTCCCAGAAAAAAGAGATTGCTGCTCTATATGAAAGTTGGGCAGATGAGATTGGTGAGAGGGCTAAGTTCTACTCTCACAAATCCACTGCAAGTGCTCCAGTGTCTGAGCGATATTACAGAGAATTGCAAAAGCAATTACGAGCTACAAGTCAAGAAATTTCTAATGAAGTGTATAATAAAATTAAAACGAACATATACACTGTTGCTGATGCGGTTATTGCAGACAATGTAAAGTGGCTTGAGTCTTTTGGGTTTAGTAAAAGCGGTTTGAATGCCGCATTTAGTTATGTGCCTGATGAAATTGTACGAAACTTGATCACTGGTCAAATTTACGATAGTGGTTGGAGTTTGAGTGCAAGAATCTGGGGTGATAACGAACAAACTCTAAAAGACATTTATCAGGTTATGGCTAAAGGCTTAGCCGAGAACAAACCAATTTATGAAATTGCCAAAGATCTAGAAAAGTATGTGAGACCAAGTGCAAAATTGCCGTGGAATTTGCGTGCTGCCGATGGTGTAAAGATTTACAAAAAGCAAGTTGATTATAATGCACAGCGTTTGGCAAGAACTCTGGTTCAGCATGGTTATCAGCAGAGCTTTGTTGCTGCAACACAGAAGAATCCTTTTATCACTGAATATGTTTGGTTGAGTAATGGTAGCAGAGTTTGTGACCTGTGTAAGGCCAGAGACGGTGTTCATTACAAGAAAACAGAGCTTCCTCTTGACCATCCAAATGGTATGTGTACGATGGAGCCTGTGGTTGCAAGTGATATGATTGATCGTTTGGCTGATTGGTTCAATAGCCCGGATGGAACATATCCCGAGATTGATGAATTTGCTGGTAATTTTGGTTATCAAGCAAGTAAAGGCACTACAGTGAAAGACTTTATTTCTAAGTATGGTAAGTCTGATAAGTCTCTTGCTGCTTGGCATAATAGTATGTCTCCTGTCCAAAAAGCAGAGGCAAAAATGCTGAAAGAACAAGCTGGGCAAACTTGGCAAGAGTTTTATGAACAAAACATTTACACTGGTGTTGGTTCAAGTAAGCCTGCAAAAGTTTCTAAAACAAAGAAGATGGTATTTAATGATGATGCCATGACATTCTCTTCGAGTGCAAAATCTAAACTTAGCAATGTTTCTAAGTTTGACCAAGGTGCTTGGGATGATATGATTGAAGCTCAGAGAGATAGAAACTTCCTGACCAAGATGAGACAATTCGAAGATTCTTGGGAAGGAGTTTTGACGGATGCTGAAAAGAAAGCAGTGTATGCATATACGAGAGAGAGTTCGAATTGCTATAGACAGCAAAATGGCTATCTTCGTTTTGGTCAAGATGTTAGCCCTACGGTTAAGAATACAGTAAAGAAGATCCAATCTGCGCTTGATAAGAGTGTCACTACTGAAGATATGATGTTGGTTAGAGGTACGAAGAAAAGCCTTTACACTGACATCTTCAATGGTGAATTAAAAAATGCTCTTGATAAAGGTGATGTTGATTCTATGGTTGGCCATCTTTTTAAGGACCCTGGTTTTTTAAGTACATCTCCTAATGGTGATGAGTTTGGTGGTGACCTTAAGTTTAAGATATTCGCCCCGGCGGGAACCAAAGGTGGTTACGTAGAGAATAACAACTATTTCGGAGAAAGAGAGTTTTTATTGCAAAGTAATACCACATATTATATTGAGAAGGCTGAAAAGAATTCTCGTGGGGATATAACACTTTACTTGAGAATTGTAGTATAGTATAATATATTGGTATTTGTAAATATAAACAAAATGTAAATTCACAAATAATTTACAAAAACTTTCATAAAAACTATTTACATTTCTTAACTTTTGTGATATAATAATATCAACGGATAAAGTATCCAAGTGTTATTGATTAACACATCATAATTGATGTAAGGAGGAAACAAAATGGCTGATGGAATTAAAAAGTGGTCAGATGATAAGTTAGGTTTTCAAACTATTACGAATGAAGACTTGGTTTGTAAAGATTGCAAAAGCGCAATTAAAAATGGACCTGCTGGAAAATGTGAAAAGTTTGATGTGAAACCGAACAAAGTTTTGCTAGGAGGCGAATGTAATGAATATGAAAATGAGAAACAAGGTTAAAGGTGCAATTTACGGATTTGCTATTGGTGATGCAATGGGTGCAACAACCGAATTTATGACCAGTAAGCAAATTGCAGAAACTTATGGAAAGGTTACCAATATTATTGGTGGAGGTTGGCTTGAACTATACCCCGGAGAAATCACTGATGATACACAAATGACAATGTGTGTTATGAGTGCTCTTATGAGAAGGCCTGAAAATCCTGATGAATTCCAGAGATTCTGCGAAAATAATTTCATACATTGGGTAAATTCTAATCCAAAAGATATTGGGTCCCAATGTGCAAGAGCTATTCAATATATTATGAACAATCAATCTGTTCCGGTTGATGAAAATGCTCTTGGCAATGGAAGTTTAATGAGAGCAATGCCATTGGCTATTCTAAACTTACCAAAGTTAAATATTGTTCAAGGAAGAATAACTCACAACAATCGTTATTGTTCTAGCATTATTCTAAGATACACAGAATTGATGCAGAGTTATTTAGATGGCCATTATAATAATTTCTACACGAAAAAATATAATAGGCTTATGAATGCTTCTGGACATATTTACAACACTTTTAACAATGCAGTTTATTGGTCACAAAAGAATTCGTTTGAGGAAGCTATCGTTGGCGCTGTAAATCACGGTGGTGATGCTGATACAATCGCGGCAATAACCGGAAGTTTGGCTGGAGCAAAATATGGCTTCAATAATATTCCTAAGAATTGGGTAAAAACGTTAAATCCCGACGTCAAGGAATTTTTGGAAAAGTTTGTGAAGTTTGCGTTTAACTGTTTACAAATTTGAGAATCTGTGATATAATATTCATGCAATAACGGTTTAGAAAACCAACAAATGGAGGATTGCTAAAATGAAAGAAAGTCTTAATTTAATGTTTCAATGTGAAAATTGCAAGAAGCGTTTTCCTATTTCAATTGATGAAGCCCCTAATTCCATAAACCATAAAAAAGAATTTGAAGTAAATGGACAATCAATATTTTTAACGTATTACGATTGCCCTGATTGTGGCAAGCGACATTTTGTTCAAATTGATGATGTTAAGTCTTTACAGGAATTGACAAAAATCAAGCAGCAATTTGTTGCTTTTGCTGTCGCAAGGAAGAAAGGCAAATCAATTCCTAGAAAAAAATCGGAAAAATTCAAGAAAGCTCGTCAAGACCTGTCTTTCTACAGGACAAACTTAATGAAAGAATTTACCGGTAAAACAATCACTGATGAATCCGGTAATGTATATGAACTGAGGTTTAGCGTATGGACCTAAGAAATGCCAAAGTTTTTTGTGATGAATGTAAAGCAGAGTTTTCTTTGAATACCGTTAACATACAAAATGCTACCATTGATATAGGCGGACAAAATTTGATCCTTGCCTATTTTACGTGTCCAAAGTGTAATAAGATTTACCGTGTGTCTATTATGGATGCCCGTTATTTTGAGTTGAGAGAGGACCTTGAGAAGACAAAAAAGAGAATACGAAGAAATCATGGTAGCAATAATGATGAGTTAGCAAGTATGCTAAATCAGATGGTGAATAGGAAATTGGAAAGACTTAGGAATCATACTGATAAGTTGAACAAGAGGTTCCCAGGGACATTTACCTTTGTGGTGTCTGAAAATAATCACGAGGAAAAATATATCAAATATCTACCATGAGTGTCATGGATTTAGGAGGAAATTAAAATGGCTGAAGAGACCAAGAACAACAACCTCACTGATGAGGAAATTGAAGAGAACGAGGACGTTGAAGACCAGAACGACGACAAGGGTGATTCTGGAAAGTCCGGTGAAGATAAATCCGGCAAAGATGATAAGGGTTCCAAAGGCAACACTGGTAAGACCTTTACTCAGGACCAGGTAAATCGTATGATGACCCGTGAAAAGAATCAAGGTCGTAATGCAGCTCTCAAGGAATTGGGTATCGATCCTAAAGACAATAAAGCAATCGCGATGGTAAAGGCTATGATTGATAGTCAGAAGACTGAGGAGCAGAAGGCTGCCGAAAAGGAATCTGAAAATCAGACAAAGATGAACGAAGCTGAGCAGAGAGCTCAGGTCGCAGAAGCTAAGGCCGAAGCAATGATGCTTGGTGTTAAAACTCAGTATGTTGATGATGTTGTAACACTTGCTCTTGCTAAGATGACTGAAGACTCTGACCTGAAGACTATCATTGGTGAGTTCAAGACTAAGTACCCTGTTTGGTTCGGTGAATCCGAAGACGATAATAAGGGTAAGGAAAAAGGCAAGGTTGGCCAGAGAGGTACCGGCTCTTCCGTTAAGACTTCTAAGGAAGACAAGGGCGGTAAAGAGGAAAAAGGTATTGGCGCAAGACTTGCCGCACAGCGTAAATCCGGTGGCAAAAAATCCAGCTACTGGGGTAATAACAAATAACAGGAGGTAAAAGTTATGCTTAATCGTAGTGGTGTCGCAAAGGCGACTTACGCAGCAACTAAGCAGATTCTGGCGAATGTTGAGCATCAGGTATCTGTTGGTTGCATTGTACCTCAGACTCTTGGTGTAGCTGTAGGCACTAAGAAGATTGCGAAAGCGGGTACTCCCATCAAGGTTGACTTGATGAATCTGCAGACTCCGGCCGTTAAGGCTACTGGCACTGTTGCACTGAATGCAGTTCTGCTTCATGATGTGGACGTTACTGATGGTAATGCAAATGGTACCGCACTCATTTTTGGTTTTGTGAATGTTAATCGTGTGGACACCGACGTGGCTACTGCAATTACTACTGCAGTTGCTGCCGTTGATGTTTCTCATAAGATTACTTTCGTTAAAGCCTAAGTAAAGGAGGATATGTGAAATGACTATTTTTGATTTGATGCAGTCTCAGGAACTGACTGCGTATTGGGAAGAGCTTGTTCAGGATGAAGCTCCGTATCCCGGTGAAGAGCTGTTCCCTGATGATAAGAAGCGTGGCATTTCTCTGAAATGGATTAAGGGTTCTAAGGGTCTGCCTGTCGTTCTGAAGACTTCTGCCTTCGATGTACATGCTATTCCTCGTGCTCGTATTGGCTTCGAGAAGCTGACTGCAGAGATGCCTTATTTCAAGGAATCTACCTATATTGATGAGGAGCTGCGTCAGGAGCTGAATCTGGTTCTGGAGACTGGTAATCAGGCTTACATTGATTCCGTCATGAATAAGATTTTCGATGATGAGACTCGTCTGCTTCGTGGTGCTCGTGCCTCTCGTGAACGTATGCGTATGATGGCGCTGACTACCGGTATTATCTCTATGTCTGCGAACGGTCAGAGCTTTACTTTCGACTATGGTGTTTCTCATAAGGGCAACGCAAAGGTTGCATGGTCTGACTATGCCAACTCTGACCCGATGGAAGATATTCGTGTTGCCAAGGAAGCAATTCAGGATGAGACCGGTGCGACTATCACTCGTGCTATGTGTGATGGTAAGACTTGGCGTGACATTCGTAACAACGAGAAGATTAAGAAGGCAATCTTTGTACTGACTAATGGTGTTGGTGCTATTTCCGATAAGCAGCTGCGTCAGTATATTCAGGATGAGCTTGAAATCGAGGTTGTTGTTAACGATAAGCGTTATAAGGATGAGAATGAGGCTACCGCTAAGTTTATGCCTGAGAATACTTTCGTTATGTTCCCTGATGGTGAACTTGGTAAGACTTGGTTTGGTACCACTCCTGCAGAGTCCGACCTGATGTCTGGTTCCGTTGCTAACGTGTCTATTACCGATACTGGTGTTGCCGTTACTACTGTTCAGAAGGCTGACCCTGTTCAGGTTGAAACTATCGTCTCTATGATTTGTCTGCCTTCCTTCGAAGCTGCTGACCAGGTGTACATTCTGGACACCACTGCAGCCTAAGGGAGGGGATAAGTTATGGTTAAGATTACTAATGGTGTAAACATTTTTGAAGTAACTCGTGGTGCCTTTGACGGGATTTATTCCCGTCAGGGCTATGCCATTCTGAGAGAGCAGATTCCTGGTCAGCAGGAAATTAAGGCTCCTGAAAAGACTGATGATGAAAAGTTCCTTGATGAAATCATCGAGAAGCCTGTATCTCAGTGGAATAAGGAAGAAGTAAAGCGCTTTGCAGCCCTTAAGGAAATCGACATCACTGGTACGAAGAATGCCGGTGAGGCAAAGGAAATCATTAAGGACTTCATCGAAGCTGCTTCTCAGGAGTAAGAGGTGAGCCTATGACGGATGTTGAAAAACTTCGATATATTAAAAAGGAACTAAGGGAAGCTCAGTCTCCTTACTTTGAGGATGATGATTTTCTGCATTATCTGACTAAGAACAATGGCAATGTAGATGCAACAATCTATGAGATGCTTATCATCAAGTCCGAAGATTCGACAATTTCCGTCAGTGGTTTATCCACACAGGATACTTCGGCTTACTTTAAGCGTCTTGCCTCTCGTTATAAACCTTTTAACTCTGGTATTATGACTGGAGGTTAATTGGTATGATTAACACAAAGTTTGAGGCGTACAAAATCAAAAGAGAGCTAAAAAGAAGCGGTATTGATTACGAGTTCATAAGGACTAAAAAGAACGATTTTGGTGAACCTGCGGATGAGCTGAAAGTTGTTGGGAAGCTTAGGGGTTTATACCATGAGCAAAACAGCACAATTCAAATCACAACTGGTGATACTACCAAAACTCGCACCAAGAAGGTCCCGATGATTCTTTGCTTGTATGAAGATACCGCTTCTTTGATTTTGCAGGTTGATGACATTGTCAAGATTAACGCTAAAACTTTTAAGGTGACTGGTGTTACCAACATCCAGGAATGGAATCTCATCTCTGATATTTCATTGGAGGTTGTTGATAGTGGCGTTCCAGCTTGATTATGATAGTTCAACACTAAAGAAGAATTTGGATAAGATGTCCGTAAAACTTGGTGCTGTTGTGTTGATGTATGCAGCTACGAAAGCTAGTGAACTTCAGTCTAAGATGAAACTCAATCGTCCTTGGACTGATAGAACTAATATGGCTAAAACATTGCTAAATGCCAAAGTTTCTCAGCCAAATAAGAATACTGTACGAATCACACTCACTCATGGTGTGGATTATGGTATTTGGTTGGAGTTAGCTAATGAAAAAAAATATGCCATTATCGCTCCGACAGTCAGAGATGAAGGTCCAAGAATTGTCGAGGACATGAATAATCTAATGACTAAGTTGAAGTTGTGAGGTATATGGTATGATTAATGTAAATGAATTTGAATATAAAGGTTCAAGGTGGCAGGACATTTTTCTGCACTTAAAGAGTCAAGGATTTGATGTATATTCTCCAGGTATGAAAACTGGTGAATGCACTTCAGAATATTTGGTTGTTAAGAATGATGGCTCCTCAAAGCATTCAAGCTTTTCAACCGATGTTGATTTGTATGCAGTTATGTGCTATGTACCGAAAGAGAAGTACAGTTCCCTTGAACCTTTGGTGCAAAGGGTTAAAAATTCTATGAGAGGGTTGGAGCCTATGATTAAGCCATATGGCAGTCAGACCCCGAGCTATTATGACGATAGTTACAAGGCTCACATGATAAGCATCGAATATAAGAATTACAAGAAACTTTAAGGAGGTAAAGTACAATGGCTGGAAATCCTAAGAAATCCAAAGCTGAGATTGCTACCATTGATGTTTGCTTGGTTACTATCGAAACCACAGACGGTGAATTTGGTTTTGATACTGCAAACTCCATTCAGGTAGAGCCTCAGATTGAAGAGGAAGATGCTGTTAAGCTGGTTGTAAAGGGCATTCTTCGTGCTCAGAAGCCGAAGCTCAGCACTCTTACTGGTAATGAGATTACTCTTACCGATAATGTATTCAATCCCGAGTTAGTTCTTGTTCTCCAGGGTGGTACTATTAAGTACGATACCGAAGATACGACTAAGATTATCGGTTACGTTCCGCCTGTTGCAGGTTCCGCAGATAAGGGTAAAATCTTTAAGCTGAATGCTTACTCTGCTCAGTATGATGCATCTGGTCAGATTGTTCAGTACGAAAAGATTACGTATCCTAACTGCCAGGGTGTACCTGTTGCGTTCGGTTCCAAAGATGGTGCTTTCCGTGCACCTGAGTATACTATCAACTCTGCTCCTAAGACTGGTGAAGCTCCTTACGAAATCAATTATGTAGCAGCTCTTCCTGTATTGGAGTAATTAAGCGAAAGGAAAAGTGAGAATCATGGAAAATAACATGAATAATAATGGATATGGAGCTGTTGCTCCTCAGTTTGGTTATGGTCAGCAGTCTCAGGTAGTTCCTGTAAACTGCAACCAGGTAATGCACATTACTACTGTATCTGACCTGCAGTCTTATGCCGCAGGTACTGTAGTTCGCTTTCCTGACTTTGGTGATGGTCAGCCTTTTGTTGCTCGTGTTCGTAGACCGAGTATGCTGGTCCTTGCTAAGCAGGGTAAGATTCCGAACTCTTTGCTGACTGCTGCTGGTGAACTGTTTGCCAAAGGTGGTGGGGGTCTGGATTCTGATAATGAGAATATGCTTGGCGATATGTACAATATCATGGACATTATTGCCACTGCAGCTCTGATTCAGCCTACTATGGAAGAAATCAAGAGCACAGGTCTGGAGTTGTCTGATGACCAGCAGATGGCTATCTTCAACTACTCTCAGACTGGTATTAAAGCTCTCGAATCCTTTCGTCAGGAGTAAATCAATCTTAAATGTGCTGGGATTAGCTAATGTATACAAGGTTCGTCCCAGCACATTACTTGATATTACAGACCCTTATACAGCTTACTGTTTTGATGAAGCATGTGCTTACATAACCGGACAACTTGAAAAAGGTGAGGAACCTCAGTTCAGGAAGAAGTATAAATCCTTTAAGGATATTTATGCACAGTACAGATAAGCAAAGGAGGTGAGAGCTGTGGCCGTTGATGTTGGTTCTGCGGTTGGCTATCTGGACCTTGACATATCTGGCTTTTTGGCCGGTTTGAAGTCAGCGCAAAATGAAGCTGATAAA
>JAEIGA010018928.1_pt1 | contig 10496 bp, 5 predicted proteins | sample 9270691 | NCBI WGS metagenome assembly JAEIGA01 (sample SAMN17057246, study PRJNA624740) | gut metagenome | biome: biome; isolation source: fecal sample | host: Bos grunniens | place: China: Xizang | collected 2019
CAAAAGACCCGGTAACCCTGGGCACTTGCAAGGATATCCCTGCGCGCCCACAAAAAAAACAAAGAGAAAAAAGGGGTTACGCTACCGGCAAACGCAAAACTGCAGGTGTTACAACCCGCCGACAGCAAACAGTTCAGGGTTCAGAAGAAATATAGTGTGGATATTGATTCGCTTATAGTATTATTTTACACACACGGGAATTTCAGTCCACCTTTTCTTTGTTCACGAGTTGCGGGCCTAAAATAGGTTTTCAAAACACTGTTCACCACATTGATTTGCTACCGAACCTTATAAACAAGAAGAAAGCACAGAAAGTGACACAAAAAAGGAGAGCAGTTTTGCTCTCCTTGTAGTAGCGGGAGAAGGAATCGAACCTCCGGCCTTTGGGTTATGAGCCCAACGAGCTACCACTGCTCCACCCCGCGATGCATTTTTAAATCTTGTGCAAAGGTACAACATTTTTTCTTATCTGCAAATTTTTCAGGCAAAAAATCAAAAAATAAACATCAAAAAGACACAAAAAGAACAAAAAATAGTTTTTTAGAATAATTTCCGCACTGCAACGTTGCACAAAATTGCACAAATGTGTAATTTTGCAGAAAATTAGGAACAAGCATGGCGACAATTGACACAAGAGATTTACTTATTAAGGTTGCAAGAAAACTTTTCTCCAAAGAGGGCATTGGCAATATCACAATGAACGACATTGCAAAAGCCGCTAACAAGAGCCGCAGAACGGTATATACATATTTCCAGAGCAAGGAAGAACTGCTTGAGGCAAGCATAGAGATGGAGGTGAAGAAGATTTCGGCAGCCGTAACAAAGGTAGCGATGTCCGACCTGCCTGCAGACAAGAAAATCATTAAGCTTGTGTTCGTGCGCCTGCAGATGACACGCAACATTGTACGACGCAACGGCTGCCTGCACAATGACTACATACTCATTGTGGAACACATACGCAAGAGTTTTGACACAAAGGAGATTGCCCTCTTCAGGCACATAATATCAGAAGGTAACCAGAAGGGCATCTTCAACAGCGAAAGCCCCGACCTTGCAGCCCGATTCCTGCATTTCTGTCTCAAGGGCATAGAGATTCCATTCATAAACGGAATAATCAACCGCAACAACGACGACAAGTTCGTGTACCACTTCACCGAGAAGATAATACTCAACGCATTGGGCCACAAGGCACCAGTAAACAACCAATAAGCAATGAAAGTACTATACGAAGACAACCACATAATTGTCATCAACAAGGCTGCAGGCGAGATTGTGCAGGGGGACAAGACCGGGGACAAGTCATTGTGCGACACAATGAAGTCATATATAAAGGAGAAGTATGCAAAGCCCGGCAATGTATTTATTGGCCTGCCACACAGGCTCGACCGCCCCGTTAGCGGCATTGTGGTCTTTGCCAAGACAAGCAAGGCGCTTGAGAGACTGAACAGAATGTTCAGCGAGGGGAGCGTGAAGAAGATTTACTGGGCGCTGACAAAAGGTATCCCACAGCCCGCCGAGGCAGAACTTGAGACGTGGATTCTGCGCAACGAGAAGATGAACAAGAGTTTCTCATACCCAAAGGAGGTAAAAGGTTCAAAGCACGCAGTGCTGCACTACAGGCTTGCTGCGGCATCGCAGAACTACAACCTCATTGAGGTGGAACTGAAGACAGGCCGCCACCACCAGATACGTTGCCAGTTGTCATCGATAGGCTGCCCCATCAAGGGCGACTTGAAATATGGTGCTCAGCGCTCGAACCCCGACGGCAGCATCTCGCTCCACGCGCGTTACATTGAGTTCACACACCCGGTATCAAAGGAACTTATAGCGGTAACTGCCCCACTCCCCGGCGACAGACTGTGGCAGAGTTTTGAGAAGTAAGGATAAACAAGAAAGAAGATTGCTGAGCGAAATTCGCTCAGCAATCTTCTTTCTTTAGATAGTACAGCACCGATGCGTTGCCACGCCGAAAGAGTTCCTTTGCCGCAGCCTGCACCTGGGAGGCTGTTACGGCCCGGTAGCGCTCGGGCTCAAGCAGATGGGAGTCAAGGTCGCCACGCAGGCAGGCAAGAGCGATGTTGTTGCTAAGGTTTTCGCCACCAATGTTCCTGAACGTGAATTCCGACTCAAAGCGGTTGCGCACCTTCTCAAGTTCCTCTTGGGGTACAAGTTCCTGTTTCAAGGCATCAAGTTCGCGCCAAAGGGCTGCCTCGGCATCCTCAACGCGCACCCCCTGTGCCACACGTGAGTATATCCAGAACATTCCGGCATCCTCGCTGCCCGATATGAATGCATCAATCTTTGAGAAGAGTTTCTGTTCCCTCACAAGACGCAGCATCAGGCGGCCCGAATAGCCGTTGGAGAGCACATCAGAGATTACATCACAGGGATAGTAGTCGGTGTCGAGCCTGCTTCCCATGTGGAAACCCATGTAAAGAGCATTCTCGGGCACATTGCGGCGAACCACCTTGCGACGCTGCCTCACTTGGCGAGGCTCTACAGGCAACTGCGGTTTTACAAAACCTTTAGCAGGAATTGCACCGAACCACTTGTTACTCCACTCCATCACCTGCTCAAAGGAGATGTTACCCACCACTGCGAGTACTGCATTGTCGGGGGCATAGTGCCTTTTATAGAAACTGCGGATGACAGAGACCGGGACGTCTGCTATGTGCGAGAGTTTGCGACCAATGGTAGACCAGCGGTAAGGGTGCTTTTTGAACGCCATTGCACGCAGAATCATGCTCACATCGCCATAGGGCTTGTTGAGCGTCGTCTGCTTGAACTCCTCCATCACCACCTGGCGCTGCACATCGACCTTGCTCTTCTCGAAGGTGATGTTGCACATGCGGTCGCTCTCCATCCAGAAGGCCAGTTCGGCGTTCTGCTTGGGGAGGGAGATATAGTAGTTGGTGACGTCGTTGTTGGTGTAGGCATTATTCTCGCCACCCGCGCTCTCAAGTGGTTCGTCGAACGATGGCACCGCCTTTGTACCCTCGAACATAAGGTGCTCTAGCAGATGGGCCAAGCCTGTGTGTTCATACTCCTCGTTACGCGCTCCAACGCCATAGAGCAGATTTACATATACCATCTGCGAATCATCGGCGGGCACATGCAGCACGCGCAGCCCGTTGGAAAGTGTGGCTTTATTCAACTGTATCATTGATTACTGTGATTTTCTTTATGATGACATCCTCACGCGGGCGCCCCTCGTAGACACTCACCCACGAAATGGCATCCACGACATCCATTCCCTCTACAACCTCACCAAAGACGGTGTAGTATGGGTCTAGTGCCGGCATTCCGCCCTCCTTGAGATAGGCATTGCGCTGCGCCTTTGTATAGCGGAACTCCTTGTCGCTCACTGCCTTGCGCGCCTCATTCATCAGTTCTGTTATCTTTTTCTTGTACTCTTTTTCTTTTTCCCTGTCAACCTCGGCCATAGCGCTCAGTTTCTTGAGTTCCTGGGCATGAGGTTTCTGCACCTCAAGGAACATCTTGTTTACGAGTTCCTTGTTATAGACTTTTTCTGCCGCATCGACATCGGCCTCCTTAACCTTTTTGTTGGAGACAATGAAGAAGTGGCCGCCCGATGACCTTATGCCCTTTGAGTGGCTTGGAGCAGCCAGAGCACCGCGCTTGTGGATGCGCTTGGTAGCATTGATTTCGTGTGGAACGGTGTAGTCGACATCGCTCGCGCCCATATCCTTCCTGAACTTGCGGTTCTTGACCGAGGTGTAGTCACCGGCCTGTATGAGCGAACCAGGGTCGACCCTGTAGAATATCTGGCCGTCGTAGTAGTTGTTCATCACAAGGTTTATAAAGTTCTTGCGGTGCTGAGGAGCCTCGCGATAGAGCCTTATCTTTATGTCGCCAAGCGAAGTGGAGAGGAGGACATACTGGTCACAATCGGGTGACGCGGTATTCAGGTCCTTTACCTCGAAGCCTGTTGTTGTACTTTTCTGCTGCTTGGCAGCCTCATTGTCGCACGCCATGAGCATTACAGCCATTGACAATGCAAATATTATCCTTTTCATAATCATACTTTTTTGTTGAGCAGACACTGCTGTTCCGTTGTACAAAATTAGGGATTTTTTCAAGAAAAAAGGCCTTTACGGACAAAAGTTGCTGTAACAAATTTGTTAAATGCAATGTAAACCGCTGTAGCAATGCAAAAAAGCCGAAAAGTAATGGCTCGAAAAGTGGAAAATGCAACCGTTTTTGGTTAATTTTGTAACTTAAATAATAGTTTGGGACAGGACCGCATGGATACGGTAGTGAAAAAGAGAAGTTGGGTTCGTATACTGTTGAGGACAGTATTGATTATTGTCGGCATACCGATTGCCGGCATAGCCCTACTTATAGCATTACTGTACGTTCCGCCGGTGCAGAACGCGGTGGTTGAAAAGACATGCAGGGTCGTAGGAGAAAAGACAGGATATGACATTGAGATAGGTTCCATCTATCTTGCATTCCCGCTCAAACTGAAGGTGGCAGACTACAGGATGTCAAAGAACGACAGCACATACGTGCTTGGAGAGCGTTTTGACGCCAACATCTCGCTGCTCCCGCTATTCACCGGCAAGGTGGAGGTAAACTACATATCGCTTGAGCAGGTGGATATTGACACACGCGATATGCTGGAGGCTGTAGCAGTGGAAGGCAAGGTGGGATATGCCAGAGTTGTGGCCAGGGATGCCGATATTGCCCAATCGGTTGCCAACATAAGGCAGCTGCACATAGCAGACACCGACCTTAACATCACTCTTGCCGACACAACAAGCAGCGAGGAGAGCGCGCCATTGGAATGGGTAATTAAATTGCACAAGGGATATATAAAGAACAGCGACATTGGCATCTGCATGCCACACGACACGCTGAGTGCAAAAATACATATTGGTAAGATGCTGCTTGGACGTGGCAAGATTGACTTGCAGAACGGGAGTTTCGCACTCAAGAGATTTGCCCTGATGAACAGCAATGTACAATATGACAAAGGAAGCCTTAGCGCTAAGCAGGCTCCGCTTGACCACATAACGCTCAACGGCATAGAGGCAAGGGCCAATATGCTGCGTTTCGCATCCATCAACGATATCAGTGCCAACCTCACGCAACTGACATTAGAACAGCCCGGAGGTATTGCCATAACGGATGCTGCAGCGCACCTGACAAGCAGGAATGACACCCTGCAGCTGCACAGCCTGAAGATTGACTCGCGCAACGGCTCGCGAGTACGCGCACAGGCGGTTATACCTCACAAGGCGCTCAAAAACCCCACAGAGGAGAGGCTGACAGCCGAACTCTCTGCCGAACTCCACAAGCCCGACATTGCCGGATTTGTAACCCCACAAGTGTATGATGGGCTCCACTACTTCAACAGCAAGATGCTGAATGCCGACATCCGTCTCAGCGGCAATGCGCAGAGGATTGAGATTGACACCGTTGCGCTTGATTTTCCCAATGTGGGCACGCTGAATGCCGGCGGATACATTGGCGAGATTCTTGACAGCGCACGGATTAACGGCGAACTGGCCTTCGCCGCAGAGATTGACGACATAAAAAAGTTTATTGGTGAGAGCGACAGCATTGGGTATCGGGCCGGAACAGATGGCCAGATACGTTACGGCAGCGGCAGAATAGATGCCGACATCAATCTTTGCAGCGCAAGCGGCAAGATTGGCGCGACAGGCAGTTATGTTATTGCCGACACAGCATACGATGCGCATATCAGGGTGGAGAAACTGGCGCTATCGGAGATTATGCCCGAGATTCCGCTCCACAGCCTGAAGATGGATATGGATGTGGCAGGAAACGGCCTTGACATCTTCAGCAACCTCATGCAGTATACGCTCAATGCAACCATTGACACGCTATGCTATGACAAATACCGCCTGTACGCCATTGACGCAAAGGCAGAGCAAAGAGACCGTGTCTCACACATTGAGGTTGACGGGCACGACAATAGCCTGCAGGTTGGCATTGACGCCACCACCTCACTCACCCGCAAAGGTATTGCCAACCGCACAAGCATCAGGCTTGCGAATGCCGATTTCAAAGAGATTGGCCTGGTCGATTCCGCACTAAAGTTATCTACAAATATAGACATCGCTGCCACGACAGACTTCAGGGAGAGCCATACGCTGAAGATTGAAGGCAACGGCACAAGAATAGCAACAAGACAGAACAGTTTCACTCCCGGAAACCTGTCGCTCGACTTTGCCACAACACCGGCAAAGACAACCATATGCATGATGAACGGCGACCTCGACATTGACGGAGAAATGGACTGCGGATATAACGGTCTGTTTGCAGCATTCAGGGAGATTGCCGCAATGAACAGCAATGTGATGAGCGGTGCAAGCGACCTTTACCATCTGCACGACTACGAGGAGGTGCTGCCACGTATATCACTGGATTTCACCTGCGGCGAGAAGAACGTGCTGCATAACTTCCTGGCATTTACAGGCATTGAGACCAAAGGCATTGAAATTGAAGCAGACATCTCAAGGAGCAGGGGACTCAACATAAGGGGTAATGTGAGCAAGTTTGGAAGTGCCGGCATAGAACTTGACAGCATCAGGTTCGCAACACGCCAGGAGGAGGACAAGTTCAGTTACATTGTAGGGGCAAATAACATATCTGTTGCTGAGCTGAATGGCGACAACAGTTACAATGCCTTGCTGCATGGAACTGTGATATGCGACACCGTAACGGCAAACTTTCTGCTGCGCGACAATATCAGGAAGATAGACAGCAAGACCGGCCTCACTGCACAACTGAGCCCCGGTGTCATAAACATACACCTTAATCCAGAGGCCCTGGTGTTCGGTGCTCCGTTTGCCTTTAACAAGGACAACTACATAAACATTGGAAAGGCTATGTCCGTTGATGCCGATGTCACCTTCACAGGCAACGGCGACAGCGGTTTTCACCTGTTCACTACACCCGATGAGAACGCCAAGTACAATGCAAGCATTGACATATTCAACCTGAGGCTTGCAGAACTTGCAAGCGTACTGCCCGGCGAACTGAACATTGGCGGCACACTCTTTGCAAATCTCAACTACAGGCAAGAGAAGAACGGCGACACCTTCACAGGCAGTGCCAACATCGACAGGCTTACATATAATGGAGACAGCATTGGCAATGAGAAGATTGAACTTGTATACTCTCCAAAGAGCGACGATGTGCACGAGATTAACTGCGTTATGAGTCATAACAGCAACGAGGTGGCACACGTCAGGAGCGACTACAGGAAAGGTGTGCTCGACGGCAACATATCGCTTAGCCGCCTGCCGCTTGCTCTTACACAGGCTGTCATAGACAAGGACGGTGTGATGTTTGACGGATACATAAACAGCAGCATTGACTTTGCCGGCACCCTGTCCGAGATGAGGAGCAACGGTTATCTGAACTTTGACTCTGTATATGCCTATAGCCCAATGCTCGGCGCAATGCTGCACCCTGCAGAGGATATGATAATGATAGAGAACAGCAAGGTAAGCCTGCAAAAGTATCACATATACGACAAGGCAAACACACCATTCGTAATCAACGGAACGGTAGACATTAGCAACTTGCTGAACCCGAACCTGAACCTGCGCCTAAATGCAACAAACTACGAGATACTCAACACGCCACAGAAGGCCGGGAACATGGTATATGGCAAGATGTACATTGACCTGCGCAGCATGATAAGGGGCACGCTCGACGACATAAGGCTAATGGGCGACCTGAGTGTCCTGAGCAACAGTAACTTTGCATATGTGCTGCCCGAGACGGCATTCGACAGCAATAGGGATCTTGACGGCCTGGTTGAGTTCGTGGATTTCAACGACACAACAACAGTAGTTCAACAGGAACAGCCAAAGATTGACCTCGGCGACATCACTGCCACCCTGAATGTTGCAATACAGAAGGGCGCCAGACTCTCGATTGACATCGACAGTTCGCGCGAGAACTATGTGAGCATCGAGGGTGACGGTACCCTTAGTGCCACATACGACAACAAGAGCGGTTTCAACCTGACAGGAATATACGAGTTGAGCGGCGGACAGGTAAAACTGACACTGCCAATAATCCCGCTCAAGACATTCTACATACAGGAGGGCGGCCGCCTCACATGGACGGGAGACCTCTTCAACCCCACACTGGATGTAACAGCAATGGAGAAGACCACCGTATCGGTTGAGATGGACGACAACAGCATTCAGCAAGTAGTGTTCAATGCAGGTGTGGTGGTGCGCAACAGCGTCAACAACCTGGCGGTAGACTTCACGATGTCGTCACCCGAGAACAGCGTCATACAGAACCAACTCAACGAACTCGACCGCGAAACACTCAGCCGCTATGCTGTTGCAATGATTATCACCGGAACATACCTCGGCAGCCGTCAGGGAATAACAGCAGCCAGCGCATTGAGTTCGTTCCTCGACGCCAAGATAAACGAGATATCGGGAAATGCCATCAAGAACTTTGACGTGAACTTTGGCATAAACGATGCGATGAATGCAGAAACGGGCAACTCTTATACAAACTACTCATTCAGTTTCAGCAAGCGATTCCTCAACGACCGCATAACAGTTGTAATCGGCGGTGAGGTGAACAGCGGAGACCGCCCCGACAAGAGTACCGGAAACAACAGTTTCATCAACAACATATCACTTGAATGGAAACTCAACGACAGCGGCAACAGATACATACGCATATTCTATGACAAGAACTACCAGTCGCTGCTCGAAGGCGAGATAATAGAGACCGGAGTCGGTTATGTATACAAACGCAAGCTAAACAGGCTGAAGGACCTCTTCATCTTCAAGAAAAAAGAGAAGACAAATAGCCAGCCCGACGGAACAAACAAAAAGGAACAATGACAAGACGAACTATTCTATACATACTTACCACACTGCTGATAGCATCCTGCTCCACCACGCAGTTTGTGCCCGATGGCGACAAACTATATACCGGCATCAAGAAAGTGGAGTTCACCGATGCTAAGGAGAATGCCGACGGCAGTGTTGGCGAGACTGCCGTTGAGGAGGCAAGATATGCCCTTGACTACGCCCCAAACGGTTCTATTGCAGGCAGTTCCACCCTGCGAGCACTACCCATAGGCCTGTGGTGGTATAATGCCCTGCACGACTCCAAGAGCAAACTGGGCAAATGGATGTTCAAGCGCCTGGCACAAGAGCCTGTGCTGCTGTCAAAAGTAAACCCCGACCTGCTTGCCGATGTCGCTACAAATGTACTCAAATACTATGGATATTTCAACGGCAATGTCGAGGCCAAAGTTATCCCATCAAAGAAGAACCCCAAGAAAGCAAAGGTCAGCTACACCGCAACGCTTGGCAAGCCCTACCTTTATGACAAGATTGAGTACTGCAACTTCCCTCCAAGCGCCGACAGCCTCATACACAGCAACTGGGGGAAACGAATGATTCTGCCCGGAGAACAGTTCAACGCAGCAGCAATGGAAGAGGAACGCACAAGAATAAGCACCATGCTGCGCAACAACGGCTACTACAGTTTCCAGCCACAATACATCACCTTCCTTGCCGACACAGTAAGCATCCCGGGATATGTAGGCATACGCGTGCAGCCGGCAAGCGATATGCCACAGCAAGCAATTGACGTGCGCAGGATTGGCAACATCACTATCCGTGTACGCAACAACGACACAGGCAGCGGCATACGCGAAAAGGCCGATACGCTAAAGCGCCGCAACATAACCTACATCTACTATGGCAAGAAAGTCCCTGTACGCATGGGACCGCTCCTGCGTAACATACAGATAAGGCATGGCGAACTCTACTCACAGGAAAAACAGCAGAACGCCATCAACAAACTGAGCCAGATGAACATCTTCAACAGTTTCAAGATAAACCTGCAGCCGCGCGAAGGAACCGACCTGCTCGACCTGGACATCAGCACCCAGCTCGACAAACCCTACGACTTCACCTTTGAACTCAATGTAACATCAAAGAGCAATAACCAGATTGGCCCCGGAAGCAAGATAAGCCTGGCAAAGAAAAACGTGTTCCGTGCCGGTGAGACACTGAAGTTTACATTGGCAGGCTCATACGAATGGCAGACAGATGACAAGATACAAGGCAAGGCAGCCCTTGTAAACTCGTGGGAGATTGGCGGCGACGTCTCGCTGAACTTTCCACGCCTCTATTTCCCGTTACTCAACAGGCGCTACATACGCGTTCCGGCAACTACATCGTTCCGCCTGTTTGCCGACGTCATGAACCGCTCAGGTTTCTTCAGCATGATACAGGCCGGAGGAGACGCCACCTACAAGATACAGAGCCACTCCACCACCACACACACCGTCATCCCCTTCCGCCTGACATACGATATGCTGCTGAGCACAACCAGCAAGTTCAACGAAATTGTAGAGAGCAACAAGGCCATACGCAACAGTTTCCGCGACCAGTTCATCCCCGCAATGCAGTACAGTTACTCATACGACAACACCAATACACGCCACCGCA
>JAEIGA010018929.1_pt1 | contig 10496 bp, 9 predicted proteins | sample 9270691 | NCBI WGS metagenome assembly JAEIGA01 (sample SAMN17057246, study PRJNA624740) | gut metagenome | biome: biome; isolation source: fecal sample | host: Bos grunniens | place: China: Xizang | collected 2019
AGAAATTGAGTGAACGTAAAGCTTCCCTTCTCAACATGAGCTTAGCAAGCGACGGTTCTACTCGTCTGGAATTTGACATTCCATCTCGTGGTCTGATTGGTTTCCGCGGAGACTTCATGACATCCACAAAGGGTACTGGCGTGTTAAATACAATTTTTAACGGCTATGCTCCATACAAAGGAGATATCAGCTACAGAAAACAGGGTTCTTTGATTGCATTTGAAGCAGGAGAATCCGTAACCTACGGTTTATTCTACGCACAGGAAAGAGGTACTTTATTCATTGGACCAGGTGCAAAAGTATATGCTGGTATGGTCATTGGCCAAAATGGAAAAGCCGAAGACATTGAGTTAAACGTTTGTAAAACCAAACATCTGACCAATACCCGTTCTTCTTCTGCTGATGAAGCGTTGAAACTGACACCACCAAAAGTTCTTTCCTTAGAACAGGCTCTGGAATTTATCGATAAAGACGAACTTCTGGAAATCACACCTTCCAGCCTTCGTATCAGAAAGAAAATTTTAGATGCAAAAATGAGAAAACGCGAAAGCTTGAAAAATTCTTAAAAAAAGAAAAAAGTGCAATTCCCTTGTATCACACACTGGGAACTGCACTTTTTCTTTTCTTTATAATCTGCAACTGTCGAAAATGAACAAGTCAAAATCGTCTTTTACTTTTTCATAATCTTCTTTGCTCTTAATTGTCCAAGTAACAGACACTGCCCCTAATTTTCTACAAATTCTTCTTGAAATCTGAGAAGCATCCTGATGTTTGTAAGCAATAAAGTCTGGTCTTGCAAGAACATTGAGCATCAAATTCGTCAACAGCAAATACAACACTTTTCCTTTGTATTTTTCTTCTTTCCAATAATCCATCGACAACTGCCCACGCACTACTTCTGGTCTGTTTTTCTTATACCACGCTACTGCAAATGGATGGAAAGATTCGATACAATAGGTTCCGTTATAGTTCTGCAATAAAGCATCACCAAGTTCACATACTTTTGTATCTGGAACATCCATTTTATATTCAACAATAATTGGTGTTTTTCCACCAATCGTTTCAAGCACCTGTGCAAACGTTGGAATGGTCTGGTCACTTTCCTTCAAACGCATTTTCTGCAGTTCTTCCAAGGTATATTCCCATACATTTCCATCTACGCCACACATACGCTTCAAAGATGCATCGTGAAATACCACAGGTACTTTATCTTTACTAAGCTGAACGTCCAGTTCCATTCCATATCCTGCTTCCACCGCTTTTTGAAAGGCTTTCAGCGAATTTTCTGGTGCATCAGAATGGTTGTCAAACAATCCTCTGTGTGCATAATGCACGCCAAACAATGGTTTGCGGTCTGGTTTTCGAAACATTCTAGGTGCAATCAAAAACAAATATAACGCTACTAAAATAAGAAGTAACACAACAAAAAATCCTAATATTTTCATCTGGCTCACCTTATTCTATGTATGATTATCAGTCATCTACATCAAAATTTTCTAACATACTCTTCTTCTGCTGTGGTCTGGAATCTCCATGTTTTACCATAGACATTGTACAGAATGCAATCACTGTGAAGAATACCGCATATGGAAACAGTGTTCTATAAGATACATGTTCCAATAACATTCCTGATAAAATTGGAGTAATTACCTGTGCAGCCATGGAGAAGGTGTAGTAATATCCTGTATATTTTCCAACTTCCGCTGCCGCACTCATTTCAACAACCATTGGGAAGGAGTTTACGCCAATGGCTGCCCAAGCAAAACCAATAATTCCAAAGAATACATTCATGATTGGATGATACTGGTTAAACAAAGCTGCAGCAAAGAAACAAGCACCCAATAAAGCAATACCAATCAAAATCGTTTTCTTACGTCCAATTTTACTAGAAATAATACCAATTGGAATGTAACTTACAATTGCACCTACGGTTGCAACCAGCAAGCAATTGGCATATCCGCCACCTTCTACACCCCATACATGAGTTGCATATCTGGAAAATGCGGTTGTAACTGCATTATATGCAATAAACCAGAAAGAAACAGACATTAACAAGAAAATCAAACTGCGTTTTACTTCTTTTGGAAGTTCTGCTGTTTTCTTTGGTGCATCTTCTACGATTTCCTCTTCTTCTACCATTTCGGCACGAAGTTTATTTTCTTTGATGGTTATAAAAAGAATGCTTACACAAATAACCATAAATACTGCAACGGAAATAAACAATGGATAATAGTTTGGTGTGTCACCTTCTCCTACCATCACTTTAATCATAACCAGTGTATAAACACCACCAATAGCTCCCATTAAGTTAATAATGGCATTTCCTTTACTTCTTAAAGGTTTTTCTGTTAAATCTGGCATAAGTGCCACTGCTGGAGAACGATAAGTTCCCATGGAAATCAGAAGTACACATAAAGCTACCACAAAAAGTACCAAATTGTGTGTACGGTCTGCAAATGGCAACAACATCATAAGAATAACTGCCATGGCAGTTCCCATTAAAATAAATGGCATACGCTTTCCGATGCGCGTATTGACTTTGTCAGATAATGCGCCAAAGAAAGGAAGTAAAAATAATGCAAGAACATTATCTCCCGCCATAATCACTCCAGTTACTGTTTCGCCCATTCCAAATGTGTTTTTCAGTATTAATGGAATAATGTTATCGTACATTTGCCAAAATGCACTGATAGACAAGAATGCAAGACCAATCAATACCGTTCTTTTGTAGTTTAGTTTCATCCCTTTACCCTCTCGTGTTTTTATTTATGACAGCTTTTTGCTAAGCTTGTACATACATTTTCAGTTAACAGCTCAAAAAAGAAAGTGTTTCTAAGCCAGCATAAATCGAAAGTAACAACAAACCTTCTTTTGCCATCTCTTTGATGAGTGTTTCATCCCAAATCGCATCTGTCGCAATTTCATCTTCGCCTTGGAATGCCAAGTGTGCATCTAATATATTGCCCTCACTTATGAACGCTTTCAAACAATCCAGACCGCTGACCCAATCCTCACACAGTTTTTTTGCATGATAGGTAAAAAAGTCTCTCGACAACAGATGTTCTTCCTGTCCCTGCAATGTTACAAAGGATAAGGCTACTGGTTGAAAATATGGATGTGCTTTTTTGAAAAGTTCCCTACGTTTCTGACAATAGGAATAGGTACGCTCATCCATTGGAGACCAGCCACATACCACCGCTAAGACCATACGGGCTAATCTTAAAGAATCTTCTCCCTCTTCCTTATCAAAACTTTCTTCAGCCGTATCCATTGGCTCAAATGTCTGAAGGTCAGATGCTATAACAGGTTTTTCTAGTTCTTTTTCTACTTTTTTCTCCTGTGCTTCCAGATATCGATATGCCATACTGTGGAATACTTTCCATGCATATACAATTTCTTCATCCAAAGAACGCTGTACCTGTCGTATTTTTCTTAAAAATTGTGCAAACTCTCGCTGTTTCTCCATAGAAAAATAAGGAATCTGCATTTTTTCTAATTCACTCGCACGAATCGGACGTTTTCGATTCTCGCCTTCTTTTCGTTCCGCATATAAAATCTGCGAAATATGAGGCAGATTCAACCATCCGTAAAGAACTTCTGGAAGAAGTTGTGCTCCCTTGGTACGAATACAAAGAATATTTCTTTCCATATAAAGAGCATACTGCTGTTCTTCTGCTAAAAACAATTTACCATTACGCAAAAGAACATCCCCCTCTTGTACGAGATATTTTGCATCAGGTAAAATTCCAGTTTCTGACAAGCTTCCTTCTTCAAATTCTGCCTGATGAGATTCGCACAAATATGGCTTTTCAAAATCATTCGCTCGAATACAAGGAAATTCACTTTCTGGCTCCTCTAATTTTGGAATCCCTGTGCCTATCGGCTCTCGCAATACCTCTTTTAAAGCTACTTTCTCATGAAAACGAAGTTCCTGCCCAAACATTTTATAAAACAAAACGCCCTCATATCGATTCATTTCTTGTCTTACTTGTTCTTTTTGTCTTGCATAGGCTTCAAACTGATTTAATTTTTCAACAATCTGTTCTTGTTCCTGCAAAGATTCTGGAACAGAGATTCGATACTGCCCTAAGGTTTTTCTGCTGATTAGGGCCATTGTCGTCTGATTGGACAATTTACGAATCTGGTCCGCATAATAACGCAGATAATAATAGCCATACATTGGCAATACTTTTTCCTCGTCAAAAATCAAAGAAACAATCTGCTGATTGGTGGCAAGCTCCCTACCAGCAATCCCTACCTTTCCTACCGTTCCGACAATAGAAAACAGGACACTATGTTCTGGCACAAGATTTACTTTTTCTTTTCCTTTTTCCGATAAATACTCCGCAGTTTCTGTAACAAATCCTTGATCTAGATTTTCAATTTTTACCCATGGAATGCCTTCCTTGGCATAATACTCTTTTTGCTCACGTTCTGGAGTTCTCCCCGAAACTAACGTTGCAACATCCTCTAATTTGTATAGCTTCCACTTCTTTTCTTTATTCATAACGTCTCGTCATCTCAATCAATTCTTTCATTTGTTCCATGGTTTTCTGCTCCATACTTGCTAATTTTTCCAGCAATTTCAATGGAGATTCCATCTCTTCTTCCTGCTCTTCCTTCCATGGTTTATATCTTCTGGCGGTAATATTATAATCATTTTCGCAAATAGTCTTTTTGTCCGCAAACCAACATGCATTTTCGCTCCAAACTTTAGGAACTTTATTGTTCCACTGGTTATAGGTTTCGCCCTTTTCTAATTCTGACTTCCATTCATTTGCCAGCTGAGTGCGTCGATTCCATGTCTGTAACAACTCTGGAATCTGACTCTTTCCTGTTGGCTCTTGTTTTTTATCCAAAGAATATCCGATTTCACTCAATTCATAAAACCATACATACGCATCATCTGCCATCGGTTCTGCGGAATTTTCAAAAATCAAAATAGATGCTTTTCCACTTGTATATGGAAGAAATACCCCTGCTGGAAGCGAAACAACACCTTGCAATGCAAATGTTTCCAATAATTGCTTACGCACTTTCATCTCAGCATCAAATTTAAACAAAGTTCCTTCATTTGCAACAACAATTGCCTGCCCTTGTTTTTTCAAGTGCTGCATCATCATTTGCAGATACTGAAGCTGAATTTTTCTTGTCGCCACCGCAAAGCGTTCCTGTTCTTCGATACGCAATTCTCCTACTGGCGGATTCGAAACAATCAAATCGTATTGATATTTTGCATCTTTTTCCAAAGAATTTTCACGAACAATTTTTCCATTCTGTACTCCGAGGAAAAATTGTGTCATCTGTGCCAGAATACACTGTTCTTTCTCTTCTTCAGAGCCTTCCAAAACCCACTGTGGGGCATGACGGTGTACTGCATTCAAAAATACACCTGTTCTGCAGGATGGATTCCAGATTTCGCACTGTTCTTTTTTATCCGCCAATTGAATCATCATATCCGTTAAAACGTCTGGCAACAAAAACATACCACTCGTTCCCATTGCACAAATTCGTTTTACCAACAGTTCCAATGCTTTACTAAAGATTGCAGGCATACCGCCTTCCCAGTCACAAGAATCACACATCCAGTCAATCAGTCGACAAATGCCTTCTAACCAACTTCCATTTTCAATCAGGTCAGCCGATTCCATAAAATGTCCTTCTTCTACGATAGAAGAACAATATTGAATTTGATATTGCAGCTGCCAAATACGCTGTTGGACCTCCATACGCTCATCCCCTCGTGTCCATTCCATTGGGAATCCTGCATATGGAAAATACGAACGAAGGCATTCTCTTTTCTGGGATTCAATAAACAATCTCACATATGTTAAATAACCAAACTGAATCGCCACACGAAGCGGTTTCTTTTCCTGTTCTACATTCAGCGTGCTTAATAAATCCGCAATTTTATCTTCCAGAGTCTTATCAAACTCTTTTTGTATATTCATACCTCTTTCCTACTTTCTTCCTACTTTCTCTGATGTACTATATTTTCCTAAGAACACTTCCACAATTTGTGTTTTACATCATCCGATGCAAAGGCAATTTCAATTGCATTCTGACTCATGATTCGAATATCATCTTCCGTAATATCCGCAAACGCTTTGACAAAGGCAATTTCTTTCTCTAAGGAAGTCTGACTTACCGTTCTGTTGTCTGTATTGAGGGTTACAAGCAGACGGTGGTCTAAAAATTCTCTCATCGGATAACTTTTGATATCCGAAATCGCTTTTGTCTGAAGATTGCTAATCGGGCACATTTCGATTCCAATTCTTTTTTCTTTGCACAAATCCATGATATCGCGTCTTGTACGCATCGCAATTCCATGTCCGATTCTTCGTGCGCCACACAAAATCGCATCTTTTATGTTGTCTGCATTTCCGCATTCACCTGCATGAATGGTAAATGGCATTTCCCATTGCTTCACCTGTTCAAATAAATTTCGAAACAATGCCATCGGAAAAGCCGCTTCATTTCCAGCCAAATCCACGCCACAGACTCCCTCGCCCAAAAATTCTCTGGCACATCGAATCATCTTTCGATTTTCTTCTTCTAAATGATGGCGCATCGCACAAACAATGACACCATATTCCACACCATATCGTTTTTTTCCTTCTTCTAATCCAAGCAAAACCTGTTCTATCACACAGCGACAGCTTAATCCATCATGAACAGACAAAAGTGGTGCAAAACGTACTTCTACATAATCTAATTTTTGTTCGGCTGAGTTTTTCATAAAATCCAAACCTGCCATATAAAGCCCCTGTTCGGTTTGCAAACCTTCCAAAGGCAAATCAAATTTCTTTAGATACTCTGCCAGACTTTTGCAATCCATATCGACTTGAAGTTCCTCCAAATCAACACTTCTTCCCACCAAGGTTTCGATACAATGTTTTGATAACGAACCATCTAAGTGGCAATGCAAATCAATTCTTGCCATTATAATTCTCCCATTAAACGAACTGCCTCAGATACCAATAATTTAAACTCATGTGCAACCAAATCTGCTGTTTCCTGCACTTCTGTATGGTCTAACTGTTTTCCAGACATACCTGCTGCCATATTGGTAATACAAGAAACACCACAAACTCTCATTCCCATATGACGAGCTGCCAATGCTTCACAGGCTGTACTCATACCAACTGCGTCTGCCCCCCAAGTACGCACCATTCGAATTTCCGCTGGTGTTTCATACGTAGGTCCTGTCATCTGTACATAAACTCCCTGCTGTAAAATAACACCCATGTTTTTCGCTGCATGGCGAAGTACATTTCGCAATCCCTTATCGTAAATTTCACTCATATCTGGGAAACGAGGTCCTAATTCATCTAAGTTTGCTCCAATCAATGGATTTGGAATTGCCGTTGTAATATGGTCTGTAATAATCATCAAATCTCCTGGCTGGAAACTATAATTTACACCACCAGCAGCGTTGGTCAAAAAGATCATTTTTGCACCAAGCATTCCCATCAAACGAATTGGCAATACTACGTCAGACATTGGATAACCTTCATAATAATGCACACGTCCCTGCATCGCAACGATAGGAACTCCCTGAATATATCCAAACAAAAATCTTCCATGATGTCCTGCAACAGTTGACACTGGAAATCCTTCGATTTCTTCATATTCTACTACTTCACGCACATCAATTTCCTGTACATAGTCTCCAAGTCCAGATCCTAAAACCAAAGCAACTTTAGGCTGAATGGTAGTTTTACTTTTTACAATTTCTAGGCACTTGCACAATTTTTCATAAACCTGACTCATACATTTATACCTCTCTATTTTGCATATTTTTTATTCTTTTACACCATTTTTCTCGCAAATATCAGCAAGACAACATCTTTCGCAATACGGATTTGTTCTCGCAGTACAAACCTCGCGTCCATGGTAAACCAATCTGTGACAAAAATCACTTCCTTGTTCTGGAGGAATAATTTTCCATAAAGCCATCTCTACTTTTTTTGGTTCTTTTATCCCATCCACCAATCCCATTCGGTTGGTCAGGCGAATACAATGAGTATCCGTTACAATGGCAGGCTTTCCAAAAACATCTCCCATAATCAAATTTGCACTTTTTCTTCCCACACCTGGCAGTTTTAACAGCTCGTTAAACGTATCTGGAATATTTCCATTATATTTCTCATGCAAAATCTTCATACACGCACTGATATCACGAGCTTTACTCTTTCCTAATCCGCATGGACGAACAATTTCCTCTATATCTTCTACCTTAGCCTGTGCGAGTGCCTCAACCGATGGATATTTTTCAAAAAGTCCTTCCACTACGACATTCACTCTGGCATCTGTACATTGAGCCGCCAAACGAACACTTACTAATAACTTCCACGCTTGGTCATAATCCAAAGTGCAGCCTGCGTCTGGATACTCTTTTTCTAAACGTTTTATAATTTCCAATGCACGTTGTTCTTTTGTCATCTTCTCAACTCTCCAATTATAAGTTCCATAACTTGTATTATACCATTATTTTTCAAAATTCAAAAGAGAATTACGTCTATTCTTTCACTATTCTTTGATATTTTTTCCTATTTTTGCAAATATATTTATTTTATATCCATGGATTTGTTTTTGAAGAACGAATTTGTGGAATTGTAAAAACAACCAAGTGGTGCTATAATCATACTAGGATGTTATGGTCAAACAAAATATCAGAAAGGAATGGTTACTTATGTATACAATTAAAAATTTTACCGATAATGATGATGTAAGGGTACTTGATTCTTTAGGACCTTTTACCGTTGTAGAATATTTACGTGATTTAAGCGTGCTTCCAATGAACGCACAGGTGGCATATTATTGTAGCAAGATGAACGTCAGAAAACGTCAGGTCATCTGTGATTTGAGCAAAGCAAACATTACCTTGCAGGCTGGAGCTATGCAGTGGATGGTAGGAAATGTCAATGCCACTACTGGTTTAAAAGGCGTTGGTGACTTATTTGGAAAAGCACTTCGTGGAAGTGTAACTGGCGAATCCGCCATCAAACCAGAATACACTGGCGATGGAACTTTAGTTTTAGAACCAACCTACAAACATATTTTATTACTGGATACTAGCAAATGGAACGATTTCGTTGTATTAGACGATGGACTTTTCTTAGCATGCGATTCCAGACTCAGCCACAAAGCTGTGATGCGCTCCAACCTTTCTTCCGCAGTTGCAGGAAACGAAGGCTTGTTTAACCTTGGTATCACTGGAAAAGGTGTTCTTTGTCTCGAATCTCCATGTCCAAAAGAAGAATTGATTGAAATTGATTTGGTAAATGATGTTTTAAAAATCGACGGAAACATGGCAATCGCATGGAGCGGAACTTTGAACTTTACTGTAGAACGTTCTGGAAAAACACTGATTGGCTCTGCTGCATCTGGTGAAGGTCTGGTAAATGTATATCGCGGAACAGGAAAAGTTCTTCTTGCACCAGTTCGCTAACAAAATAATAGAATAGAAAAAATTAGTGGGGGCCTGATTACAAGCCCCCACTAATTTTTTCTATTCTATTTTACACAAACTTTTTCACTAATTTTTCAACTAATTTTTCATTTATTGGTAAGAATATACCCGCAACAGGTCCCACTAATCCTACACAAACCAAAGTTCCAATTCCAAATGTTCCACCCAACAAAAATCCAACCAAGACGAACGCTGCATCTACTACTACTCGCATGATACTAAACTTTATATGTAACTTATCACTTATTACAATCGCCACCAAATCATTTGGTCCCGTACCGACATCTGATTTTATAACAATCGTCATTCCAAACGCAAGAATCGTACAACCGATTGCTAACATCAGCAACTTGATTGGAAACAAATGAATATGCTCAAATACAGGCGAAAGCATCCATGAGAACACATCAATGATCGGTCCGCCAAAAATCATACACAAAAACGTACCTATTTTAATATAGGAAGCATCTACTTTCAGCAACACAATAATAATCAAAAAGCACATTGCAATGTGCGTTGTTCCATGGGTTAGAAATGATAAAAATTCAATCTTTGCCAATGTGTGAAAAATTCCCTGCACAAATACGTTAAATGGGTCCGAACCCATGTTGGTCAGAATAAACAGCGTCACACCAAAATGCGCAATAATTAATCCAACTGCCAAAATAAGTGCCCTTACAATAATTTCTTTCTTCGTTCTCTTCATATGAATCCCCCTTTGTTTTTGATACGGTATCGACAATCGTACTTTGTCAACCACTCACGCCACAATTAACTACCTATATCATACTTCATGGACCTAGTTTTGCGCAACTATTTCTGACAATTTTCCTGTGTTGATTGATTTTCTATATAATTCATTGTACAATCTTTGTAACTAATTGAAAACGGAGGATTTTTCATGAAATTTCAAGATATTCACATTCGTGACCCTTTTATTCTTGTAGATGGTGGAAAATATTACCTGTATGGTTCCCGCGGTCCAGAAGCATGGGGAAGATGTACTGGATTAGATGTATAT
>JAEIGA010018930.1_pt1 | contig 10496 bp, 8 predicted proteins | sample 9270691 | NCBI WGS metagenome assembly JAEIGA01 (sample SAMN17057246, study PRJNA624740) | gut metagenome | biome: biome; isolation source: fecal sample | host: Bos grunniens | place: China: Xizang | collected 2019
AAAAGATCACCCATAGACGTTGTGATCTTCTTAATTTTATCGGAAAGGTCAAGGTCTATAACCTCGGCATATTCTGTTTTTGCACCGAAACGCTCCGCACCCTGCTGCATTTTCATCCCGAGTGTAAAACCGTCAATACCTTCTTCAAAACCGGGATAGTTGTCTATAACATCAGTCAGAGCCATCTGACCGCCAGGCGCCATTCTTTCTATTGTTAAAACATCAAGCCCTGCTCTTGAAGCATATAAAGCCGCAGTGTAGCCTGCAGGACCGCCGCCGATTATTATCATATCATAAATGTGTTTCATATTTTTGTCTCCAAATATAATTTTTCTTTATTATGATATAATTATATCCTATTTTCTTTTTTATTTCCGTGACTTTATCACACAATCAGCCTTTTTGTCTCTTTTCCATTTTCAACCAATTAAAAAATCCGTAAAGGTCGTTGAATAAAAAGACGACAAAGCAGATTATTACCGAAAAATATGAAATGTCACTTATGGTAGCCAATATCCACATAACTATCAAAACAATGTCGTTTGCGGCATAAGCGAGCGCAAAATAGGGGCTTCTTCTGAATGTTAAATATGCACCGAGAAAGCTTGTTGTGACTGATACCGTGCTTGGAATCAGATTTGCTGTGTTTAACGCCCCGAGAATAAAGTAAAAAAGTACGGTAACGGCAGCCGTTAACACAAACATAAAAATAACTTCTTTTTTTGTTATTTTATTGATTTCAACCTCTGCCCTGTTTCCGTTATATGGGTTTCTCAACCATGATATGAGGGCAAAAAGCGCCATTGGAGCTGTCATTGCAAGATAAGTTGCCATTTCTCCGTAATAAGCAAAAGAGTATGATATTATGCCGTAAAAAATGCTGAATATAAGCATCAGAAACTGACCGAATGGATTTCCTTTAGCATTGAATATAAGCGATGTTACGCCAATAATTGATGCTGAAAATGTTAAATAATTAACTCTGTCAAAAACAACGAAAGAAACTGTTATAAACAAAACCGAAAAACTCCAGAGTAAAATTTCGGATTTGGTAAAATAAGCAAAAATTTTTTTCATTTTATCCCTCAAAAAAAGCATTCGCAACACATCTTCAAAGACCTAACGATGTGTTAACGAATGCTTATGCATTACACTACCCGGTGGCAGTTTTATTCTTTTTTATTATTTTAACATATATTTTCGGAAATGTCAATAGCCCGGTTAAATGAATATTGTCCAAACGGTGATGCTTACAATATGAACGACCGCATGACTCATCATTGAGTAGATAATGCCGTATTTTCTGTAAAGATGCCCGAATACAACTCCGAATGCCCCGTTGAGAAGAAAGCAGCGGAATACAATGAGGGGTGTTAGTTCACCTATAAGTACCGCTGTTGCAGGCAGATGCCCTGCAGCGAAAAGGAGAGCCGATACGATGTTTGAAATAACATATATGATATCGGGAACGGTTTCTTTCTTTTTGTTGAACAGCTTGTTAAAAATAAAAACAAGCAAGGACATCATAAATAATCTTAGAAGAATTTCTTCAATTATTCCGCCGTAAAGAATGCTTGCCCAAATTCTTATTGGTGTTATTTTAACGGTTTCCGGACCGATTCCGTCGATAAATTCCCCGAATGTCCATGGATCAAGACTGTAAATAATGCCGAGAATTGCGGAGATAGCCAATGTTTTTCCGCTTTTGTATGTGTCAGGCTTTAACGGCTTATTCAGTCCTGTTTTATCGCTCAAAATATACCCGAAAAATCCGCAAACGACTGCATAACCAACAGTTTGAATTGCTGTCAGCGCTACCAGTAATCCCTTGCCCGGAATTTGTGTCATGACCTCATCTGTCATTTCCTGTGGAAGCATTTCAAGCAGATATCCTCCGCTTAACGCCCCTGAAATAAGAGCTATCGGAAAAAGACATAATGTGAAAATAATTGCTTTCTTAATTATTTTCATCGTAAACCTCAACGCAGAATCCTTTATGGCCGCAATTTTTGCAGGTCAGCTTTCGCAGAGTCGGCGTATGGTTTGCCCAAAACATTTCTTTAAACGATGGCTTGAATGTTGTATGACAGTTCGGGCAGATATAAGCAGCGTGCTTGTAATAATAACCGGATACAATTATTCCGTAAGGTATTGCAAGACATGCCCAGATAACAAACAGCCACCAGAATCCGTGTGTTATCCAAAGAATTACTCCAGCACATTGCAATATACTTAATGGTATACCCGCTAAAATCATTGCAAGGCGCATCTTTTTAATTTTATTCTTGTTTTCCATTGTGTACGCTATATCACCGATAGAGTTGACAGAGAAATTTTCTGTATTCTTCAGGTATTTTTTCAGCTTTCTGATATTTTCAAGCTTTGATTTTGTGTTTTCAATCTCATTTTCAAGAGCTTCGGCTTGAGTTTCAAGCAAAAGTTCTATAACATTCTGCGGCTGTTCTTCTTTGAAAAGCTCACCGATACTGTTGATTGAAATATCGAGATCCCTAAGAAAGCAGATCGTTTTAAGTTTATTGACATCTTCTTCGGTATATAACCTTCTTCCGCCTTCGCTCAGCTCGCTCGGTATCAGAATATTTCTGCTGTCATAGTATTGAACTGTTCTTACCGAAACGCCGCAAAGCTTTGCCAATTCGCCTGTTGAATACAGTGCTTTGTCATTGTTTTGAGACATAGCTTCACCTCCTATGGTGCCATTATATATCATTACGCCGCGTAACAAGCAATACATTACGTTGTGTATGTGCGAAAAAGTTTACTTTTATTTATCTTATCATGTTTATATGACATTATTTTAACATGATTCGATTAATTGTTTTAACACAGTAAATTAACTCTTGACAATTTACTTTCTTTTGAGTATAATTTTGTTAGATACAACTTATTGAAAATGGAGGAAATTTTATGGCAAAAAGTATTCAGGATATTCTTAACATTATCAAAGAAAACGATATTAAAATGGTCGACTTTAAAATGGTCGATATCAACGGTCAGTATCGTCACGTAACTATTCCCGCTGAAAACTTTTCCGAAGACACAATGAAGAGCGGTATCGGATTTGACGCTTCCAACTACGGTTATGCCGTTGTTGAAAAGAGTGATATGGTATTTATTCCCGATCCCGATACAGCAGTTATCGATCCCTTCTGCAGTATTCCAACTCTTTCTATGACGGGTAATGCGATGATCATCGATTCTCCCGAAAACCGTCCTCTTGCACAGTATCCGAGAAATATTGTTCGCGCTGCTGTTGAATCAATGAAAAAGAGCGGCGTTGCAGATACAATGTATATTCTTCCCGAATTTGAATTTTATCTTTTCGATGAAGTTACATGGGGTGTTCAGGGTAATTATATCGGCGCTCAGGTCGATGCTGTTCAGTCTTATTGGAACAGCACAAACGAAGGCCACGGCGTAGTTGTTCCCAAACAGAAAAACTATCATATCGCTAAGCCTTTCGATATTTCTTACGAATGCCGCAGTGAAATGTGTATGCATATGCTTGATGCCGGTATCGAAATAAATTATCATCATCCCGAAGTTGCAGCTTCCGGTCAGTTTGAGATCGAACCCCAGCTCGGTGAAGTTGTTCATATGGCAGATGCTACAATGATGATCAAATATATCATTCATAACACTGCTCTCAAATACGGCAAGAGTGCAACCTTTATGCCTAAGCCCATTTACGGCGAAGCAGGCAGCGGTATGCACGTTCATATGCTTCTTATGAAAGACGGCAAGCCCGTATTCTCCGATGATAACGGCTATTCTCACCTCAGCAAAACAGCGCATTACTTTATGGGCGGTCTTCTTAAACATATCGCTTCTCTTTGCGCTCTTACAAACCCCAGCACAAACTCATTCAAACGTCTCGTTCCCGGCTTTGAAGCTCCTGTAACCGTAGGTTATGCAACTTCCAACAGAAGCGCCGTTATCAGAATTCCCGCTTATGCAAAATCTCCCGAAAAACGCCGCTTCGAGCTTCGTAATCCCGATGCAACCTGCAACCCGTATTTCTGCTATGCTGCTATTCTTATGGCAGGTCTTGACGGTATCAAAAATCAGATCGATCCGCATGAAAACGGTTGGGGTCCCTATGACATGAACCTTTATCATCTCAGTGACGAGGAAAAGGCAAAGCTTCATCATCTTCCTACATCTCTCGACGAAGCGCTCAACGCGCTCGAAGCTGACCACGATTATCTTACTGCAGACGGCGTATTCCCCGAAGAACTTCTCAATAACTTTATTAAAACCAAACGTGAAGAATGCCGTCAGCTCGCTGCAATTCCTCATCCCGCTGAATTCGATAAATATTATAATCTGTAATTTGAAATTAAAATACCTTCGGCATTTCCTTGCCGAAGGTATTTTTTAAATAATATATTATGCATAAATTATATAAAAAGAGCGAGATACTGTTTTTTGTCGCATGGCTTGTGGTCTACATTGTTGCATCAAGCTTTTTGGACAGCCTTTCTTCCTCTGCTGGAATTGAGAAGATATTCACTGCTTTTTTTCATATCATAATGTCTGCAACGGCAATAATATGGCTAAAAAAACACGATCTGCTAAAAAAATACGGCATTTGTTCGATCAAAATACCTGCATCAAAATTTCTTTTTTATATACCGCTTGCTATTATTGTTTCATGCAACCTATGGTTTGGAACGGCTTTAAACTACACTGTCTCGGAAACCGTATTCTATATCATCAGCATGGTATGTGTCGGCTTTCTTGAGGAATTTATTTTCAGAGGGCTTCTTTTCCGTGCAATGGAAAAAAATGGGCTCAGATCAGCAATTATCGTTTCAAGTGTTACGTTTGGAATAGGCCATATAATAAATCTTTTCAACGGAAGCGGCGCTGATATCGTTTCAAATCTCTGTCAGATATTTTCTGCAATCGCTATCGGTTTTTTATTTGTTATTATTTTTTACCGTTCAAAAAGCCTTTTGCCATGCATCGTCACGCACAGTGCGATCAATGCTTTGAGCGTTGTTTCAAAGGAAACATCATCATTGAATAATGTTATTATCTCTGTGATATTAACTTTAATTTCTTTAATGTACATCGTTATTATTCTTAAAATAAAACAAGATAAAGGCATTAATTAGGAGATTACTATGAAAATAACTGTAAATTCTAAATTTCTGGTTCTTCCGGTAAGTCCTTTTGTTTCAAACACAAATGTCAGAATTTTTAAAGATGGGGTGTTGGTCGATGATATATCTCTTCGTCTTGATTATAAAAATTCGTGTACATATTCATACTTCCCAATTGAAAAATATATGGGATGCGAGCTTACCGTAACAGCCGAACCATACTCTGAACTTCGTGATATTCAGACCGATATTATCAAACGTGATGAGAAAACAGAAATATTTCGTCCGTTCGTTCATTTTACAGCTGAATACGGTTGGATCAATGATCCTAACGGTCTTGTAAAATACACTTCTCCTGTTGATGGAAAAACAACATATCATATGTTTTATCAACATAATCCCTATGATTGGGAGTGGGGCAATATGCATTGGGGACATGCCGTGAGTGATGATCTTTTAACATGGAAACATCTTCCAGATGCTCTTTATCCCGATGATGGCGGTACGATGTTTTCAGGCAGTGCAGTTGTTGATAAAACAAATTGTTCCGGTCTTCGTGTCGGAAAAGAAGATCCTATTCTTCTTTTTTATACCTGTGCTGGCAGAACTTCTGCCCGTTCCCGAGAGAAAGATTTTGTTCAGTGTATGGCTTATTCTACCGATGGCGGTATAACATTTACAAAATACGAGAATAATCCTGTCGTAGATACTATTTGTCCGGATAATCGCGATCCTAAAGTTGTGTGGTGCGAGGAACTTTGTAAATACGTAATGGCGCTTTATCTTGAAGGAAACAGATATACTCTTTTAACATCAGAAAATCTTCTTGATTGGGTTAAAATTCAAGAGTATGAACTGGAGGGTGACGGTGAATGTCCGGATATATATCCTCTTAATGCCGACGGTGATCCGAATAAACGTAAATGGATCATAAGCGGAGCTTCTTATCATTATATTGTTGGTGATTTTGTTGATGGAAGATTTGTTGAATGCCAATCAATGCGCTGCAATAATTCCGGACCTCACAGTTATGCTGCACAGACATTTTTCGATGATAATGAGGATGAAAGAATTCAAATTGCTTGGATCAGAAACACAAATTTCGGATCTGCTTATATAAAAGGACAAATGAGCGTTCCTTGCAGACTGTGGCTTGAAGACTCGTCGGACGGATTTAACCTCTGTTCTCTACCGATTGATGATTTCTCTTTTTTGTACGGAAGATCTGAAAAATTTGAAAATATTTCAGTAGCTGAAAATTCACCGTTTATAGCAAATCTTGAAGAAACGGCTTATGAAATTTGCATTGAAATGAATCCGACCGAAATAAATGCAGAGCTGTTGGTTCAGATTTTCGGCTCATACATTATAATAGATAAGAATGCACGTTCTGTTTATGCAGATAATTGCAGAATGCCTCTTTCTTTTGATAATCAAACCGTTAAATTGAAAATGATTTTTGATAAAGGTACGATTGAATTTTTTGACGGATATGGAAAATCAACAATGTCTGTTCCGTATCTTTCAAATTACAACAGAAATTATGCTTCAATATCTTCTGCGGAAAAATGCAATATAGAAAAAATTACATTAACGGAGCTAACGTGTAGATAAATATGAAATGCCTTGTTTTTGGAGAAATTTTGTGGGATGTTTACCCTGATCAGGCCGTTATAGGCGGTGCTGCATTTAATTTCGGTGCACATCTTTCTATCGTTGGAGAAGATGTCTGGTTTATGACGGCGGTAGGAAATGACAGCCTTGGTTCGGATGCAATCAGAAAAATCGAGCAATACGGAATGAAAAAAGATTATGTCCTGATTTCGGATAAACAAACGGGTCAATGCCTTGTAACGCTCGACGAAAAAAAGATACCGTCTTATTGTCTGCTTACAGATACGGCTTATGATAATATTAATGTAACATCAGAAACATTGAATTCTGTCAAAGAAAAATCGTTTGATGTCCTTTATTTTAATACTCTTGGTCAACGTATGCCCGTATCCGAAAGATCTCTTAAATTATTGCTTGAAAATATTGAATTTAAAAATATTTTCTGTGATGTTAATATCAGAGAGGGCAATTTCAGCGTTGACGGATTAAAGCTTTGCCTTGAAACGGCTGATATAGTTAAAATGAGCGATGAGGACGTTAAGTTTGTAAAACAAACAAAAATTATTGATGAAAGTATCTTACCGTTTGAGACCGCATTAAGCAAATCTTTTCCGAATATCAAGCTTTTTCTATACACTCTCGGAGAAAAAGGTTCGATCGTTTACGATTACGTTAACGGCATAGAGTATCAGTCCGATATTCCCGAAAAAGTAGATGTTGTATCAACGGTCGGGGCAGGGGATTGTTACGGTGCCTCGTTCCTTCATAAATATTTTGAATGTAACGATATCCCCAAATCCATCTCTTTCGCCGCAAAAAGGAGCGCTGCCGTTGTTTGCAGTACAGAAGCCATTCCTGATAATATGTAAAAAACAGCCAACACTTCAATGTGTTGGCTGTTCTTTTATCTGTCGAATCCTTCAAAAAGAGATTCAAATTTTTTTATATCATCTTTTGTCGGTTCGGGTTTATCTGCAAACGGGAAAGCTATTCCGAGCTTTTCGTATTTTATGCTGCACATTTTCTTGAACGGCAAAAGTTCGATCTTGTCTATGCATTTATGCGTTTGAGCAATTTCGTGCAGACGTATCATACTTTCTTCATTGTCGTTAACGGTTGGGATGACAACGTGACGAATCGTTGTTGCAATCTTTTTTTCGTTAAGATATTCAAGAAAATCAAGCGGTTTTTGCATTTCGCATCCGACATGCTTTTTGTAAAGCTCATCATCAGTATATTTTATGTCAAGAAGAACACGGTCTGTGTGTTCAAGCATATCCTTAACTTTGTCGTTAAGAATACTGCCCGAAGTGTCAAGACAGGTGTTTATGCCTTCTTTATGGCATAACTCGAATACCTCTTTAACAAATTCTGCCTGAAGAAGCGGTTCGCCGCCTGAAAAAGTAAGTCCGCCGTCTTTGCCGAAATATTCTTTATATCGCACAGCTTTTTTTACAATATCTTCAGCAGAGTATTCTGTTCCGCCATTCATTTCCCATGTGTCGGGATTATGACAGCAGGAACATCTCAGATTACATCCCTGTAAAAATACCGCAAATCTTACTCCCGGGCCGTCAAGCGTACCGAGGCTTTGAATAGAGTGTATTTTCCCTATACTCATATTGCTTCGTGGAATGTACGGCTGATAACTTCACGCTGCTGTTCTCTTGAAAGCTTGCAGAAGTTAACCGCATAGCCCGATACTCGAATGGTAAGATTCGGATATTCTTCGGGATTTTCGTATGCCTTGAGAAGAGTTTCTCTGTTCATTATATTAACGTTGATGTGGTGAGCCTTCTTTGCAAAGTAACCGTCAAGTATAGAAACAAGATTTGTAATTCTTTCTTCGCCTGTTCTTCCGAGAGCATCGGGAGTAATGGAGAATGTGTTGGAAATACCGTCACGGCAGTCATCGTAACTGATTTTTGCAACAGAGTTAAGAGAAGCAAGCGCACCGTTTTCTTCTCTGTTGTGCATCGGGTTAGCACCGGGCGCGAACGGAGCAGCATTCTTTCTTCCGTCGGGGGTAGCACCTGTGTTCTTACCGTAAGCTACGTTGGAGGTTATTGTAAGAACGGAGAGGGTATGTTCCGCATTTCTGTATGTGGGGGTCTTGCGGAGCTCAGTAATCATTTTATGAGCCATTTCTTTTGCGATAAGGTCAACACGGTCGTCATCGTTACCGTATTTGGGGAAGTTGCCGACTGTATTGAAATCAACAATGAAACCGTTTTCGTCTTTAATGGGGTGAACGTCTGCAAATTTGATCGCACTCAAAGAGTCAGCAACAACAGAAAGACCTGCTATACCGAAAGCCATGAATCTGCCGACATCGGTGTCGTGAAGAGCCATCTGTGTCTTTTCATACGCATATTTATCGTGCATATAGTGAATAACGTTCATTGTATTATCGTAAAGATGGCTGAGCCAAGCGATATATGTATCCATTCTGGTCATAACTTCGTCGAAGTCGAGCTTGTCGCCTTCCATTACGGGCATCTGAGGACCGATATGCATTTTGCTTGAGGTGTCAAAACCGCCGTTGATAGCAAGAAGAAGGAGCTTTGCAAGGTTGCATCTTGCACCGAAGAACTGCATCTGCTTGCCTACCTTCATTGCGGAAACACAGCATGCGATAGCGTAGTCGTCACCGTAGATAGGACGCATAATATCGTCGTTTTCATACTGAATGGAGTCTGTGTCTGCGGAAACTTTTGCACAGAATTTCTTGAAGTTTTCAGGAAGAGCTGTTGACCAGAGAATGGTGATGTTAGGCTCGGGTGAAGAACCGAGAGTATAAAGGGTGTTGAGGATTCGGAAGCTGTTTTTGGTTACAAGAGTTCTTCCGTCTTCACCCATACCGCCGACAGCCTCTGTTATCCACATCGGGTCGCCGCCGAAAAGTTCGTTATATTCGGGGGTACGGAGGTGACGTGCAATTCTGAGCTTCATAACGAAATCGTCGATGAGCTCCTGAGCTGTTTCTTCGGTAAGAATTCCGTTTGCAATATCGCGTTCGATATAAATATCAAAGAAGGTGCTTACTCTGCCCAGGGACATAGCTGCGCCGTTCTGTTCCTTGATCGCGCCGAGGTATGCAAAATAAGTCCACTGAATAGCTTCTCTTGCATTGCTTGCAGGTTCGCTGATATCATAACCGTACATAGCAGCCATTTCTTTCATATAACCGAGAAATGCGATCTGCTGGAAAAGTTCTTCATCAAGACGAACGATATCTGCGTTGAATGTTTTATCGGAAAGAGCTTCCTTGTCTTTTTTCTTTTCAGCGATAAGTCTGTCAACACCGTAAAGTGCAACACGTCTGTAGTCACCGATGATTCTGCCTCTGCCGTATGCATCGGGAAGACCTGTTATGATATGGCTTTTACGTGCCTGACGCATTTCATCGGTGTATGCACGGAAAACGCCGTCGTTATGTGTTGTACGGAATTTGAATTCCTCTTCTATTTTTGTGCTTAATTTATAACCGTATGCTTCGCAAGCTTGGCGAGCCATTCTGATGCCGCCGAAGGGGTTAACACCTCTCTTGAGAGGTCTGTTGGTCTGCATACCAACGATAAGTTCGTTTTCTTTATCAATATATCCAGGCGAAAAACTCGTAAGCGAAGAAACGGTGGACGTGTCGATATCAAGTACACCACCAAATTGACGCTCAATCGCAAAAAGTCCTTGAACTTTTTTCATAAGCGCCTTCGTACGATTAGTCGCGCCCTTTAAGAAAGCGCCGTCGCC
>JAEIGA010018931.1_pt1 | contig 10496 bp, 6 predicted proteins | sample 9270691 | NCBI WGS metagenome assembly JAEIGA01 (sample SAMN17057246, study PRJNA624740) | gut metagenome | biome: biome; isolation source: fecal sample | host: Bos grunniens | place: China: Xizang | collected 2019
AAGTACACCGAGGAGGGGTATCTGGCTATCTGCGGTGCCGACGGAGCTGTGAAAGCCGAGACGAATGCCTGCGAGTTGTACCCTACGGGGTATTTCTCCCTGGATATGCGGGATATTGAGGGATACGTCGATAACGTCATCTTCACCAACGTGGAGGAGACCCGCGCCATCCCCGAGGCACAAGAGCTCCGCAAAATCGACTACTCCACCTGGACGGCCACCGATGCGCTGGATCGCACCGTTGCCGACAACGCCGTTGCGGGGGCCCCCAAGGAAAACCGCTACGTTGGTCTGTTCTACTTCCTCTGCTGGGTAGGCGCAGGTGTACATGTGAGCGATAACACCAAGCTCTATTTGGAGCTGGGAGCCGAGGCGGCCATTAAGCGCATTGAGGAAAGCGGCGGCGAGGCCTACTGGGCAGAGCCCTACTTTGGCTACTACCGCAATACCGATACCTGGGTATACCGCAAGCATGCCTATATGCTGGAGCAGGCTGGGGTGGATTTCATTTACCTTGACGTCTCCAACGCCGAGGTCTTCATTCCCGGCCACACCGCGCTTTTCGATACCTGGCTTGCCATGCGTAAGGAGGGCATCGACACCCCTCAGATCGTCTTCTTCAACGGTGATACCCCTTCAACCTTCCAGTCCAATATGCAGAAGCTGTTTACCACCGTGTATTCCGATGAAAATTGGGAGAAATACAGCGAGCTGTTCTTCATGTGGGAGGGGAAGCCCCTGCTGTTCGGAAACTACTCCGGCTTGTCGGGTGAAACCAAGAAGATGGTTGACGAGAAGTTCACGGTCCGCGGGAGCTGGGCCTGGACGGACGCAGATAACTACTGGGCGTGGTTGCAGGAATACAATTACAGACCCAATTCCAGCCGTGTCGTTCAGATGCTCAACGGTGGTTGGGGACGAGACGCCCAAGGGAACCCGGAGGCCCTGTCCGTGGCCATGGGTCACCATCCTACCATGAGCAAGGGCCGTAGCTTCGTCAATGGCCGCCAGCCCAACAACCGCAAGGGAGACATGGAATTCTCTTCTGTGGAACAGGCAGGGAAGGGCCTCGGCTTCGAATCCCAGTTCCATGCGGTGAATTATCTCGTCAATGAGAATATCTCCCCCGATGATCCCTTCGTCATGATGATCACGGGCTGGAACGAGTGGATCGCCGGCTGCTTCCATTCGGATGCGCCCCAGAATATGGCGAATACCACCGCCAAGTTTGCCTACGTGGATCAGTTCAACTGCGAATTCTCCCGTGACGGTGAGCCCATGCGCAATCAGGACGGCTACGGCATCGGCGATAATTACTACTACCAGATGGTGAACTACATCCGTACGTTCAAGGGCATCGGCGCAGCCTCCGCGGCCGACCACCAGACCTCCGTGAACATCTACGACCTGTCTGACTGGGACGCCATTGAGCTGACCTACATGGATTCCCTGTACGACGTAGAGCACCGCAATACCATCTCCTACGACGCGGATTTCCGCTATATCAACAATACGGGCCGAAATGATTTCGAGTATGCAAAGGTCTCCCAGGACGACGGGAATCTGTATTTCCTGGTCAAGACCTCCCACGATATCATCATGGACAATGACACCGAATGGATGAACCTCTTCCTCAACGTGGACGGAGACGTGACCACGGGCTGGGAGGGCTACGATTACGTCCTCAACCGCGACAGAGATTCCTTCGTCGTCACGGTGGAGAAATTCAAGGACAATACCTTCGAATCCGAGGTGGTGGGCGGCGCCTACTACTGCATCAACGGCGCTTACATGACCCTGCAGGTCTCCAAGGACCTTCTGGGAATCAGCGGCAAGCTGGAAAAGATGATCTTCAAGTGGGCGGACAATTCGGTGAAGAACGGTGATCCCATGGCATTCATGGATCTGGGCGATACCGCCCCCGACAATCGGTTCGGTTTTACCTACCTGTGCGAGGAATATGAAACCGTCCCCGTAGAAAAGACGGTGCTGGTGGCCGAGCAGAGAAACGCCCTTCAAAACGGAGCTGTCGTCGGAAAGCCCGATACGGATCTGAACATCACGGTTCAGGATACCAAGATCGACGTGCTCTATGATCTTGACTCCGTTAAGGCCGGTCAGTTCGTCCAGAACACCCCTGTGGCCGAGCAGTTCGAGTTTGCCAAGGGCACCAACAACTGTACGGTTCAGGTGATGAAGGGGGATGCCGGTAACTACCTGCGTCTCAAGGGATATTGCGATCTGCGTACGTGGAACGACGTGGAGGGCTCCTACGAATTCTCCACCGACGTCCATATAACCGAGTACGGCAACTGCGCTATTTACGTCCGAGGAGAGATGCCCGGCGCCTACACGCCCAAGAATCAGGCCAATTTCAACGTGGATCAAATCTTTAATTACTTTGAGTGGGATTGGTACGCCGAGAACGGAGGTCGGACCCTGGGTGGCTCTTCTACTGCCGGCTCGGGTATCGGTATCTACCCCGATGCCAATGCCATTACGGTCCGCATCAAGCGTTACGCGCCCGACGGCCTGGGTGTTGCCTCCGCCGCCCATACGTTCCCTTATTCCGATAGCTTCAAGCCCCATGACAACGGGTGGTTCAAGCTCCGCGTGACAGATGACGGCGAGACGGTAAAGATCTACTTCAATGACGTGCTCATGTGCTTCGTCAAGCTGGAGAACCCGGGCGTTGTTTACGAGAGTGACGGAACCGGTCAGCAGTACTACGGGAAAGCCATCCTGTGTAATGCAGACGGCGAGGAAAAGTTGACCGTGGAGAATACCCGCCTCAATTCTGCGGGATCCCAGATCGCCCTGACGACCCGTAACCAGACCATGGAATGTGACAATCTCTACATCGCCTATGATTCCCAGTATGCCGAGGGAAGCCGCGTGGAAACCCTGCTGGGGCAGTCCTACGGCGAAGTCAGCTATACCCCCGACCAACGGCTGGTATCGACCTTGTACATGGGGAAAGCTCCTGCGGAGGAGGATCCGGCTGATACGGGTAACGGGAACAACGATCCTGTTGCAACGACACCCCAAGGGGAACTGATCGGTACCGAGCCGGTCAAGCAAAAGGGATGCACATCGGTGGCTCTGCTTCCCGTAGCGCTGTCTATGATTGCCGCAACCGCGATATGGATTCGTAAAAAGAAAGAGTAACTCAAGTGCCCAAAAGGGGACCGTCCGCATGGATGGCCCCCTTTCTTTCAGTTTTTCTCAAAGCGCAACGCGCCCTCTACGACATGGGCGGTGACGTGATCCCCCTCCCGTATGCTTCCCACGAGCATTTCGGTGGCCAGGGGCTCTTCGATCAGCCGAATCAAGGCCCGCTTGAGAGGTCGCGCCCCGTAGGCAGGCTCGTAGCCCTCCTTGGCAACCAGAGACACAGCTTCATCGGTAAAGGCAACCGCAATGCCCAGGTCCTTCATTCTCCCCTGGATTTCCTCCAGAAGCAGGGAAGCAATACTCCGTACGTTCTCCTCGCTCAGCTTTTGGAAAACCACGGTTTCATCCACCCGATTGAGGAATTCCGGGCGAAAGGCCGATTTGAGCGCTCCCAGCATTCTCTCCTTCTCCCGTTCCGGGTTTTCGTGGGCTGTGAAGCCTACGTTCGGGCGTGCGGCGTCCCCCGCTCCCAGATTGGAGGTCATGATGATAACGGTGTTGCGGAAATCCACCCGTCTGCCCTGGGCGTCGGTCAGGGAGCCGTCGTCCAGAACCTGGAGCAGAATGTGGAAGATATCCGGATGAGCCTTCTCCATTTCGTCGAAAAGGACTACGGCGTACGGTTGCCGCCGTATCCGCTCGGTCAGCTGTCCGCCCTCCTCGTGGCCCACGTAGCCGGGAGGCGAGCCGATGAGGCGGGAGACGCTGTGCTTTTCCATATACTCCGACATATCGAAACGGATCAGCGATTTTTCGCTGCCAAAGAGTGTCGCCGCCAGAGCACGGGTCAGCTCGGTCTTACCAACGCCCGTCTGCCCCAAAAATATGAAGGAACCAATGGGACGGCGGGGATCCTTGAGTCCCAAACGGCCTCTGCGTATGGCTCCGGCTACCGCAGAAACAGCCGCGTCTTGCCCGATGACCCGCCGTCGGAGCTCATCCTCCAGATGCAAAAGACGTTCGCTTTCGCTCTCCATGAGCCGCGTCACGGGAATGCCTGTCCATTCCGTGACCACGTTAGCAATATGGGCGGACGTTACCGCCAACGCCTTGCCGTCGCCTCCGTCGGGGCGGGATTCCCAGTGGGATTTCGCTTGCCTGTAGGCAGCCTGCTTTTCGGTCTCCACATCCCGCAGCTCTGCGGCACGCTCAAATTCCTGCGCTTTGATGGCTTCCTCCTTTTCCCGTGCCACCGAAGCCAAATCCAGCTCCATTTCTTTCAGATCGGGCGGCTCTGTCATGCTGGAGATGCGCAGGGATGCACCGGCCTCGTCAATAAGATCCAAGGCCTTGTCCGGCAAAAAGCGGTCGGGAATGTAACGCTCGGATAATTCAATAGCGGCGCGCAGAGCGTCGTCCGTGATCTTCATTTTGTGGTGAGCCTCGTATTTGGGACGCAGTCCCGTCAGGATCCGCAAGGCTTCCTCTTGCGTGGGCTCGCTGACGGTAACGGCCTGGAAACGCCGCTCCAGGGCGGCATCCTTTTCCACGTGTCGGCGGTATTCCTGGACGGTGGTGGCACCGATGACCCGCATTTCCCCCCGCGCAAGAGCCGGCTTCAGAATGTTCGCCGCATCCACGGCTCCCTCAGCGGCCCCCGCACCCACGATGGTATGGAGCTCGTCGATGAACAGGATGACAGACGGATTCTTGCGTACCTCAGTCATGACGCTCTTCAGACGATCCTCAAATTCGCCGCGATACTTGGCTCCCGCGATCATCCCGGGGATATCCAATACGACCAGGGAACGGTTTTTCAGCGTTTCGGGAACGTTTCCGTCGGCAATACGCTGGGCCAGGCCTTCCACAACGGCCGTCTTGCCCACTCCGGGCTCCCCGATGAGGCAGGGATTGTTTTTCTGACGGCGGGACAGAATGCGGATCACGCGATCCGTTTCGGCCTCGCGGCCAATGATGGGATCCAGCTTTCCCGCGGCGGCTTTTGCGGTGAGATCCTGACCGTATTTGGACAGAGTCGGCATACCGTGCATCTGCTTACCGTCGGCGATTGCTTCTGCATCCTCCCGTCGGCTTCCGCGTTGATTCCCCCGCCCGGTATCTCCGCCTCGGGTGGAATGATCTGCCTCTCGCTTGCGTTCATCAAAGCCATCCTCTCCGCCTCTGTGGGGAGTGGAGGCCAGGAAACGGCTCACGTCCCGCCGAAGCTGATCCGGTGATGCTCCGGTGGTTTCCAGTATACGCACCGCTACACAGCCCGGCTCCTCCAGCAGAGCCAGAAGCAGGTGCTCTGTTCCCACGTAGGACTGACCGCTGCGGGAAGCCTCTGTAGCCGAATCCAGTATGATCTTGCGTACACGTGGGGTCATGTCCGCCGGAGAAACCCGACTCTCGGCTCCGACCCCTGACAGCTCGGTGACGGCCTCACGGATCTTTTCGCTGTCCGCACCTCGTGCGTGCAGAAATTTCGAGGCGATCCCTTCTTTTTCCCCGAGCAATCCCAGGAGAAGATGCTCCGATCCGATGTAGGTGTGTCCCAGGGAAGAGGCCTCCCGCAACGCGCCGTTCAATGCGTTCTGCGCCCGTTCCGTAAAACGATTGGTCATATATAGAATATCTCCTTTCAAAATCCGATATTTTACCTGTTCTGTCACGCTCCGAACAGAGCTTTTTTCACGACCGCCGCCCGCAGTATGTCGCGTTCAAGGTCGTTTTTGGGGGATGCGGAGGCCGCAGACGTCAGGGTGGCGGGCATGGCCTCCACCAGCAGGGATGTCAGCGTCTCCACCCGAACGTCGGTCAACCCCAGGGAAGAACCCAAGCGCAGATCCGCCAGAAGATCCAGCATCTCCTCGGTGGGAAGGGTGTGGGCATACCGCAGGATACCCTCCGCGCGGCGTATGCGGTCTGTGAGCTTATCCAGCTCTATCCCCCGCAAAGAATCCCGTAACCCCCGTTCGGCCGCAATCAAACGCTCCACGGCCATCCCCAGCCTGTCCAGTATTTCCTCTTCGCCAAGACCCAGGGTGATCCGATTGGAGATCTGATATAACCTTCCGGAAGCCGCCGTGCCCTCGCCGAACAATCCCCGCAGGAGAAGCCCCATCTGGTTTAACTGCAGAGCAAGGGCCTCCATGCGCTTTCCGGACGTGAGGAGAGGCAGGCAGAGCATGACGGACGCCCGCATGGCGGTGCCTACGTTGGTGGGGCAGGCCGTCAGGTAGCCGAGCCGTTGATCGAAGGCGAATTCAAGTGCTTCGTCCAGCAAGGCTTCGATCTTGCCGGCCCCTGTATAGGCATCCCGCAGGGACAGACCCGGGAGAATACATTGCAGTCGCAGGTGATCCTCCTCGCAGACCATGGCCGACAGATTGCAGGGGTCGTTCAAAAACAGGGAGTGCGGGAGACTCTCACGGACAAAGGAGGGGCTGACATAGTGCATCTCCACCAGGGATTGGGCGGTCATGCGGGAGATGTCCGCAAAATCCATGCGGGAAAAACCGTTCTTTTCCAAAATGTCCCCCACGCGGCTGATGATTTCCTTGGCGCGCTGGGCGTCCAGGCGTGAAGTAAAGGGGTACGCGGTCAGGTTGCGGGCGAAACGCACGCGGGTGCTGACCACGATATCCTGCTCGTTTCCGGGAATATGATACCAAGACATGACATGCCTCCTTTCAAAGCTCGGCTTCCAGCCCGCGGATCTGATCCCGCAGGCCGGCCGCCGCCTCATACTGCTCGGTGCTGACGGCTTCCTTGAGCTGCTTTTTCAGCTTGACCAGACGGGCTGCCTTTTCCGCCCTGGCCCGATAACCGGCCGAGACCCTTCCTGTGTGCTCGGCTCGTCCGTGGGTTGCGTCCAGTATACCCGCAAGCTCCTCAGCGAAGGCAGTATAACAGCGGGCGCATCCCACCCGTCCTGCCCGATGGATGTCCTCGGTGGTTGCCCCGCAGGATGGACATTTCTTCAGGGGCGCCGTTCCTCCCATCCGCGGGGGGGAATTCCCGAAAGTCGGAAAAGGGAAGGAAAAGCCGTAGTCCTCCGCCACGAAGAAGGGGGATATGAAGCCGGCTACGGCCGCACTGATATCCTCCAGTTCACCTGCCTGCTCCAGAATTTCCAAACAGTCCCCGCAAAGATGCAGGGCCTTGATCCGCCCGCCCGCATTTTCGCGGTAGAATACCGTCGCCTTTTTTTTGTTACAGCGATCGCATAGCATAATTTTGATTCCTTTCTCTGAAAATTTTGAATTTTCATGCTCATTATACCCCATACTTCAAGAGAAAAATGTCACAATCCCTCGGCAGATTCGCTTTTTTGTGCATCTGTGGCAAGGGGAATTCTTGACAAATTCATACGGAGTTCATATCTTCGTGGTACAATATACCGATAGTGTGCAGCATCGTCCGCGCCGTTGCGGCGCGGCATGAAAGGAATCATACATGAGTAAGAAACAAAACAACGCCTGCCCCCTCAAGAAGACCTCCATCGGCGGTCAGGCTCTCATGGAGGGCATCATGATGCGGGGACCCAAGATCACCGCCATGGCCGTCCGAAATCCCCAGGGAGAGATCGTCCTGGAAAAGGTCCCCACGGAGGGAAAGAAACGTCCCGCTATTTGCCGCTGGCCCATCGTGCGCGGTATCTTTGGCTTTATTGACTCTATGTCCCTGGGTTATAAGTGTCTCATGCGCTCCGCTGAGATTTCGGGCCTGGAGGAGATCGAGGCCGAAATGGCACGGGAGAAGGCCGAGAAAAAAGCCGCCAAAAAAGCCGCTAAAGAAGCGGAAAAGAACGAAAAAAAGGGAGTGAACACCACACCTCAGACAGGCGAGACCCCGGATGCTCCCCGGGAAGCAGAGGCTTCCGCCCCCGTTGAAGCACCCGTCACCGACGGTTCTTCGGATACAGCGGCTCCCGCTGTCAAGGAAGAAAAGAAGGAATCCATCATGATGACGGTGATCATGGTGATCTCCATGATCTTTGCCTTTGCCATCATGCTCGGCCTGTTCTTCTTCCTGCCTTCCTTCCTGTATAAGGACGTTATGGAGGCCCACATCCCCGGCTTCCCGCAGAACAACCGTTTTTTGCAGTCCATCTGCGGTGCGCTGATCCGCTTGATCCTTCTGATCGGCTATATGTCCCTCATGCTCCTCATGAAGGATATCCGCCGTACCTTCCAGTTCCACGGAGCCGAGCACAAAACCATTTTCTGCTACGAGCAGGGTCTTGAGCTGACTGTGGAGAACGTCCGCCGTCAGCGCCGCTTTCATCCCCGGTGCGGCACCTCCTTCCTGGTGCTCATGCTGCTCGTTGGAATCCTCATCGGCTTCCTGATCCCCGCCGACATCAACAAATGGTTGCTCACCGCCGTCAAGATCGCCATTATGCCCCTGGTCATGGGTCTTGGCTACGAGCTCATCAAGATCTGCGGCCGCTACGATAACTGGCTGACCCGCATCATCGCCGCCCCCGGTCTTTGGTTCCAGCGCATCACAGTCCTGGAGCCCGACGATTCCATGATCGAATGCGCCATCGCCGCCATGAAGGAAGTCATTCCTGACGACGGCAGCGATCAGATGTAATATTTGCGCAGAAAAACGGATACAATACATTTGAAATACCAACAACATGAGAGGAACCGAAGTATGAAGCTCATTATCTGCAAGAACTACGATGAAATGTCCGCCGCCGCCGCCGAGATCGTCGCTGACGTTATGAAGGCAAAGCCTGCCTGCGTGCTGGGCCTGGCTACGGGCTCTACCCCTGTGGGCATGTATAAGAAGCTCATCGAGAAAAACTGCGCCGGTGAGATCGACTTTTCCAACGTTACCACCGTCAACCTGGATGAGTACTACCCCATTTCCCCCGACAACGACCAGTCTTACCGCTATTTCATGAACGAGAATCTGTTCAATCACGTCAATATCGATAAGACCCGCACCTTCGTTCCCGACGGTCAGGCAGCCGATCCCCACGGGGCATGCGAGTCCTACGAGGAGATCGTAGCCAACGTAGGTCCCGCTGACATTCAGGTGCTGGGCATCGGTCAGAACGGCCATATCGGCTTCAACGAGCCGGACTCTGCCCTTGAGGTGAGAACCCATGTTACGGGTCTGACGGAGTCCACCATCAAGGCAAATGCCCGCTTCTTTGCCTCTGAGGCTGACGTCCCCACCAAAGCGCTGACCATGGGCATCGGCACCATTCTGGGTGCCCGTAAGATCATCATTCTGGCCAACGGCGCGGCCAAGCATGCCGCCGTTGCCAAGATGCTGGAAGGGAAGCTGGACACCTCCTGCCCCGCCTCCATGCTCAATCTTCATGCCGATGTGGTGGTGGTCTGCGACGAAGCCGCCTATAACGGATAAGACACACCCTCTGGGGCGTGCCTGTGTGCGCCCGCATGCATCTTGCGTGATGGCGGACTCGGCACGCCCCTTTTGCAGGAAGACCTTGGCATCCCAATAACTCCCAACCCCGGATTTGCATATCCGTCGCTCTTTGTGGTCAATACTTTCCCCATCTCAAAAATGGGAGATAAGCTATGTACCACAATAAAGTTCTGATATGCGGCGTCAATACCTCCAAATTGAAGGTGCTGACCGAAGCCGAAAAGCAAGCCCTCATGAAGCGTGTAAAGCAAGGTGACGAGGAGGCCCGCATGGAAATGATCTGCGGGAACCTGCGCCTGGTGCTTTCCATCGTGCAACGGTTTGCAGGGCGAAAAGAAAATCCGGACGATCTGTTTCAGGTAGGGTGTATCGGGCTGATCAAGGCGGTGGATAATTTTGACATCGAAAAGGAAGTCATGTTCTCCACCTACGCTGTCCCCATGATCGTGGGGGAGGTGCGCCGCTACCTGCGGGATTCAGCCGCCGTCCGCATCAGCCGCTCTTTGCGGGATCTGGCCTATAAATCTCTCCAGGCACGGGACGAGCTATCGGCGGAGCTGGACCGAGATCCCACGCCCCAGGAGATCGCTGACCGCATCGGTGTTTCCCGGGAGCAGGTCGTCTCGGCCATGGAAGCCATCGTGGAGCCCATATCCCTGTACGAGCCCGTATTCAGCGAGAACGGCGATTCCCTCTACGTCATCGATCAGCTTTCCGACACCTCACGGGACGCCACGGATGAATCGTGGCTGGAAAACATCGCGCTCCGCGAGGCGGTGAAGACCCTCACCCCCCGTGAGCAGAAGATCATTTCCCTGCGATACTACAACGACAAGACCCAAATGGAGATCGCCGCGGAGATCGGTATCTCCCAGGCCCAGGTGTCGCGGGTCGAGAAGGCGGCGCTGGAGAAGCTGCGGAAGCAGCTTTGAAGCATGCAAAATGCAAAATTGGGGTGCGCGACCGAGACC
>JAEIGA010018932.1_pt1 | contig 10496 bp, 6 predicted proteins | sample 9270691 | NCBI WGS metagenome assembly JAEIGA01 (sample SAMN17057246, study PRJNA624740) | gut metagenome | biome: biome; isolation source: fecal sample | host: Bos grunniens | place: China: Xizang | collected 2019
AGAGATAAAACTGAATTTTCAACCAAATAGCAACTATGTCGAAAATTACGAAATATATTTTGGCGCACGGCTGGACAGGGTGGATGGCCCGCATCCTGGTGGGTGTGGTCTTTGTTTTTTCGTCGGCGGTGAAGGCGCTCGACCCCTACGGTACGGTCCTGAAGATGGACGAGTACTTTGTGGCTATGGGTATGGAGTGGCTCTCGGGGGCACGCATAGTGCTTGCTGTGGCGATGATTGCCTTTGAGATGTTGCTGGGTGTGGCACTTCTGGTGAAGGCCTGGCCACGAGTGACGGCTTGGGCGGCGCTTATTTTCAACGGCTTCTACCTGCTGCTCACCCTGTGGGTGGCGGTTGCCAACCCCGTGGCCGAGTGTGGATGCTTCGGCGATGTGATAGTGCTGTCGAATTGGCAGACCTTTGGTAAGAATGTGGTCCTTACCCTCTTGGCGCTTGTGGTCTTTGCCGCAAGGGAGGGTGGCAAGTCGTGCCGCTTGGGGTGTGTAGCCTCGGTGGTGGCGTTTGCCCTGGTTGTGGCCTTTGAGATATACTCGCTCATCTGCCTGCCGGTGGTTGAGCGCTTCCCCTTTGGTGAGGGTGTGAATCTTTCCGAGGCCATCGAGGAGGACCTGGTGTCAACCGCCTCGGAGAGCCGTGTGGTGTGCCGCAACCTGATGACGGGCCAGCTGGAGAGCTTCGCTGCCGAGGATGAACGCTGGTGGGATGAGTCACTGTGGGAGTTTGTGGAGCTGGATGTTCCCAAGTCGGAGGTGAAGGTCAGGGCTAGCGAGTTTGTAATCTACTCGGGCATCTACAACATCACCCCCCAACTGCTCTCGGTGGGTATGTGCCGCCTGTTGTGCGTGGAGAGATTGGACAGACTCTCCCTAGAGGAGATTGTCAAACTGCAAGCCATTGCCGACGATTGCCTTTCGAGGGGCGACAGGGTCATTGTGGTGACCGCCTCACCCCTGATTGAGGCCCAGACCCTCTTCCCGAGCGTGGAGTTTGGTAATATGGACCCCGTGGTGCTGCGTGCGCTTGTGAGGGCTCCGGCAGGAATGGTGTCGATTAGCCGAGGAACCATTCTGCATAAAGCCTCGCTGTGGGGTTTGAAAACAGCAGCAACGAAATAGAGAATATAGTGTAACAAGGGGAGTGGTTGCGAAGATGGCCGGTTGAGGAAGTGGCCCTTTCGGAATCTTTTTCCCCGTTGTGCAACGATTTATAGCTACGAAGACTATGCGAAGAAACTTTTTGAGAATCATTACATTGGGCCTTGCCCTTGCGGCCCTTGCGGCTGGCGGTTACGCACAGGAGCGCACCATTGAGGAGTATCTCACTCGCTCGAAGGAGCTCTACGGTGCGGGACTTTACAGGGAGGCCAAAGTGGAGTTGCAAAGGGCTGCATCGGCCGCCCGTAACCTCACCAACGATGATGTTGTAGCGCTCACAGAGGTTGAACTCTACAGGGCAATGTGCGACGCCCGTCTGGGCGATGGCACTCGCTCTTTGGAGGCCTTTGTGGAGCAACACGCAACCTCGTCATTCCGCAGCGAGGCGCTGCTGGCTCTCGGTACGGAGTACTACGAGAAGGAGATGTGGGAGGAGGCTGTGGCGTGCTTTGCGCAGGTGGATACCAAGACCTTGTCGGCCACCCAGATTGAGAGGCTCGCCTTTGAGTGTGGCCACGCCCACTACAACCTCGCCAATGTGGCTGCCTGCCGCAAGTGGCTTCAGGGGGTGCTCCACTCGGAGATTTACGGCTCCCACGCACGCTATATGCTGGGCCTCTTCGCCTATCAGGAGGAGGACTACGCCACGGCTCGCTCCATCTTCAGCTCCTTTGCCGACGAGCCGCTCTATTCGGGTGTTATTGCCTACTATCTGCTCCACGTGGAGTATAGGATGAAGAACTACGACTATGTGGTGGCCAATGTGGATGAGGTGCTCAAGGGTGTTGAGGGCAGCCGCCATCAGGAGCTCCACCGTATGGGTGCCGAGTGCAACTTCCGTCTGGAGAATTGGGCCGAGGCCCACAAACATATAGCCTCGCTTGAGAGTGAGATTGGCGACGCTATCTCCCGCGAGGAGAACTACATTGCCGGCTATTCGCTCTACCGCCTGGGCGAGTATGGCAAGGCTGCGGGCTACCTCACAAGGGCCTGTGGCGCCGAGGACTCGCTCACCCGCAATTCGGCCTACCACCTGGCCGACTGCCTGCTCAAGGAGGGCGATAAGATGGGGGCAATGAAGAGTTTTTCGATGTCCTACCTCCCCGAGGGCGACGACGCTATGAGCGAGGATGCGATGTACAACTACTGCAAACTGCTTGTGGAGCTGGGTGTTGCCAACTTCGACGAGGAGATTCTGACTCTGCGTAGTTTCATTGTGCGCTTCCCCAACTCGGCCTACCGCGAGGAGATTGAGGGCTACCTTGTGCTGGTCTGCTATGCCGCCAACGACCTGAAGCTGGCCTACGATATTCTCAACGAGTTCAACACCGACAAAGGCAGGATTGGCAAGGCCAAACAGAGCATTGCCTACTACTACGCTCTGGAGTGCTACGAGATGGAGCGCTTTGAGGAGGCCAAGGAGTATGGCGAGTATGCGCTCGATTTGAGCGATAAGAACAGGGATATCCACGCCCGTACACTCTTCCTGCTGGGTAATATCGACTACCGCACGGGTAAGTACAAGATGGCTTCTTTGATGTTTAAGGAGTACCTTGCACTTAAGACCATTCATCACGAAGACTACCCCTTTGCCTACTACAACAGGGCCTATGCGAAGTATGCGCTCAAGGACTACAAGGGAGCCTACTCCGACTTCGACACCTTCCTTGAACTGCGTCCCCAGAAGGATGAGTTCTACGACGATAGTTACTGCCGTATGGGTGATGCTATGGCGGCTGTGGGAAGCTACAAAAAAGCCATTAAGTCCTATAGGGTTGTGGCCGAGGGCGAGAGCCAGGAGCGCCACTATGCCACCTACCGCATTGCCGTAATGCACTCACTTGCAGGAGATACGGAGGCCCATTTGCAGGACTTGGAGGCTATTGTTGGGGCAGGCGAAGGCCCCTATGTCGATGTTGCCCACTACGATTGGGGCACAACCCTTATGAAGGAGGGACGCTTCGAGAGGGCTGTGGGTGTCATTAACGACTACCTTGCCAACTACCCCCGCTCACAGGAGCGAGTTCTGATGCTCGGCAACCTTGCGCTGGCCTATCGCAATACGGGTGATAATGATGCCGCCCTTGCGGTCTATAAGCGCATCGTAAGTGAGGGCCGCGGCTCGATGGCTGCCCACAATGCCCTGGGCGAGATTCGCACCATCTACCTCGAGCGCAACAATGTCGATGGCTTCTTTGCCTATGCCGATGAGGTGGGTATGAATAGCGATTTGGGTGCCGTTCAGCGCGACTCACTCAGCTTTGTGGCCGCCCAGAGGGTCTATATCCTCGGCGATAAGAAGACCGCTGCTGCCTCGTTTGACAAATATCTGGCCGACTACCCCTCGGGTATCTACTCCGATGCGGCGCTCTACTACTCGGCCGACTGCCACGCCGAGCTGGGCGACTCGGAGGGTGCCCGAAGTAAACTCAACACCCTGTTTGGTCTTAATCAGAATAAATACACCCGCCGTGGCCACGAGAAGATGGTACGCCTGGCTATCGACTCGAAGGATTGGCCCACGGTGAGCAGCTCCTATAGGATGCTGGCCTCGACGGCAACCACCTCGAGCCAGCTCCGCGAGGCCCTCACAGGCTATCTGACGGCTATGCTGGAGAGTGGCGATGGCGGACAAATCGTGGATGCCGCACTCTTTATTGAGTCGCGAAGTGACGCTCCCGCCTCGCTTGTGCGCAAGGCCAAGTTCGAGAGGGCGAAGGCCGAGCAGGCTCGTGGCAACAGGAGTGTGGCTGTGGATATCTACCACGCTCTGCGCAAAAATGTGGCCAATGTGGAGGGCGCCGAGAGTGCCTATAGGGTGATTGAGATGGCCTACAATGGCGGCAACTACTCCGAGGCCGAGGAGTTGGTCTATGAGTTTGCCACGAAGAACACCCCCCACCAGCGCTGGCTTGCCAAGTCGTTCTTGCTGCTCGGCGACATATATGTCATCAGGGGCAACCTCTTCCAGGCTCGTGCCACCTACCAGAGTGTGGTGGATGGCTACACCAATAAGAGCGACGGCATTGTTGCCGAGGCCAAGGCGAGGGTTGAGAGCCTCACAAGTAATCCCGAAATTACCAACTAACCAGACAGAAATCACAGAGTATGAAGAGAGTATATATTGCCACCCTCGTTTTGTTGGGCGCCGCACTGTCGGCTGTGGCTCAAGAGCCCGAGGAGGAGAACATCTCCAAGACCATTGTCATCCACAAGAACATCTACCTGGGGGTTGATGAGCGCGAGAGGATTGAGCGCAATGTGGAGGTGCTGGACACAACCGTTCAGCGCCCCACGCTCGACTACCGCATCTTCCCCACAGCACACAGGACCGAGTTTGCGGTGCAGTCGCTCACCCCTATTGAGATGAGTGCTGCTCGTTGGTCGCGCCCCTCGAACCTCTACCTGAAGGTGGGTGGCGGTCTGCCTTTGCAGAGCGAGTTGGATACCTATTGGAGCCCTGTGAGGGATGAGGATATGCAGCTCTCCTTGTGGGCCAACCACGAGGGCGAGCTCGGCAAGGCCCGAGCCTACGATGGTGAGCGCCGCAGGGTGAGGCTTGCGCGCAATCAGGCGGGAGTTAATTTCCGCTACGATGTAGGGGAGAGGATAAGCATCAATAGTTATGTGAAATATCGTGGCTCGCTGGGTGGCTACTATGGTGGCGTGAATGTCACCGAGGAGCGCCCCTGCCTGTCGGTACACGATGTGGAGGCCAAGGTGAATGTTGCGGGAGGCTTCTCGGAGCACTCGCCCTTTGGCTACGACGCCAATGTTATGGGCCTCTATGCTGCCAATGCGCTCGGCGAGGATGTGTGGAGGTTCAATGTGAACTTCGGCTTCTTGGGGCTCGATAATGTCAGGGGTTGGCTTCCCGGCCGTGTAACGCTCCACTACTCGGGTGTGCAGTCCACCTGTGCGGAGCCCTACTACGACACCTCCATCACCTTCGTTCCCGAGTGGTCGCTGAGGGTGGGCGAGTGGTTCCCCGTGGATGTGATGGTGGGCTACGACCATATGATATATAAGGGTGCCAAGAATAGCCTCAATGGTGTTGTTGCCTCTTTCTCGGCGGCCTATGACCGCTACTCGGAGCTGGTGCCCTATGTGAAGGTGTCCAACGATGTGGAGACCCAGGTTACCCGCAACGGTCTGTGGGATAATCCCTTTATGAGGATGTTGCCCGTGGATTCGCGCAAGGTTATACTGGCCGAGGTGGGCTTTAAGGGCGAGAGCCACAATGTGAGCTACAAACTCTCGGGTGCTACCCGCTGGTTCTCGAGCTACTTCTATGAGGTTGTTGCGGAGGGCTCGCCGGTGCTCGCCTATGGTCGCAGTGATGGCCAGAGGTTGTGGTACCTGGAGGCCGAGGCCTTGTGGCGCCCCGTGAGTGGCGTGAACATCAAGGGTGGTGTGAGCTATGTTGGCTTGGGTCGTGCCGAGAGCGCTACGGACCCCTATCGTCCCCGCAATTGGCGAGGTAATGTGGAGTTGGAACTCCACCCCGAGGGCATTGAGCGCCTGACGATAGCTGCCACTACGAGGCTGGCAAGTAGTATGGAGGTCACACAGAGAGGCCCTGCGGGCTCATCGCTGTTGAGGATGCCCGGCTATGTCGATTTGGGCTTCAGGGGCACTTGGCGCCATACGGAGCGTATGGACTTTTGGTTGAGGGTTGATAACCTTTTGTGCAGGCCCATCTATGAGTGGGCGACCTATCGAGCCCTAGGTATCGGCTTCCGCGGCGGCGTGAAGATGAGTTTCTAACGGAGAATAAAACAAAGTGGATATAATGAAAGACTACAAAGCTATTGAGGAGTATATCGTAAGCTGGATTTCGGGCTATGCTGCGGGGTGTGGCTCGAAGGGGTTTGTTGTGGGCATCTCGGGAGGTGTGGATTCGGCTGTTGTGTCGAGCCTCTGTGCCCTGACGGGACTCCCCACACTCTGTGTGGAACTCCCCATCCATCAGGCCGCCTCGCAGGTGAGCCGCGCGGCGGAGCACATAGAGAATCTTATGGCCCGCTACCCCAATGTGGAGCGAGCAACCGCCGACCTTACGGAGCCCTACGAGGCCCTTGTCGGCACACTCCCACGCGAGGGTGCAAACTATGAGCTCACAACGGCCAACACCCGCGCGAGGTTGCGTATGACCACGCTCTACTTCTATGCCGGTTTGCGAGGTGCTTTGGTTGTGGGCACAGGCAATAAGATTGAGGACTTCGGCATCGGTTTCTACACCAAGTGGGGCGATGGCGGCGTGGATATCAGTCCCATTGCCGATTTGACAAAGACGGAGGTCTTTGAGCTGGGCGCCCATCTGGGGGTGTGCGACTCTATTTTAAGGGCCAAGCCCACCGATGGACTCTTCGGTGACGACAGGAGCGACGAGGACCAGATTGGGGCAACCTATCCCGAGCTTGAGTGGGCAATGGCCGAGAGTGAGCGCGGACGGATAGCCGACGATTTCGAGGGGCGCCAGAGGGAGGTCTTTGAGATCTATCAGCGTCGCAATAGGGCCAACCGCCACAAGATGGAACCCATACCTACTTGTGTTCTGCCCAAAGAGTTGAAGTCATAGTGAAAGATAGAGTAGCGCACACACCTTCGAGGGGCGTGTGCGCTTTTTATTAGCCGATATTTTTGGTGAGCATTGGCTCCCGTAATGCCTCCCCCATCGTGGATAAAAAAGTCGCTTGAAGCAGTGCGTAAGTTATTCGTCATACTCCTTGTGCTCATTGCTCCGTTTCGAGCGGTGGTGGCTCAGCCCTTGAGCGAGAGTTACTACCGAGAGAATCCTTCGTGGCTGGATGCCGAATTGTGGGCCTCCGACGGCGACTACTTCGCACCGCGACTTGAGGTGCAAACTCCCTCTTTTGAGCAATTTTCCATTTACGGATTCGGTTTTGTGGACTACTCCTTCCGAGGAGAGCCTGTGGGGTCGCTCACCACTCGTCTGGGCCGAGTGGACCTGCGCTCACCCCTGGAGCGCTACCCCGACTACGGCCTTTTGTCGCTCCTTCGGCGCATACCCTCCACTCGCCACTACCACCCGACAATCTCCCCCAATGGCGTGGGCGCAGATGTTCGCACCGAGGTTATCACCACCTCCCCGCTGGAGATAGAGGAGGGCTCACGCCTGAGAGTGCAACTCTCCTCGCGCAGCTACCGCCTGGGGTTGGGCTATCGGCTCACCCACCGCAGGGGCGATAGTGTAGCCTACTCGTTGGCTTTGGGTGGCCGCTGGGGTAATGACGGGGCTGTTGAGGGGCTCTTCTGCAACGAGGAGTATGTGTGGCTCTCGGGCCAGAGGCGCTGGCTGTGGAAGTCGGGAGTTGAGAGTTCTCTTGAGGTGGCACTTATGGTTGCACCACAGGAGCGCTCACAGCGAAGCTGGAATAGTGAGGAGGTACTCGACCTGGCAGGCGATGGGTGCTACAACTCGCTCTGGGGGTGGCAGAACGGGCGCGTGCGCTCCTCGAGGGTGAGGCGTGAGATTATCCCCACACTCTATGCTGCCTGGAATCTCGACGATGGGCTGTTGCTCTCCAATGTGAACATTACAACCCTTGTCAGGGGTGGCCGTAGGAGTCGCTCGTCGCTTGAGTGGAACGGTGCCCCCAACCCCACACCCGACTATTGGGCTTGGCTGCCGAGTGGTCAGCGCGACCCGGAGGTGGAACTCCTCGCCCGTGAGGTGTGGCTTGAGGACGACGAGCGTTACACCCAGATAGATTGGCACCGCCTATACGATATAAACCGCCTCTCCGCCTCCTCGGGTGCCCACTATCTGCTGATGGATGAGCGCCGCGATATGTTTTCGGCCTCGGTGGATGCCTCGGCGGGACTGTTGGGAGTGGGTGGGCTCCGTGTGGGCCTTAGGGGCGGAGTACATAGGGCCCACGACTATAATACACCGCTCGATATGCTTGGCGCAGAGCGTGTGGGCGAGGGCTTTGACCTCTACGACTACCACCTGCAACACTCCTCGTGGCAACTCTATGGCCAGCGAAGCGCACCCACTTCGTGGGGAGTTCTTTTTGGGGCTGCGGAGGTGGGCTCCGAGCATATAGCCTACCGCTCGGCGCAACTGCTCCGAGGTACTCAAAACTCCTTCCTTACATTAGCCCTCAAGGGTGGGTGGAGTGGCACGCTGGGAGGCCCGTGGAGGGTGGGAGCCCTTGGTCGCTACTCTCTCTCGGCACCCTTTGTGGAGGAACTCTATGGCGCTCCCGAGGGGCAGATGACCACCAATCCGTATGCAACCTCGGTGGGCGATTGGAGAGCCGAGGGGTGGTGTGAGGCTGCCTTTGAAAAGGTGAGGATAAGTATGCGGCTCTATGCCGACTATTGGCACCGCAGGAGTGCTGTGGAGCACTTCTGGTACGACCCGACAGACCAATATGTCGCTCTTTTGGCGGGCGGACTTGACGGCCTCGGTGTGGGAGTGGAACTCTCCGCACGGCTCTCTCTGGCCCACTCCTGGACTCTGGAGGGGCACTTCGCTCTGGGGCGCAGCGAGTATCTTTCGGATGGTGTGGGACAGATTGTGGACCACACGACGGGAAAAGTGGTGTTGGACTCCTCACGCTTGTTGCTCAAGGGCAAAAGCAGTAGCTCCTCGCCCGAGGCGCTCGGTGGTGTGGTGGTGCGCCACTATACCCACAGGGGATGGCTTCTGGGGGCGGAGTTTGTGGCCGCCTTCGGCAGGAGGGTGGAGCCCTCGCTGCTGCTTGCCAGCGACCATCTGCGCTCAATGGCTACCACTCCCGAGGAACAAAGCCTTCTTGATAGAGAGTTGTCGCTCGGTGCGGCCTCGTCGCTCAATGTGTTCATCTACCGCAAGTTCGGCTCCCATTGGAGCACCTCGCTCTCGGTGCGCAACCTGCTCTCCTTTACGGGTGCCTACCGTGGAGGTTACCAACCCTCGCGCCTGATTGTTCGCGACGGTGAGGAGGTGAGAAGCCTTGAGCCCTATGCCGCACGCTACCAGAGAATATATCCTCGTCACGCCTATTTTACCATCAGTTATGAGTTTTAGGGATATTATATATAAAGGTAGGGCGAGGGCCTGTGGTGAGTTGTTGGGGTGGCTGACCGCTCTGCTGACTCTTGTCGGGTGTGGGCGGGGTGACTACGAGATGCCTCCCTTTAGGCTTGCCGAGGAGTACCACACAACCCACATCGAAGATTTGGCCTCGCTGGCCGAGATGGGCCCCTTCGGCGAAGGGGTTGTGGTGTCGGGCAGGGTTGTGGCCAACGACCACTCGGGTAACTTCTATAAGAGTATTGTTGTGGAGGACTCCACGGGAGGTATGGAGGTCCGCTTGGATGGCTACTGCCTTGCGAGTCTTTATCCGGAGGGGTGTGGGGTTGTTGTGAGTCTGGATGGGCTCTGGGCCTCACGCTACGATGGTGTTCTGCAGGTGGGAAGAGTGGGTTATCAGTGGAACGAACTGCTCGTTGAGCCCATAGCCACCCAGAGAGAGATTCAGCGCCGTGTGAGGGTGTGCAGTGTGGCCGAGGCGTGGGAGCCAATGGCGCCGATTGCACCTTCGGCCTTGAGCGAGGATATGCGTGGCAGATTGGTGTGCATCGGCCCTGTGAGGTGCGCCGAGGAGGAGGGCGCAAGGTGGGGCGATGACAACTATGGCTCCTATTGCGATAGGCTCTTTGTGGCCGAGGATGGCCACCGAGTGGTGGTGCGCACAAGTCGCTATGCCGACTTTGCCACTCTGGCGATACCGACAAGATGGCTCACCATTAAGGGGGTACTCTACCGTGATCGCTATGAGGGAGAGGACGTTTTTGTGCTGAAAATAAGGAGTTTGGATGATGTGGAGTAGGAGAGCCTGGGGAGTGATTCTTGCCACTGTGGTATTGGTGGCGGGGTGTGGTGGCTTCGAGGAGGAGCCCCTGGAGAGGGTGTCGATAGGTTTCCTCAGGGCACAGTATGAGGGCTTTCCACGCCTTTTGTCGGAGAATAGTGTGATTGAGGGCGAGGTTATAAGTAGCGACCGCTACGGAGCCTTCTCCCATCAACTCGTCATCCAGGACCCCACAGGCGGAGTGACCATCTCAATAGACCACCCCGCACTCCACACTCTCTACGCAGTGGGCGATAGTGTGAGTGTGAGCCTTCGGGGGCTGACGCTGGGCGGCTATGGCGGAGGTGTGCGCTTGGGTGCGGAGCCCGAGGGCGATTGGGAGGTGGGGCGTTTGAGCCTTGCCGAGTGGAGAGAGCATTGCAGTTTTCGTGGCCCAACGGGGAGCGTTGCCTGCAGGCAGAGGCGTGTTGGCTCTCTCGCAGCCGATGATATG
>JAEIGA010018933.1_pt1 | contig 10496 bp, 5 predicted proteins | sample 9270691 | NCBI WGS metagenome assembly JAEIGA01 (sample SAMN17057246, study PRJNA624740) | gut metagenome | biome: biome; isolation source: fecal sample | host: Bos grunniens | place: China: Xizang | collected 2019
AATTGATAAAATTGCTTGATCCTTTTATATCACTCTTACTTAGAATTTACAGATAAATGAAACTTTTTGTAACTATTGACTAAAATAATCATCTCTATAAAAACTGAAAATCAAATAAAATACTTAACTTTGTTTATATTATATATTGTGGATGCATGTTTTTGGTAAAAATATTGTACTAATAACAAAAAGGTTAAAGAAACGTTTACCTTAACGATTGATATGGTATGTACCAATAATAGAATATAAATATTATATTATGAGAAAATTTTTATATGCTCTAATTCTGAGTTTGGCATTACCGATTTTATGCTATTCTCAAACTTACACATTAGAAGACAAATGGGTGGATTGTGGTAATAATGTCCAATTATTGGATCCTTATTATTCGCCCGGTGTATCTTTTCAATGGTCTGGTCCATCCAAAAACGGAAAGGCTGACGGTCAAGGGGTTGCTGTTAAATACAAGAATGGCCAATTTGAATCCAAATATGAAGGCACATATAAAAAGGGTGTCCGAGAAGGAAAGGGAACCTTTACACATGCAGATGGTACGGTAAGGCAAGGAACATTTGTAAATGGGCAGCTTATTGGTTATGGAACTATGGATTCCGAAGATGGACAGACTTATGTAGGCGAGTTCTTAAATTATCGTATTCATGGTAAAGGGAAAGCTACATGGGGAAATGGTTCCACATTTGAAGGCTATTTTGTCTCTGATGCTCCCTATACCGGTAAATTTACCAATTATGATGGAACTGTTACATATATACAGAAAGGCGAACCAGTCCAAAGATTGGAAACTTCAAATATAAGTTACTCTCCTAAAATAGGTCAACGTATAACTGAGTATTTTGATGAAAATTGGAACCGTTGTGGTGCAAAAAATGCTGCTTTTTATCGTTTGGTTACATATTCATCACCAAACAGGCCTAAGGGTGTGGTCAAAGATTATTATATTACAGGTGAACTTCAGTCTGAACAATATCCTATATATATAGATTATGAGGATGATAGCAGATCCTTTTTAGAAGGAACTCAAATATTCTATCACAAAAATGGTAATATAGAGCGGAAACAGCAATATTACAATAACAAATTGAATGGTCCTGCTGTTTCATATTATAATGATGGGAAAATTGCATCAGAAATAAACTTTTCTCACGGCGTTCCAGATGGTGATGCAATAGAGTATTATCCTAATGGTAACATTGCAACGGTTAGAAAATACAATAATGGATTGTTGCATAATAATAAGTATCTGTATGTAACAGAAGATGAAACTGTATTTTTAGTATATGATGAGAACTTCATTCGTAACAGAGAAACATGGGAATTTAGAGGCCAAAATGGTATTGTTCAGGTAAATGACGCAGAATCAATTTCCATGCAAGCTTCTCCAGAAAGAACTGTATCTGGAGGTATTTATACAGGATTCTCACCAATGAGTGATAATATGATCAGTGTTCTAACTAATCAAAGAAATCCTGGTCAAGGTATTGTTTCATTCTTGTTTGGATTTAAGGATTGGGACAATATGTGTGCTTTCTCTATAGCGGGGAATAAGTTCCAATTTACTTATATAAAGAATGGTGTTACAGTACAAAGTGACGATTGGCAAATATCGGAATATATAAAGCCAGAAGTCAATCAATTGATGGTGATAAATTCAGAAGATAAAATCAGACTTTTCATTAATGATAAACTTGTAAAAGAGGTTGGACGTATTTATTATGATGGCTCATTGTGTGGTATCTCTTTATACAATTCGACATTGCAACCAATCGTAGCAGATGTAGCTCAACTCTCAGTTAATGAAGTCGTGGATCCTCGCAAGATACCACAAGATTATATGCCGGAAGAAAAATCGGATCCAAATGCATGGACCGGAAATGGCTCAGGCTTTTTCCTTAATCAAGAAGGTTATATAGCAACTAATTATCATGTGATAGAAGGTGCAACAACTTTGCAAGCTAATTTCACTAGAAATGGTAGAGTTGAGACTTATCCGGCAACAGTTGTAGTGACGGATCAACAAAACGATTTGGCTATCATTAAAATAAATGACAAAGCTTTTGACAAACTATCAAAAATTCCATATGGTTTGTTAACTCGTACCAAAGACACAGGAAGTGAAGTGTTTGCTTTAGGTTATCCAATGGCTGATGTTATGGGAGAGGAAGTGAAATTTACAGATGGTAAGATTAGTTCAAAAAGTGGAATTCAAGGGGATGTTCGTGTATATCAAATAAGTGTTCCTATACAACCAGGTAATAGTGGTGGCCCGTTATTTGATATGGATGGTAACATTATTGGAATAACAAGTTCAGGCCTCAATAGGGATTATTTTAAATCTGAAAACGTAAATTATGCAATTAAAGCATCATATTTGAAAACATTGATGGAGTCTTGTCCGCAAGAAATTATATTGAAAGAAAACACTCAAGAAGATATTTCAAAAACCTCCTTGACTGATAGAATTAAACAATACGAAGGTTTTGTGGTTTTGATACTTACAAAGTAATAATTAAATAAAATAAAGAAATGAAAAAGTTAATTTTATTAATGTGTCTATTCGCTGTATCTTTTGGCGCAGTAGCACAAACAATTGAAACTAAGCCAGAAATTAAAGGTGAGAGTTCTGAATCTTTGGCAGCGGTTCGCCTTGCTAACGACCTGTTACGTTATGGTTATACAAATAAGTCAACGTTAGCATTATTGGATGCTCTTCAAATATTCTCAGAAAATCCGACTCAGAAGCTTAATACAACAAGAGAAGGTGCTGCTGTTGATGAAAGTAAAATGGATGGTAAAAAGGCTAAAGTATCTTTCGACTATGAAACAGTTTTAGCTGATGCCAAAAAGTTCGCTGCTGGTGATCCTAATCTTATGGCTCTAATTGAGAACATTGATGCAGAAGCAAAGGGAGCACATCGTGGTTCAGTAAATGGTCCTTCTCGTCATTACGATTCTGTTAATGGTAATAGTACTGATACATATAATATTAGTTTCATTGCTAATGAATTGGCTGAAATTCTTGTTTCAGGTGATGGAGATACCGATTTGGATCTTTACGTCTATGATTCAAATGGAAATTTAATCGCTAAGGATGAGGATTATACGGACGATTGCTATGTAAGATGGGTACCGGCCTGGACAGGACGATTTATTGTAAAAATAGTCAATAGAGGACCTGTCTATAATAGATATGCATTATTGACTAATTGATAATAAAGAAGTTGACTCAAATCCTTGGTGTAGACGCAATCTATTTCTTAAAGGTTTGAGTCAACTACATAATAATATTCAGCATGAATAGTTTAATAAATAAAAAGGCTAAACTTTTCATAACACATCGGTATATAGCATTTTTTATATCGGTGTGTTGTGTGTTTTGTGGGTATGCACAACAAAATTTATCTCAACGTATAAGTGATGTTTTGATATCCAAAAATATAAATGAATGTCGAGAATTATTGGAACAGATTAATGAGTCTGATATTGTCAATATGTCTGATAGTACGCTTTTTGAATATTACTATTTAGCTGGATGGTATTCCATGGATAGCAATGATGTTGAAAAACAAATTGACTATTTAGCAAGAGCAAAAGAAATATGTGAGACAAAATTGGGAATTAATAATAATGTTTTTATGTATTTCGAAATTGTTAAAGCAATAGGTGAAGCTTGTGAAGAATTAGATAAAGATGATGAAGCATTACTATGGTATGAAGAAGGATTAATTAAAGGCTTACCATATTTAGAAACAGATGATGAGACTCTTCAATCATACTTAATGGATATCAGAACTTATATTGCTGATATTTATGAGAATAAGGGGTATTCAGATATTGCCAAATACTTAAGAGGTAATAAACCATTAGATTATGAGGGTTCATTCGAGTACGCTTTTGACTTAATGATGCGTGCTGAAGATTTAAACTTAGAAGGACAAAGTATCGCTGCCGTTGAACTATTGGATGAAGCGAAAAGAATATTTAAACGATATGGTCAAGATGGTAAAGACATGTTGCAACCATTATATCGGCGTTATTTAAGATGTTATACGTCGTTGGGATATTACGATAAGATGGATAAATTTCTCAAAACAAAAAAATATATGTTTCAAGGGGAGAATGAATCATATCTAATCTATGATATGAGTGAAATTATCAACATTTGTCTATTTACCCATCATGATATAACAGCGGCTACTAAATACTATGAATACCTAACTAAAGAATATGATAAATCTAATGAAGAAGATTATAAAACTATAATTAATATAGGTAATAATCTAAATTATTATGCGGATATTTATAATAAAATCGATAGCTTGGAACACTGTCGTGCCTCTTTAAAATCTGATGATTATAATTGGGGTATATCCTCTTTTCAACTCTCCAATTTATTGATAAAAGTTGGACGACAAAAGGAGGGCAATGAAATATGTGAGAATGTTTACAATATGTCTTCTAAATTAAAAGATGATCCACAAAATTTACATTGGTTCATTCTAATGAACTTGGCCGATTATTATAATCAGATAAAGGAGCTTAACAAAGCAGAACGTTATTTAAAAGAACAACTGTCATGGTTGGATTCTAAAAGGGGGCCAGCAGACTCGGAAGAGCGTGGTTGGATATATAATAAATTAGGAATAGCTTACCTTAATGGTAAACTTTATAAAGAGGGTCGTAATATGCTTATTAAAGCAGAAAAAATCCTTTTGCCCATATATGGACACCAGTCACAGGAATATGCCACTATTCTTCATAACAAGGGGAGATTGGCTCAGTTAGAGGGAAAGTTTGATGAAGCCAAACAATATTTAGAAGAAGCTGTAAAAATCCAAATAGGATTAGATGGTAAAGCAATGGATAGAACAATCCAATATCTTGATGAAGTTAATCACTCAATCAAAGTTCGCTTATGAAACGTATTCTACTCATATTAACATATTTGGGTTTGTGTATTCAAATGAGTGCACAAACAGAGTCATGCATATCAGTTGTCAATGAACTAACTATGCAGAAAAATGTATGGAGCAATCAAAAGGCAATAGACTATATTCTAGCCCATAAAGATTCTTTTGATATAAGTAATGAACTTGATATGTGGTTTTATAATTTGGCTTTAGGAACACGCTATTATAATATTAATAAAAAAAACGAAGCTCTTCCATTTCTCCGAAATATCTGTACGTTTTTAGACAAATATGAAAATGAATTGGATTTAAATAAAAATACAGATCTGATAGCATGTTATTATTTTGAAGCAGAATCTGAATATTATATAGAGCCCTCTAAAGACATTTATGTAAATAAACTAAAAAAGATTAAGTCTGTTTTTGAGAAATATAATCAAACACACACAAAACTTTATGAAACTATTCTATCAGAAATAGAAATAATTCAATCAGATTTATTGACTAAGATTTCGATAGCTTTCCAATGTGTTGTTTCCGGTCAAGAAAATGAAGCAATTATTTTATTTGAAGAAATAATCGACAAATTCCCAGATTCATATCCTAAGGAGAAAAAGGCTGGATATAGCCAAGCTTTAGCAAACTGTTATCTTTCTGTGGGGAGATTAAGTGACGCAGAACAAATATATTTTAGGACTTTGGAAGAACTAAAGGTAGCAGGAATGACAAACGATGAAGCATACCGAAATATGTGTGATGGTCTAGGAGTAATATATTGTCAAGTTCACAATTACATAAAAGGAAAAGAATATTCTAGTTTAAGCAAGCAATTACATGAGGTTAATCAAGATTTTGATGATAGTTACATTAGATGTTTAGCAAATTGTGCTCTTGCTGAACAAGGTTTAGGTAATCGCTATATGGCTAAAATCTTTATGGATGTAGCATTAAAATATATGAGAAGCGGAATTGGTTATAAAAGTTCAGGTACGTTCATCAAAAACATTTCAGATTTAGCATCTGTAGCAAATGTAAATATTGACATGAAAAATATGTCTAACCATGCAGATAGAATGCTGCAGATACGCCCATATATTTTATTGTTGTCAAATGCTGCATTAATTAATCAAGAAGCAGGCTTTTGGGAAGATGCTGTGATATGTATGAAAGAGAGTATTTCTTTAGGAGAGGAATTAGGAGAACAAAATGGATTAGCATATAATAATTTGGGGACAATGTATTTTTTTCAATCTAGATTAAAAGAAGCTTTGTCTTACTTTTCAAAAGCCATTTCTCTATGCAAAACTGATGATGAAAAGAATGATGTATTATTTAATTATGCTTTAGCTTTATGGCTGTTAGATTCTAACGAATGTTCTGATGTTGCTATTCAAACATCAAAATCATTAACTAATAGTATAGCAGGTAATTTTTCTTTTATGTCGCAAGAAGAAAAATACAATTATTACAAGCATTTTGAGTTCTATCTTCCTTTCCTGAATATTATGTTATATGAAGGAGGTGATGAAAACAAATATGGATATATTTATGATAATATCTTAACAACAAAGGGATTGCTTTTAAGGGCTTCAAATGATGTGAAAGAAACAATTATTCAATCAGGGAATCAGGAACTTATTAGTAATTATAATAAGATGATTACTTTGCGACAACAAATCTTGATAGAACGGGATTCGATTCTTCGTATAAACATTGCAAAAGAAATTGAACTTTTGGATAAGAAACTTTCTAGAAGTGCTGCGGATTATGGTGCATTTGTGAGATTTAATAGTATCAGTTGGAAGGATGTTCATGCAAGTCTCAATAGTGATGATATTGCAATTGAGTTTTACAACATACCAATAATACATAAGCATGATACTATTCAGAAAATGGATGCAGAACCAAGGTATTGTGCTGTTATTTTGAAAAAAGAATATAAATACCCTAAAATAGTTCCATTATGTAGAGAATACGAGTTGCTTGAATTAGAACAAGATTTTCGATATAGCACAGATATTCTGAATCGTCTAATTTGGGAACCTTTAGATTCAGAATTGAAGGGTGTGAGAAATATCTATTTTTCAGCAGATAGAGAGTTGCATCAGATTGGAATTGAGTATGCTCAATTAAAGGATGGAAGTAAAATTAACAATCGTTTCAATATTTATCGTCTATCTTCCACGAGATTGTTGGCTGAGACTCATAAAAAAAACAAGCCCAATAATGCAATATTGTATGGTGGCTTGTTATATGACCTCAAACCTGAACAACTTATTGCAGAAAGTCGTAATGGAGAATTCCGTTCAGAAAAAACATCTCGTGCAGTAGATTTTTCCGATTTTCGTTATGGTGTTAAATATCTTCCAGGAACAAAAATGGAGGTTGAAGATATATATAAAAGGTTTATAAGTAAAAATGCAGAATGTGACATTATTACTGACATTGCAGGAACTGAAGAATCTTTTAAGTCATTGGCATTAAAGAATATTGGCATAATCCATTTAGCAACTCATGGATTTTATTGGAGTGAAGAAGATGCGGAGGAACGTAGCTATGTAAATTTCCTTTCCAATATGAATAATAAAACGCAAAATTATGAAGATAGAGCATTACTTCGCTCCGGTTTATTCTTTAGCGGTGCAAATATTGGTCTTGCAGGAAAAGAGTTGCCTGATGATGTTGAAGATGGGGTACTTACAGCTAAGGAACTATCAGCCATGAATCTTGGCAATGTGGATATGGTTGTGATGTCTGCTTGTCAAAGCGGTCTTGGTGAAACGTCAGGTGAAGGTGTCTTTGGTTTGCAACGAGGTTTTAAACTTGCTGGAGCAAATACCTTGTTGATGTCGCTTTGGAAAGTAGATGATGAAGCAACGAAAATTTTAATGACTGAATTTTATAAGAATTATTTGTCTGGTAAGACAAAAAGAGAGTCATTGAAACTAGCACAACAGACATTACGTACAACTCATCCAGAACCTGAATACTGGGCTTCATTTATATTGTTGGATGCTTTAAATTGATAAGAATGAATATTTTAAAAACAAAATATAAAAGAATTGTCGATAGTAGGAAGAATACATTTTGTTTTTCTTTCATCAACGCCTTGTTGCTTTTGCTGGTATGCTATTTTACGGATAATAATAAATATTCCATTTTATCAGGCCCATCTGTAGGACAGCGTATAGAACAGTTTAAAGCTGCATCAGATATAGGTAATGATCCAATTTTAGATGAATATGTCTTTGTAAATATTGCTTATGATAGGCAACTTGTTCCTGTTTATGACGAATATGGTTTCTCAAAGGGTGTTATAGATATTACGGATAGAGAAAAGTTAATCTTGTTTCTCAATCAATTAAATAATAATCATAGATATGTTCTATTAGATGTTCTGTTATCAGACAAGTATCAATCAGAGCATGATTCGTTATTGGTTATAAGTTTACTTAATACCAAAAGAATCTCAATATCACGTTCAAGTACAACTAATTTAATAGACGAGCGTTTAAAAGATAAAGCTGGATATACAGATTATTCTACAGATATTTCTGAAACTAATTTCGTCAAATATGAGTTTATTAAAGATGGCGAAACAACAATGCCATTGATGGCATTTCAAACATTAGAACCTCATTCTTGTGTTTATACATTTGGACCTATTTATTGGGCCAATTGGCATTTCTATTGGAATAGTTTAACTTTACGTTTCCCGATAAAACTTTGGAATAGTTATATCAATAAAGATGGAACAAACTTAGAGAACTTTCAAGAGAAAAGAATATTGAATCTTGGAGCCGATATCCTTGATCTAGAAGTAGACATTCCCTCGTTAGTAAATGATAAGATTGTGGTCATTGGTGATTTTACTGAAAATGACATTCACGATACCTATCTAGGGAAAATAGCAGGTCCTATAATAAATCTTAATGCGTTTGTGGCATTACAAAATAACGAATTGGAGATTCCATGGGCTCTAATATTCTTCCTTGTGACATTTTATGTGATGATTTCATATCTCATGTTGAGGAGTCCTATTTCAACAGATCGATTATTGGATAAACTTCATATGAATAGAACAAGTATCAAATATGTACTTTCATTTATCGGATATTCCTTTATATTTACCATGGTAAGTGGGAGTATATATCTTATTTGTGGAATTGATATAAACGTTCTTATACCTACAATATGGTTTACGTTTCTTCGTGGATTAACAAATAAATTAGCAGCTTTATGAACATCAAGAAATTAAGTATATTATTTTGTTTTGTATTCATGGTTATGAGTTTATCTGCCATGAATTACCAGATAAAAGTTCTCAATACACCGACTATTACAATCAATGGGAAAGAACTGAAAGTAGGTGACTGGTTTGATGACCTGGCTATTATTACGTGGAGTAAAGAAAATCAAGCTATGCGTGTACTTTCAGAAGATAATCGTGTATATACATTATCGGCAAAACTTTTCAAAGAAATAAAAGCTAAAAAGTTCTCCGATTTCATCCTTTATACAAAGCCATTAGCAGCACGTGGAAATGATTCTCTGACTTTAAAAGAAGTTCTTGAAGAAAAATTCGATAACAACTTCATTATGCTTGATGAAATAGTGATAGATTTCACAGGTATTGAGTTGCCAGAAGAACTAGCTCTTTATTATATAGTATCAAATCATGAAAACATAAATGGAAATTTTATTGTTTCAAAATCGGCAGCAAGATTAAGTAGAGCTGTTTTCAACGATTTAGAACTAAATGACTTGATAAATTTGTCTTTGGAAGTTTATATGCAAGTAGGGAAAGGAGAATCTATATTAGTAACGGATTATATGGATATCGAAATCGTACCTCTTGATGAAAGCGCAGATAATATGATTAAACAAGTTCAAGATGTTGAAAAGATTATTATAGATACGTTAAAACCAATTGATTCTCTCAAGGGAATTAATTCTGTTTCTATTATTGATGAAATTAATCATTATTGTAATTTAATCAATGCAGAAATTGAACTTGATGAATTGCATAAAGCCAAAGAAAACTATTCAAAATTAAAGTCAATAGTGACTAATTTTGATTTTACGGATCATAACAATCTGTATGACGTTTTTTTAGATACAGCTGTAAAATATTGGCTATATATTGGAAGTCTACCAGTATCTCACTTTTATTCAAAAGTGGAATGTGATATAATCGAAAAAATGGCAAGTCATGAATGTGATAAAAGTAATTATGAACATGCTATAGAATTGGTGCAAAAGATTGTCCCTTTATTAAAAAAGGGATTAGGAGAAAACCATGAAGAATATATATATATATTAGAGAAGCTTTGTGTATATAATGCATATGCAGAAAACTATGACAGGGCTATTGAAATAATTAAAAAAGTACTTCTTATAAAGAAGTATAAATTCGGAGAAAAACATATAGAGTATGCATCTTCATTACAATTACTTGCTTTAATATATGAAGATGTAGGCGAATACCAAGAAGCGATTATCGAGGAAACGAAAGTTTTAAATATTATTGAATTAAATTCAGGACAAAATAATTTTGAATATGTAGAA
>JAEIGA010018934.1_pt1 | contig 10495 bp, 13 predicted proteins | sample 9270691 | NCBI WGS metagenome assembly JAEIGA01 (sample SAMN17057246, study PRJNA624740) | gut metagenome | biome: biome; isolation source: fecal sample | host: Bos grunniens | place: China: Xizang | collected 2019
CACATACTCCTCCAGCTCTGCATCCGTCAGCTTTGTCCTCTGTTGTAGCTCCATCTTCCTTGCTTCTGCCTCCTGAGCTGCAATCATCTTCTTCTCATCAGCCAGCTCTCTCTCCAGACGGAGCACCTCCTGAGCAGCTGCCATCCTCTCCTCATCGGATTTGGTTGTGTCTCTCATGAGCTGCTTATTCTTCTCAATCTCGATGTTGTATTCTGACTCTTTCAGAGTGAGAGAGTTCTGAAGTTCAAAAAGCTCATCGAGCATGGTCATCACCTGATCACCGACACGATAAGCCTCTGTCATGTTCTCAATCATCTCCTTCCATCCCTTGCCAGAAGAAAGGTCAGCAACAAATGAATTATATGCTGACTGAGCAGAATAAGTGAAATGAGCCCACTTATCACCTATCAGCTGAGTCTGTGAGACTGCATCCTTGGCAAACTTCACTACAGCTGCTCCGGCTGCAGCAAAGACACTTGCCAAACCTAACTTCGGAACCATGCCCTTCAGTGCATCAAGAGTCTTATTGGTGCCCTTAACGCTGCCGTTGATGGCATCCATCCTTTGCTTGACCTGCTGAAGCTGCTTACTCTTTTCGATGAATTCTTTTGTGCCTGGTACTAGGTTCTTTATCTGCTTATTCAATCCGGAATAAGCCTTGGCCAGCTGATTCAGAGAAGCACCGTTCAGATTCTTCATGAGCTCAGAATAATCCTTGGTCTCCTTCTTGATGCCCTGCATGGCTTTATTGACGGAATCCAGCTCTTTCTTGTATCTTGCTGCATCCTCTGTATTGCCAAGCTTCGTTGCCTCGATCATCTTCTTCCTGAGTTCATCTGCAGATGACTTCAGAGCATTCAGTGTTGACTCCGCTTGAGAGGCATTCAGCGTGACTACACTTTCGGTATATACATTTGCCATACTATTTCTTTAGATTATAATATGCTGCATCATTGAAACTGCTTGATGATATGCCTTCAAAAGCTTTGATCGGAATGGAAGCAGCTTCATATCCATATCTCTCAGCCATCAGACGGCCAAGAGCATTAACTTCCTTCAGGAATGTTGATGAATACCATGGTTTCTTCTTACGGTTGCCTTTCTCACTGCCAAGCTTGACATTCTTTCCGACTCCCATGTCAGTGAAGATACCATAATACAGATAGAGAAAGGTGATTTTCTGAGGATCACCATTGGCATCCACGGCCACCTGAGCCTCCAGAGACTTGAGAAGCTCTCCTGTACTACCGATATTGAGAGATTGAATCTTTCGGATCCATCTCTCAATAACGATATCGGCCCACCTTTCGGCCATCTCTCTGTAATTCATCACATCTGCCATGACTAGCCTTTCAAATCAGCTGGTTGTACTCTCATTGATATGTTTTCTTTGAAGGTAAAGATGAGCTCGTATCCTCTTGCATCCGGGCCACCATATCTCTGCATGTATGTGACCTGCTGCCACTGTATGTCAGCAGCCTCCGGAGTGCCCTTTCCTAAGCCTTCAGCTAAGAGCATTGCAGCCACCTGACGGCTCAGTTCCTTCGTTTTCCGATAGACTTCAGCCTCTGACTCTGTTCTGCCAAGCCTATCCATCACCCACACTGATTGTGTGTAGGTATCGACAGCACCTTCCACCACTTGGAATGTGCCTGAACCTCCGGATTCAAGAATGACACACGGCCATTCGATGGAGCGTGAACCATTCAGGATGTCCTGAATGCCGTCATATCCGTTTCCTTCGAGGATTTGATTCTCTGGATCAGGGAAAGACACTAACTGACCGAGAACCCTTCTGAGAAAGCTATTTGTGAGCATTGTTTTCGTATATCTTGTTAAGTGTGAAAAGAACCGAGTGAAGGTCGCTCTTCAGGATCTTATCGTTATTCTGAGGCTCATTCTTATTCAACAGTGAGAGCAGGTCCTGAAGGATATCTGCAGGAGTTCTCTCAGCTCCACCGGCTCCACCCTCTTGGAAGATATATGGATATTTAGTCAGCAGATATTTCTTGATACCATTCCACCATATCACGAGACCTTTCTTCTGCCATGGAAGGAGCTTTCTGACGGAGCCATTGGTCAGGACTTTGGCTGCTTCCTTCAGCCAAGCCTCATTCTGCTCAAGATTATACCTGAGAATGTAAGCATCAGCCTCATAATACTTCTCGAATGAGATTCCATAGAGCTTTCTATCCACCTTGCCAATCGGACATGGAGGAAGACCAACAGTGTCGAAGATAAATTCAAGCTGGCTGCAGGCTTCCTGAATCACAGAAGGTGTGATGATGTAGCTCTTATCTCCGATGATGAATACCAGATTGTCTCCGAGTTGCTTTGGATCATACTTGATAGGATTATCTGGTCGGATATGAGCCAAGGCACACAGGAAGAGGAAGAGAGACTCCTTCTTTCCATGAGGCTGACTGAGGATAGTACATACACTCTTGAAGTCATCATGACTCATCATCTCCCAACTGATTGGATATACCAGCTCAAGCTTTTCACCATGGCTGAACTTCAGTGTGAAGAATTGTTTTATACTCGATAAGAGTTTTTTGATTTTTGCTTTCATGTTATACCATTGAAAAAATTGGTGTGTCACTGTGTTTCAATCCGAGGACCTGAGCCTCTTCAGAATTCCTGTAAGCCGGGAAATCATCAATGTTGGCCTTCATCACGGCCACAGCTGCAAGTGTCTGGTCAAGTCCTGTTTTCGTGTCGGCAAGAGCATAGGCACACACAGCCGTTTTAATCAGCTTCAGAGCCTTTTTCTCTGATGGGAGGAAGATTTCCTTGTCTCTGATTTTTTCGAGGATTTCAGAGGCATAATCCTTCGAAATGTATGAAGCAACATCTGTCATCAGAGCTACATTCAGTGCAGAGTTCAGATCGTAGAAGTCACTCCACGATTTTGGATAAGCTGCTGCAGAAGCATTGTTCAAGACGGCTGCATCTTTGAATTCTCCGAATGTCATTATCAGCCCGTCTGAGAGCCTGTCAAATTCCTCCGTTCCTCTCCAAGATTCATATTCAGGAGTCTTGAGAAGGTATAGAATGAGAGCATCTTTCCCTTCATCGAGTTTCTGACGGAGGCTGATGGTCAGAGCCTGAACCCTATCCTTGGAAGCCATGGTCATCTGTTCGTTGTTGACTACAGCAAAACCAGAGTCTGTCAGGATTAAATCGAGTTCTGGAATGCTTGATAGGAAAGCCTGACGGCTGATGATTCGCTTGCAAAGCTTCAGCAGCTTGGCATCTTCCTCTCTCTGTTCCTCCAGTCTGGCTTCAAGGTCCACACCGAGAATCTCAGTCACAAGTGAATCCTGAGCAGTCTCAAGAGCATCATCGAAGACGCTAGGTGAGCCCTTCATCATCACTGCAGGAAGGAAAGGCTTCATCTCCTTATATCCGTTGACAATCATAATTATATTGTTGTGTTGGTTGATTCCTGTTTACCGGATTTGTTCTGATCCAAAGTTGTGAAGATGTATTCAGGAACATTGATGTAGATGTCCTTATCCCATCTGTTGAACTGCTTGATGAATCTCAATGGTCGCATGATCCTGTCAACAATAGGCTTCATACATGCCTGCTTCATCAGATAGAGCTCTCTTGCCTGTGTACCTCCGAGAGTAGAGCTGCTCTTGCCCGGAGTTGCTCCGATGAGTGAGCTGTGTACTCCCATGGCATAACAGATGATATTGGCAGTTGATTCCGTGTCATCGATGTATTCTCCACCTTGGAGCTTATTGTCTATAGGAACAATCTCAATCCACTTGCTCTCCATGGTGCCGGAGGCTGTTGCAATCCTCTGCTTCATGGCAAGGATAGCCTTATTCGCATTCTTCTCTCCGGATAGGAACTCATTGAAAGCCTTCTTCTCCTTCTCGACTCTTTCCTGATATGCCTTCCTGTCGTTCTTGTCGATACCTTCCAGCTTGCAGATGTTGTCGAAGTATTCCTGAGCGACATAGATGATGAACTTGACTCCGAGCTGATTCTTCAGGATGGCTTTCTTGAGCTCTGGTACCATGATGCTGTGATCATACCAGCCGGATCTGAAGATTGAATACCATTCCGGGATTGAATAGTATGGCTTGCCCGGAGAAGGCATATACACCGGATAGATGAACCGCCTCGTCTTCCTCTGAGCTTTCAGCATAGTCAGGTTATTCATGGTATCGAATTCATCCAGAACCCTTGTAGCCACGATGTCCTTGGCTGATGGATTGTCAGCCCAGTCAGCATAGTAATGCCAGTTGATGTCTCCTCTGCCATTCATCACACCCCAGCGTGAGAAGACCGCTTCCTTATGTCGAATTGCCTGAATCTTATCGAAATCTTTGTCGAGGATGATTTCCGGGAAAGCATTGTAGAAGTAGGTGACATCAGTCAGCTGCTGCTGAATGAAGAGAGGAATGTCATTGGCTTCGAACCAGTCAAAGATCGGTCCGTCTTCTACAGGAGCCCAGTCCTGCACTCTGCCATATTCGTCACGCTTCACAGCCCTCATGAGCTTTGGACCTAGCCCAAAAGCAACATCACGATTGAATCGAAGATTGGCTCCGACAATATCACCCTTCTCGACCTTATCGAGCACATGATTCGGCATCAAATTATCATGGCCCCACTTGGCAATCCTGTAATTGCCGATGACTTCAGGCTCAAGGTCTTTGTCAAGTCTGAAGTCTGTTGATGAATCTGTGATCAGGATAGACTGAATCTCAGGAAAGAGCTGGATGCCGTCAATAATCGGCAGACCAGCATTGACTGTTGAATTACTCATAGTATTACTTCTTCTCCATTAAATTCAATGATGGTATTCCTGTTGACGGTACGCACCTCACCGGATGCAGGAATGATGATTCTCATAGTGTCTCCATTGCCGTGAAATGATGTACATCGGCATGAAGGAATGTTGATGATCCTTCCATCAGCAGCTATCCACTTGATGGAAAATTCTGAGTGCATCTGCACCAGCTCATGTATTCTTGAAGCAGTTATCATAATGAACAAAGTTACAACACCAGACATTCTTGGAATAAGACAGAAAAACGAAAAACGATACCGCCAAAATATGCAGTATCGTTGTGTCAATGAGGATGATATGTGTATGAGAATAGGAGGAGGAACAAATGTTCACGAGCCCTGCTCCCAAGCCTTGTCCTATGGCCGGACCGGGAATTCCATCCGAATTCGCCATATATGCGACACCTTTTTCTAGATTGAGCTACCGATTCCAACTCCAGAAATTGAGTATGGATAGAGAGAATTGCCAAGGTATAGAGTATCGAAGGCATCCGTTCCATCGGTTCGATGCTCCAGAAGATCATCCTCAGTCTCCAGAAGCTTCTCACCTCCTTTGTGCTTGTGCCATCCCAATCCGGGAGTGACTCTGACCTCAGCGAGAGATATAGCAATGAGCAGAGCTTCATTGTTCTCTTTGTTGAACATAGGCAGAAGACCTTTGGCTCCGGTGAAGCCTTGGTCAAGAATAGTGTATTTCTCCGTGTGACGGATAGGCTTACCGATGAACATGTCTTCAACAGTCCAACCGTGCTTGTTGAACTGCTCAATGATTACAGACTTGAAGTCCTGATCACTCACGGCATAGTTGGATCCAAGAGCAGTGGCATCATAGTAGAAGACCACATCCTTAGTCCTGTGAGCTCTGTAGTAATGGCAGAAGTCATCCACCAATTCTCTCAGTTTCCTCTCATACTTCACGAAGAAACTCTTCAGGATCTTCAGCCTTAGTCCATCCCTCTGGCCAGCCACAAGCCAGTTGATATTGGCATTGAAGTCAAATGCTATTGAGATAGGTTTGTCAAGATCCAAATCACCATCGAGCAGGCAACCAAAATCCCCATGTTCAGTATTGCCTAGCCCGGCATCCTGCAAAGGAGTATTGTTGTTGTCGATATAGGTGTGGATGTTGTCTCTGAAATTAGGATAGAAACCATCCTTCAACCTTTCCACTCTCTTGGATAGAATGGATGTCTGGAATACCAGAGGAGGAAGATCTCTCTTCATTTGCTTGATGTAGGCAAGGCCGACCACATCAACATTCTCGAAGGTACTCCACTCCCTGTATAGAACGGCATGCCTTCTGAGCTGTGAAAGGTAGTTGTCAATCTTGGCCAGCTCAGCGTTCCTGAGCTTCTCATCACTCCATGACTTTACCTCCCATCTCAGAGCCAGCAGGCCCTTGATTGTGTCAATGATTTCCGGAGTGGCTTTCTCTCTGTAGTTCAATAGCCACCTTCCACTCTTCAATACAGGCATATCGGAGACAAAGAGGATGGAATGGTGCCAAGGACATTCAGCGAAGAATCGTCTGGTACCACCATTGGCCGGGAAAGTCTCATCTTTTAATTTTTCAAAATTAAGACCTTTGGCCTCATCACCAATCACCCAGTCGAATGTCATTGAGTTAGATGACATCTTCACATCCTGAGACACGATGACCATCTGTGATCCATTGTAGAAGGAGACTACATCATCAAAATGCTGGAGAGGAACGATTGGCTTGGCATATCCCAACTTGGCAGGAGGCCTCTTGCCGACTACATAATGAATGCCCTCGATCCATCCGAATTCCTGCAGCCCGGATAGAGCAGCCGGCAGTGTTCTCATGTGAGCCTGCTTGTAGGAGGAGGCAACAAAACAACCAGTGGAGCCCGGCATGAACTCCACATTTCTTTTGATCCTGAGAGACACAATTCCGAAACTCTTTCCGAATCGTCTTCCACAGATATCGATTTCTGTGTGAGCTCCGATGGCAAGAGCCTCCTGCTGTGCTCTGTTAAGATATTTCTTCTGGTTCGACATCTGGTATTACGATTGTCTGAGGACCGTCAATATCCTCCGTGTACTGTTTCAGCAGCTTGGCTGCTTTGGCCTTGATATTCTTCTCTGGAATGATACCGATAACTGTAGGATCAACAGTGAGAGACATGTCAACAGGAACGATATCCTCCCATGGTAAACCTTCACCTTCATTATCTTCCAGCCGGTTATTCTTGACGATGCCATCAGCTATCTTTGTAAGAGCCTTTGCCTTCTTATCATTTCCGGCAAGAGCTGCAGCTGCTGCAGCATCATACAGGTAGTTGGCCTTATACCTCATCTGCTCCTTATTGGCAAGAGCTACAGAGCCAAAGAGGAGCTTGATGAGAGCCAAGTCTCGATATGCCTGATTTGTGGAGATACCGTGCATGGCCATCATGTAGTCACGCATCCTGTTGTCGGAAAGGAGAGGATTACTCAGCCAATGAGTATAGGCATCATGTAACCTCTCAAAGTGAGCCTGCTGAGGAGCACTCAGAACAATGGAATCATCCTCCATCTTTCTGGCCATCAAGTCCAGAGTCTCATTGTCTCGATTTTTTCTTATCATGGCATCAATTCGTCTTCTCTTTGATTCTGCTCGTAACCATCCAATGTCTGCATGGCCCAAATTGAGCCGTTTTCGGCCATTTCCACGAGTTTCTCTCTTCGTTTGATGCTGCTCTTCAGTTTGCCGGAGTTATATCTTCTAGCGACCTCGGAAGAAGGATTCTGCATGGCCATTCTCAGCTCAGCAATGTCGATATTCAGCATTAAGGCAATCTGTGATATGGAATACCTCAGAGCAGCCCAATGCTCAATGTCAGCATAGTCAGATTCTGTCAGTATAGTTATATTCCTCATAATAAAACAAAAGTAACGAGAAAATTCTCGTTACTTAGGACATGGCAATCTTCTGGATTGCTGTATGTTAGATGATACCTCTCTTTTTCAGCTCCTCAGTAGTAGCCTCATTCAGAGTGCAACCATGGTCGAGGAGTGCCTGGTACCTAGCTTTCACTGTTACGATCTGAGCTTCAGAAAGCTTCTCTTTCTTGAGAGCCTTGGAGATATAGCTTCGAGCAGTGCTCTCCTTGAATTCCTCAGTGGAGACCTTGGCAGTAGCAGCAGCTGTGAGATATTCATCGATCTCTTTCCAGCCTGCTTGAATTCTATCCTCGGTTTCGAGGATCCTAGCCCTGAAGGATGCACGGTCTTCATCGGTGCCGGCCATCTTCATCTTCTCATGCAGAGCTCGTCTGAGCTTGTAGTCTTCAGCTATAGTATCATAGACCTTCTGGAGATTTTCAGGAAGGTCGGCTCTGCGAGTCCTCCTCTCATCAACGGTCTTGAATTTTACTTCCTGCTCTCTGACTTCTGGAATTGTAACGGTTACAGGCTTGGCATCAGAGCGAATATATTTTGCCACATGGATGCTTGCCTGTGCATTCGGAGTCGGATTCATCTTGCTTAGCTTCTCAAGCTCATACTTCAGCTTGGCCATATCGTGCTTGCGAGATATCCAGCTCATCAGAGATTCATTTCTTGAATACTTGCAAAACAGTGCCAAGCCTGTGGCAAAGTCAGGCTCAGCACTATTGAGATATTCAAGGATTTCCTTGTTCATGGTTATGAAGCTTTAGGAGTGAAGACACCTGTTGCACAATCCAGTTCACCATCAGCAAGTTTGATGGTACCCTCATAGATTGGCAGAGGAGTCACATCCGGGCACTCAACCTCGAAAGAGATTCCCTTGGCAGAACCAGCTGCATCTCCGGAGTCTCCGGATGGATTGAGCACGGCACGGTAATCTGGTGAACCGATGATATGGTATCGGCCAGCAGCTTTAGCAATGAACACGAAGTCACCATTGGCAGCAGCCTTAGAGAAGGCAAGAGCCTCAGCAGTCAAGTCAGGATATGACATAGATGCTTTGTTGTTATACATCTTGCAGTCAGTTTCTCCTGTCACCTCGAAGGTGATCTTTCCTTTTCCCTGAGTAGAATAGAGCTTATCCCATACGGCTCCATCTGCCAGAACGAAGTCTCCGTCATAGCATGAGAGAGATTTCACCTCTCCTTCAGAAGACGGATCATTACCGATAGAAGGCCATTGCTTGATGGCACTCTTAGCTATTCGGTATATGGTAGCACCAATACCCGAAGGATTGATGCCACCGATAGCGAAATCAAGATTTCCTAGATTCATGACGAATAGGTTTTATGGTTACTCTGCAGTAGTACGAGCTACGAGAAGGAACTCCTTCTGGATGCTTTCGAACTGCACACCCCAATAGAGGCACATGAAGAACTGGAGAGCTTTTGGATTGTCGCACTCACGGATCTTAGCCTTCTCAGCATCTGAGAGCTGGTCAACACCCACGAGCATGTTCTCCTTAGTTGAGAAGTAGATGTACTCTGAGCCCTTGAGACCAACCATTGGAACGATATCCACATTTCTGTTGCAGTGGAGTTTGTTCTGAGCATAAGTCTGGTTGTATGCCACGGCTCCAAGTGTTGCAAGGCACCACTCCTCGTACATGTCGAGTACAGTCTGAGGAAGATACATCTTCAGGTTCTCCTGCTCCTTGAGCTCATCAGAAGCTGCAGCATAGATGGCCTTGAGCTGATCACCGGCATTTGCAGCTGTGATAGTCTCATAGATGAACAGGTTGCCATTAGCAACAGAGATATTCTTGGCAGTGATCTCAGTTGCAGCAATAGTGTCGAAACCGTTGAACAGATCCATGGTCTTGGTACCGGCTGCATTTCTCTTAGCCTTGAAGAGAGCCTTTCCAATCTTGGAAGCAACCTTCTTAGCCATGGCAAGAGCCATGTCCTTAACGACATCAGCCTCCTTTCTGTCAGTGAGTGAAGTGAAGCTTTCACCATACACTGTTGAGAACAGCTGGTATGGATCAAATTCCTCGACTACATCACCCAGATAAGTGGTCAATGTACGACCAAAGAACTTACCTGTGTCAGTTGCATTCTTGGTTGACACATACGGCCTTACCTCTGCATCAGAGTCATAGCCTCCTACAGTCTCATCTCCACGAACACCCTTGCGGACTGTCATGTGCTGAAGAGACTTACCCAATGCCACTACAGGCATTGCAAGAATTTCCTTGCGAAATTTCGCACCGGAATTCACGAGCACTTGTTCGAGATTCATAAAGAAAAAAGATTAAAGGTTATTACTTACGATTGAGGAATTCCTTACAAGCAGCCTCTGCTTCTGAGAAATTCTTTGCCGGAGTATAGCCGGCATCTTCACTGTTGGAAGGATCACCTTCAACCACAACAGTAGCAGGATCCTCAAGTTCCTCTCTTGCCACTGCTGCATCAAGTGCTGCTTCCAGCTCTGAAATCCTAGTTGCCTGTGTCGAGATAGTCTCATCTCTGCTGGAGATATCCTCTCTCAAGGAAGCCAGCTCAGCAGCATGAGCCTGAGTGAGTGAGTCCATCTGAGCCTGAAGGTCATTCTCCTCGGCTCTAGGTGTAGTCAGTGCCTGCTCTATAGCTTCGAGCTGGCACTCCTGAAGAACGGTTGAACCGTCTTCTGCATACACTTGCTCTTCGAGCCCCGGTATGCTTTCAAGTCGTGCATATCTTGCCATCGATTCAGATGTGTTGGTTGCATTGTTAGCTTCTGCGAGCTCAATGAC
>JAEIGA010018935.1_pt1 | contig 10495 bp, 11 predicted proteins | sample 9270691 | NCBI WGS metagenome assembly JAEIGA01 (sample SAMN17057246, study PRJNA624740) | gut metagenome | biome: biome; isolation source: fecal sample | host: Bos grunniens | place: China: Xizang | collected 2019
AACGCGTGCTTTTTTTATCGGAATGAATTGGTGAGCAATTTGATTTCGACGTTTGGCGAAATGCGCTCGTAGAGGATGTTGTAAACAGCGTCGAGGATGGGCATATTGACGCGGTAGTGTTTGTTGATGTCCTTCATACACTTCGTGCCGTAGTAGCCCTCGGCTATCATCTCCATTTCGATTTGTGCGGACTTCACGGAATAGCCTTTGCCAATCATCTGTCCGAAGACTCTGTTGCGCGAAAAGTTGGAGTAGCCCGTCACGAGCAAGTCGCCAAGGTACACACTGTCGTAAACATTGCGCTCAATGGGATAAACTGCTTTGAGAAAACGATTCATCTCCTGTACCGCGTTCGACATGAGCACGGATTGGAAGTTGTCGCCGTATTTAAGGCCGTTGCAAATTCCGGCAGCGATGGAAAAAACGTTTTTGAGCACCGATGCATACTCGATGCCTACGACGTCTTGGCTGGTTGACGTCTTGACGTAGTCGCTCGAAATTTTTTCGGCAAGCATTTGTGCTTTGGCTTCATCTGTGCAGCCTATGGTGAGGTAGGTGAGGCGACCGAAAGCCACTTCTTCAGCGTGGCTGGGGCCTCCAAGCACACCGAGGTTGTCCTCGGGTACGTTGTAAACCTGTCGGAAATATTCTGTGCACACGAGATTTTCGTCGGGCACAATCCCCTTGATGGCTGTGACGATGAACTTGTTGTGTAGCTTCACCTTAAGTTTCTTGAGGTGGTTCTTAAGGTAGGGCGAGGGGGTGACGAAGATAAGTGTGTCGCAGTTTGTGATGATTTCGTTGATGTCGCTTGAGAATGTGATTCGGTTGATGTCGAATCGGACGCTCGTCAGGTACGATGGGTTGTAGCCCATGCGCTTAAAGTTGTCAATGGTGTCTTGATTTCGCAAGTACCAGTGAATGTGAGGCGTGCGTTCAAGTAGCATCTTTGCGATAGCTGTTGCCCAGCTTCCGCCGCCCATTACGGCTATGTTTGTTCCCCATTCTACGTTTGCGTTGTTTGCCGCATTGCCGTTTTCGTTGGAGAAGAAGTTAAAGAAACGAGACATATTTATTAAAGGGAGAAAGGAGTAAGGCCGAGGGGAAAGAATCTTGCAGGACGTTTGCCCTAAATTATTTCCACTTATACCTATCGATCCGTTTACTCAATGGAAGAAGGAGAAGTGGCAATGAGCCTTTGAGGAAGGGAGAAATAATTTGGCATGACAGCTATCGCGCCAGCTTATTTCTCCTTTCTTATTTCTCCTTTTTCATTTCTATAAGGTCCACTGTTCAATTTCTGCCACGCTGGGCTTAGTCACTTCGAGTTTGTACTTCTTGATGACTTCGCCAATCTGCTGGTTAATCTTCTGGGGATTGCCACCCTGAAGGTCGCTGACGAGGTTGTAACCTACCTTGTGGAGAATAGGAACGAGTTCTGCAGGGATGCCCTTTTCGGCAAACTTTTCAGCTTTGTCGCGCGCAATCTTTTTCTCGGGGCGCATTTGGGGGAAGAAGAGCACTTCCTGAATAGTAGTTTGGCCCGTCATCAACATTACGAGGCGGTCGATACCGATACCGATGCCACTGGTGGGAGGCATGCCGTATTGGAGTGCGCGGAGGAAGTCCTGGTCGATGATCATCGCTTCGTCGTCGCCCTTATCTGCGAGGCGCATCTGTTCTTTGAAGCGTTCTTCCTGGTCGAGGGGATCGTTGAGCTCGGAATAAGCGTTTGCCAATTCCTTACCGTTGACCATGAGTTCGAAACGTTCGGTGAGTCCGGGCTTAGAGCGGTGCATCTTTGTCAGAGGCGACATTTCTACGGGGTAATCCGTGATGAATGTAGGCTGGATGTAAGTGCCTTCGCAGAATTCGCCAAAGATTTCGTCGATGAGCTTGCCCTTACCCATAGTGTCGTCGATTTCGAGGTTGAGCTTCTTGCATACTTCGCGAATTTCGTCTTCGCTCATACCGTTGAGGTCGTAGCCCGTCTTTTCCTTGATGGCATCAAGAATGGGGAGGCGGCGGTAAGGAGCCTTGAAGCTGATGGTCTTGCCGTCAACTACAGTCTCTGTGCAACCATTTACTGCCACGCAAATCTTTTCGAGCAGTTGTTCTGTGAACGACATCATCCAGTTGTAGTCCTTGTACTGAACGTAGAGTTCCATACAAGTGAACTCGGGATTGTGTGTGCGGTCCATGCCTTCGTTGCGGAAGTTCTTGCCGATTTCGAACACACCTTCGAAACCACCTACGATGAGGCGCTTCAGGTAGAGTTCGGTTGCGATGCGGCAATAGAGGTCGATGTCGAGCGTGTTGTGGTGCGTGATGAAGGGACGTGCGCTCGCGCCGCCCGCAATACTCTGAAGGATGGGCGTTTCGACTTCAGTGTAGCCCGCAGCGTCGAGTTCGTTGCGCAGAGTCTTCACTACGATGGAGCGCTTCATGAAGGTGTCCTTCACACCTTCGTTCACAACGAGGTCAACGCAACGCTGACGGTAGCGAAGTTCGGGGTCTTCGAAAGCATCGTAGGCCACGCCGTCCTTGTATTTCACGATGGGGAGCGGCTTGATGCTCTTGGCGAGCACAGTGAGCTCCTGCGCATGAACAGATATTTCGCCCGTTTGCGTGCGGAACACAAAGCCCTTGATACCAATGAAGTCGCCGAGGTCGAGCAGCTTCTTGAATACAGTGTTGTAGAGTTCTTTGTCTTCGCCGGGGCAGATGTCGTCGCGAGTGACGTAAACCTGTGTACGACCCTTTGAGTCGAGCAGTTCAACGAAGGAAGCCTTGCCCATTACGCGGCGGCTCATCATACGACCTGCGATGCACACTTGGCGGGGCTCTTCGTCGGCTTCGTTAAAGTTTTCGCGAATATCGGTAGAGTAAGCGTTGACGGGATATTCTGCTGCGGGGTAGGGGTCAATGCCCATGTCGCGCAATTGCTGGAGCGCATTACGGCGCCCTATTTCTTGTTCGCTAAGTTCAAGGATGTTCATTTGTTGTGTATGTTTTAGCTTATAGGCAACGGCGCAAAGGTAGGAGTGAGTACATTGTGCGGAGTTGCCGAAATTTGAAATGTTTGTGCAAATTTACGCAATTTTCTTATAATCTCAAACTTAAGACGCTGTCGAACAGCGTTAGTTGGCAGATTCTTTGCCAAGTTCGAGACTGCGTGTCATGCCTGCTTTCATAAATTCTTTGTAGGCGTTGTCAACTTCGATTTGCTTGAGCTTGTTACCGTTGACTTCGTCGTTGATAGCTTCGCGGTGTTCGCGCTCAAAGTCGATGAGCACTTTGGTTGCTGCCTTGATTTCGTCGAAATTGTCCGCATTGTTGATGCGTTCTGTGGCTTCGTTGATGGCTTCGATGTAGCTATCAGCCGTTGAGGGCGAGCAGGCTGTGAGTAGCGCAATGATTGTTGCGAGGAGGAAGTGTTGAATTTTCATTATTATAGGCGAAAGATTTTTCAACATGGTGGAGGGAGGCTGCTTGTTAGTTTTCTTCTCTTTCTTCCTCGTGGATGGTGGTGGGCTGATAGGTTGCGATGATTTTTTGCTTTACTTCTTCAGCCAATTCGGGGTTGTCGCTCATAGCTCGCTTCACGGCTTCGCGACCTTGTCCGATTTTCGTTTCTCCGTAGCTGAACCACGAGCCGCTCTTCTTGATGATGCCAGCTTCAACGCCGAGGTCCACGATTTCGCCAATCTGCGAAATGCCTTGTCCGAAGGTGATTTCGAACTCAGCCTTTCGGAAGGGAGGTGCCACCTTGTTCTTGATGACCTTTACGCGCACTTCGTTTCCGATGGGAGTGTCGCCATCCTTGAGTGTTGTAACCTTGCGAATGTCGAGGCGCACGGAAGCGTAAAATTTAAGCGCATTACCGCCGGTAGTCGTTTCGGGATTGCCGAAAGTAATGCCGATTTTTTCGCGGAGCTGGTTGATGAAGATGCAGGTTGTGTTTGTTTTGCTGATGCTCGCTGTGAGTTTGCGCAGTGCCTGGCTCATGAGTCGAGCTTGAAGGCCTATTTTGTTTTCGCCCATGTCGCCTTCGATTTCGGCCTTTGGTGTAAGCGCTGCTACGGAGTCAACTACGATGATGTCCACAGCTGCTGAGCGGATGAGCTGGTCGGCAATTTCGAGCGCCTGCTCGCCGTTGTCGGGTTGCGAAATGAGCAAATTGTCGGTGTCAACGCCGAGTGCGGCTGCATAGAAGCGGTCGAAGGCGTGCTCAGCGTCGATGAACGCAGCAATGCCTCCCTGGCGCTGTACTTCGGCGATAGCGTGGATGGCGAGCGTTGTCTTACCCGAACTTTCGGGACCATAGATTTCGATGATTCTGCCCTTGGGATATCCGCCCACGCCGAGTGCGATGTCAAGGCCGAGCGAGCCTGTAGGGATGACTTCTATGTTTTCTACTTTTTCGTCGCCCATGCGCATGATGGAGCCTTTGCCAAAATCCTTTTCGATTTTAGCCATAGCAGCCTGGAGAGCTTTGAGCTTTTCGCTTGCAGCGTTGGGAGCGATTTCTTCTTTCTTTGCCATATACGTTATTATTATTAATTGACTAAGGGTCGTGCTCGTATTGTTTCAAGTTGTGTGGCTTGAAACGAACATAGCTGATTATTACTGCACAAAGTTAATAATAATATGCCACATAGCGTATTATTTTTGGTATGATTTTTTTGCGATATTTAAGGTCGTAATTGCTGCATAGGTCGGATTTTGCAAAGTCGGCTTGCTTGATTGCTTGAAAAAACGTTAAATTTTGCATAAACTCGATTTTTTTTGAATTTTCGTTCAGAGGAAATCACGTACATTTGCTCGCGGCAATGTTGCCAAAGATATTTTTCTTAATTCATCTATGCTCAGGCATTGTTTCAAGCAAGGATTGCTTGTGTTTTTTGCATCGCTGATGCTTGTGTCAACTGTTGGGGTTGGCGGGTTGCAAACGATTGGTTTAGAGGGGCTGCCCCGAGCGGCCTGGCTCTTTATTAATGAGATGTATCCCACGGGCGAGGTCGAGAGCGTGGAGACTGAAGGCGTGTTGTTTGCTCGAGTTTTTAAAGTCCGCTTGAGGAACGGGACGATGCTTGAGTTTGATGCCGATGGCGAGTGGATAGAGGTGGAGAGCGAGCAGGGCGATGTGGCGCCCGACATTGTGCCGTGTCCGATTCTGTACCAGCTGCGTGCAACGTTCCCCGAAGTCAGAATTTCAAAGATTGAGCGCATTCGCAAGGGCTACGACCTCGTGATGACGAACGGTGTCGAAATATTCTTCAACCATGATTATGAAATGGTGAGTTGACCTCACTTGATTGATATTTGCGAAACGAGCAAGCAACCGCCTGATTCACCGTTGTTTATGAATCAGCGCGATTGCTTGCTCGTTGTTGTTGGTTTAGAAATTTGAGTTGTGAGTCAAAAAAAAATGCGTATCGCTGATTAATTTCAGATTCTTTTCAGAATTATTTGTTTAATTTGCAATCAAAACGTTTGAACAGCTGCCGAGGTGGCTCTTAATTTAAATAAATACTGCATGTTATGAAAATACTGGTGATTGAGGACGATAATGAGTTGCGCGAAATTATTTCGCGATCGCTCACGGCTGAGCGCTATGTTGTGGAGACTGCCGCTACCTATCGCGAAGCGCGCCAGAAGGCGTTGGGATATGAATACGACTGCATCTTGCTCGACATTATGTTGCCCGATGGTAATGGGCTGAAGATTCTTTCCGAGATGAAACGCAACGATAAGGATGTCAATGTAATCATTCTTTCGGCAAAGGACTCGCTCGACGACAAGGTGGAGGGCCTGAATCTCGGCGCCGACGATTATTTGCCAAAACCCTTCCATCTTGCCGAACTGCATGCCCGCATCAAGAGCGTGTTGCGTCGCAAGCAGCGTGATGGGCAGCAACTTCTGCAGTTCGGAAACGTAGTGATTCATCCCGAGAGTTTCAAGGTCGAGGTCGCCGGCAAGATGATTGACTTAGGACGTAAGGAGTACGACATCTTGGTGTACTTCATGATTCGCCCCAATCGTTTGGTCGAGAAGCATATTATGGCGGAGTCCGTCTGGGGTGACTACATTGACCAAGCAGATAGCTTTGACTTTATCTATGCTCAGATGAAGAATTTGCGCAAGCGCTTGAAGGAGGCGGGAGCTGATATTGAGATTAAAACAATCTACGGTTTCGGGTATAAGTTGGTGCAGTTGTAGTCATGCAGGGTGCATCGGCGAGCGCTACTCTTGAATTTTGACGCTTGAATGCTCAACTTCCTGATGGCGAATGTTGCTGCTATGCTGACAACTGTAAACTAAAAAACAATTTCTTAAAACCTCCTGAATATGAAACTCCTACATGCTTCGACTCTGCGCCTCTCGCTCTTTGCGGCTGCGATTATGGCGTTTTGGTCCGTGCTTTTCTACTACGCCATCATTGCCGAAATCAACGACGAAACCGACGACTCGCTCGAAACCTATGCCGAGACCATCATCATGCGCTCGCTCGGAGGCGAAGAGTTGCCGAGCCGTTCGGAGGGCACGAACAACCAGTTCTTCATGACCGAGGTGAGCGACGACTTTGCCCACACGCATCCACACGTGTTCTACGAAGACCGCAATGTCTATATCGAAGAGCGCAAGGAGTTTGAGCCAGCTCGCGTGCTGACGCATATTTTCCAGACGGAGCAGGGCGCATGGATGTTGCTCGAAGTTTCCACGCCTACTATCGAGAAGCTCGACCTGGTGGAGGCGCTCTTTTTTTGGATGATATTGCTCTACGGAGTGTTGCTCGTGTGCATCGTGCTCACAAACTATTGGGGCACTCGTCGCAGCATGCGTCCGCTCTACAAATTGCTCAACTGGGTGAACCATTACACGCCAGGACGCAAGAATGCCGCACTCGATAATCCTACGAAGATTGAGGAATTCCTGCAGCTCAACGAGGTGGTGACGTCGGCGCTTAAGCGTAGCGAAGACTTGCACGAGATGCAGAAGCAGTTTGTAGGCAATGCCTCGCACGAGATGCAGACACCGCTCGCAATATGTATCGGCCGACTCGAAATGCTGATGGAGGACGATGCCATTACGGAGCAACAGATGGTCGAGGTCGTGAAGGTGCACCGCACACTCAAGAACCTTTCGAAGATGAACCGCTCGCTCCTGCTGCTTTGCAAAATCGAGGGCGGACATTTCGAGAACAAGGTGATGATTCACTTTGATGAATTGCTCAGCACCATTGTGCCCGACTACGAAATGGTTTTCGAGCACAAGAGTATCGCCACCGAAGTCGTTTGCAACCAGCCCTTTAAGTTCAACATGGAAGAGTCGCTCGCAACGACGCTTGTCACCAATCTGCTGAAGAACGCTTATGTACACAACGTAGCTGGCGGCCGCGTAAGGATAGTGCTCACGGAGCGCACGATGCGCTTTGAAAATACGGGCATTGACGCTCCGCTCCATCCGACTGAAATCTTCACACGCTTCTACCACACGCCCGGCAAGAAGGCATCTACGGGCCTTGGTCTGCCCATTGTGCAAGCCATTTGTCAGCTCTACGGACTGAATATTCGCTACGTCTTCGAAGGTGGTATGCACGTCTTCGAATTGAGTAAGGACGCTGCCGGTGCTGCTGGCAGGTGAGTTGCAGTCAGCGGCTCATGGTTGCGATTTTTGCGACTGTTCGTGGTTTTCCGCAGGTGGGCCGAAAATATGCGATTCTCAGGCGTTCAGAAATCAAAAAAAATTGTTAGCGCGCCTCGTGTTGACCTTGCACGAAAAGCCCCGTTTCGGGGGACTCAGATAGCAAGAATGGGGGTAAAGCCGCCGCATTTTGCCTTGGCTCGGAAAGCGCGATTTGGATTTCGCTCAAAAATGTTGTATCTTTGTACTACAGAGGAGAAGACCATGCGGTTTTCTCCTTTTTTTGGCTCAAAAATGGCAAAAACAACCTCCGATGTTGTTAAAACAAGCTCAAAGGTTGTTAAAACAAGGTCCGATGTTGTTTTTCGGACCTCCGATGTTGTGAAAATTTCGCCTGATTTAGGCTCCAAAACAGTGCTCGTTCTTGCGACGACGAAAAATTTTGAGAAAAAATGAACTTTTTGCAATTTTTTTTCAAAAAAGTTCCCTGCATGGCATAAAAAGGTAAGAATTTGAGACAAATCGGATTTTCAAAATAGAGCCGATTTCAGCCTCATTTCAGCCCGTTCCTTTATATATTAATATTGAGTAGGAACGAATATCATAAAAAAATGCGTAAAAACTGATTTTTTTTTGCGCGATACGTTTGTTTTTCAGATTCATTTCAGAATTGCCCCATAACTTTGCACATATAAAACAAGAACAATCATTACTAACTCATTAAATACTTAAAAACTATGAAACGATTTTTCTTTACTGCAAGCTTGGTGTTCGCATCTTTCTTCGCATTCCAAACATCTGCTTATGCCGACACTGACAAGCCTATCACGGTAGCCGACCTTCCTGCTACGGCTCAAACACTTCTGACGAAGCATTTCGCAAAATACCGCGTGGTGCTCGCAAAGGTGGAGAGCGACATCCTTGATAAGAGCTACGACGTGTTCCTTGCAAACGGCGACAAGGTTGAGTTCGACCGCAAGGGCAACTGGACCGAAGTTGTGCTCCGACAGGACGGTGTGCCTGTCGAACTCATTCCGGTTCAAATCACACAGTATCTCAGCAATGCTCACCCCGGAGCGAAGGTTGTGCAGATTGAGCGCGAGGCGCGCAGCTATGATGTGACATTGTCGAACGGTTTTGAATATACCTTCAACAAGAAGTTCCAGGTAGTAGATGTTGACCAATAACGAGCGACGAGCTTCAGCGCTGGCAGAGCGATTGGCTGAAAATTTCGGAAGAGGTGGTCTCTTCCACGCTGAAGCAAAAAAAATTAGAAAAAATCAATTTTTTTTCAGCAACACCCCAAAATTTCAGATTCATTTCAGAATTGCCCTCTAACTTTGCACATATAAATCAGAAATCAATATTACTAACTAAATTTAAATACTTTAAAAATTATGAAACGATTTTTCTTTGCAGCAAGTGTAGTTTTAGCTTCATTCTTCGCATTTCAAACAGCGGCTTATGCCGACACTGATCGCCCCATCACAGTAGCCGATTTGCCCGCAGCGGCTCAGACTGTTCTGACAGAGCACTTCGCTAAGTATCGCGTGGTTTTGGCCAAGGTCGAAAACGGCATCCTCGATAAGAGCTACGACGTGTTCCTCGCTAATGGCGACAAGGTTGAGTTCGACCGCAAGGGTAACTGGACGGAAGTCGTGTTGAAGCAGGACGGAGTGCCCACAGCGTTGGTGCCAGCTGCGATATTGACGTATCTTAAGAATGCTCACCCCGACGCAAAGATTGTGAAGATTGAGCGCGAAACACGCACGTACGAAGTAGCTTTGTCGAACGGATTTGAATATACTTTCAACAAGAAGTTCCAGGTGGTCGATGTTGACCAATAACTGATGTAGTGATTCTGGCGAAGGCTGGACTGTTGCCAATGTTTGCCGAAAAATGCGGTTTTGCCTTTGCTACAACACAAAAACTCGACTGACTTACGCATAAGTCCTGAAGCAGGCTTGCTCATGAAGGCTGTTTTCAGCGGCGCTGCCGATATTAGTGCAGCGAGCCGACAACTCTTCTTTACTAACCTTGAAACTAATATACTAACCTTAATACTTACACATTATGAAACGATTTTTCTTTAGAAGCAGCCTTGTGCTCTCCGCTTTACTGGCTTTCCAACCGACAGCTTCGGCAGATGCCGACAAGCCCATCACCATCAGCGAATTGCCCTCAGTGGCGCAGACGGTGCTCACAAAGAGTTTTCCGAAACATCGCGTGGCTTTGGCTAAGATGGACACCGACTTGCTCGACCGTAATTACGATGTCTTCTTTGTCAATGGCGATAAAATAGAGTTCGACCGCAAGGGGGCTTGGATTGAAATCGTGTCGAAACAGGAGGGAGTGCCTGCGGAGTTGGTGCCAGCTGAGATATTGAAGTATCTGGCTACGGCGCAGCCCGACGTGCGAATCATTAAGATTGAACGCGAGCGCGGACACTACGATGTCACGTTGGCCAACGGTTTGGAATATACGTTCAACAAGAAATTCCAGGTCATCGACGTAGATAGATAACCCCCTGACGAGAGCCGCCAGTGGCTTGTCAGTAAAAATAGAATCATTTTACCAACCTTAATAATTTATATCTTATGAAATTCAGAAAGTATGTAGTCCTCTTGGGCTTTGCGAGCCTTGCGCTCGTTGGTTGTAGTGACGACGACGACGACAATCTCGTCGTAAACAGCGAAGCTGTCAGCACCACGTTCGAACAGATGTATCCTGGCGTGCCCGTTGGTGAGTGGGAGTTGGAGCATGGGCTTTACAAGGCTGAGTTCCTGAATGAAGGTCGCCCTGCTGAGGCTTGGTTTCAGCCCGATGGCACTTGGGTAAAGACAGATAC
>JAEIGA010018936.1_pt1 | contig 10495 bp, 8 predicted proteins | sample 9270691 | NCBI WGS metagenome assembly JAEIGA01 (sample SAMN17057246, study PRJNA624740) | gut metagenome | biome: biome; isolation source: fecal sample | host: Bos grunniens | place: China: Xizang | collected 2019
ATCGTAGATATGCCTTCCATGCCAGTAAAGATACCGAAATTGTTCTTGCACAGCTTGGAAATGATGCAGGAATATACGGTAGTGTTGCGTTAATCATGTTACCTTAATCTGATAAATATCTCTCCTGCCAAAATGAAAATTCCCCTAAATAGCATACTAATTTGCCCTTTTGGCAGGAAGAGATAACATCATATGGTTTCATATTATATAAACATGTGATAGCATGTATAGCTTGTATAATATTGTAAAAAACCATTATTCGATTTATAATGTATTATCATGAGATAATTAATTATATTATAGCGACGATTCAGGATCTACCATTCATTTGATTAAGTCCTGCAAGTATCCCTATTTTTTCCAATGCCTTACAGGCAGCAATTGCCGAACGTAGCAAATAATTAAGGTACTTAGGACCTGGTTATACAGATATGTTGAAAATCAAATAGATGATTTAATCCCCTTAGGAATGATCCTAGGGGGATTTTTTTGTTTTCCATAATAATCACCGGGGACAAAAGAAACCTGATCATGTAGTAGCAAGATAAAATTATTTTTTCCATCGAAATGAAAACATAACATATTTTGTTATGTTTTTTGAGGGATTTCAAGGGACAAACAAATAAATATGCAGTATATTTCTAGCTGATGATAACTAATATAGTATTGATAATAAATATATATGGAGGAATATATCAATTATATAGAGCATAAATATGCATAAATAAGGAATAAATTATATATCAGATCCTGTTATGGTTTTCCACTTCCGGCACTGTTACTATGAACTCGTCACCAGAGACCAACACCCGGAAAGGAGGAAAAAAGATGGATGATAAAGTAAGACAAAGGATTCTGGAAAGACAGAAAGCAGAGCACAGGCCCACAGTGAAAGAATGCAGACCCTGGCGGAACACCAGCGGCTGCCTGGATCCGACGGCCTACATAGCAATCAACAGTGTGATGAGAGAGGAGCACAAGACAAAAAGGAAGAAAAGGAAATCAAGAAAAAACAGGAACTACCAACTACATATGGCGTAATGCCCGTCGTTTCCCGGGAAAGCCGGATGTCGCCGTTAACAGTCCCCAGAAGACAGGGGAAAACTGTCTATATGGCGGGTTCGAAAGACCAGGAAGGAGAGAATGATGAAGACAAGAACAACACAACGGATAAACAGAGTGATCCGGGACAGGAAGCAGCACATAAGAAAAGAAGCAAGGGAGGAATTCATCAAACTCCGTGATGAATGCGGGATCAAGAATCCTACGCCATTTGAGGCGGTAGGAAACATGGTACGCGCCGAACGTGAAATGAGAGCAGGATAATTATGATGAAAACGAGGCAGGAAGAGCTGGACTACTTTCGCAGGGAACATGCTCAGTACTTTGCTTATTACAGGGTGCCGAAGCTTTTGTTCACCCACGGGCATTACAGAAACCTGTCAACAGAAGCGAAGGTCCTTTACGGTATCCTGCTTGACCGGATGCAGCTCAGCCTCAGGAACCAATGGTATGATGAAGAAGGACGCATATACATCTATTTTACGATCCAGGAGATCATGGAGAAGCTGGGTTGCGGAAATCAGAAGGCAGTCAGTCTCTTAAAAGAGCTTGATGCGGAACACGGCATAGGCCTGGTTGAAAAAAAGAGACAGGGAATGGGGAAACCCAACGCCCTGTATATAAAGAATTTTGCCAGTATCCTTTCAGATGGAAAGGATATTTTTTTATGCCCGCAGAAGTGTGAAAATCACATTTCTGGAGATGTGGATATCACATTTCAGGAAGTGTGGAAATCACACTGTAATAAGACTGATAAGAACAATACTGAGATCAGTGAGACTGATCCATCTTATCAGAGGCGATCCGATGGGAGACTGACCACAACGGATTCCCTTTCCCTGGTAAAGGATAATGTGGATTACCACATCCTGGTCCATGATTATCCGGAAGACCGGGAGATAATCGATGAACTGGTCGGACTGACAGCCGATATCCTGGGCATACCGGATGAGGCATCCGTCAGGATCTCCGGTATAGAAAGGCCGGCATCTGTCGTCAAGAGCCGGTTCATGAAGCTTCAGATGTTCCATATCCAATATGTGCTGGACTGCCTGAAGAATAACACCAGTAAAGTGGGCAGCATAAAGAATTATCTACTTGCGGCCCTGTATAACGCGCCGCTTACCATGGAGAACTATTACAGAGCAAAAGTACAACATGATATGTATGGAGGTCCCGCTGTGAAGGAAGAAGACCGGCACGGGATTCCCCCGTAAAATGAAAGGAGTACAGCAATGAGAAAAGATTTAACGATACCAAGAAAACTGATGGAAGAGCAGCCCTATTGCAACATGTCGGAAAAATCCAGGGAGCTTTATGTAGGCCTGCTCGTTATGAAAGAGACCATGTCCGGAGCGAAATGCTGGATCGACAGGCATGGCTTCCGATACCTTGTGGTCCCCAAAAAGGAGCTGCAGTCACTTCTTGAGTGCAGCAGATATAAGGTCGATAAATACACACGGGAACTTGAACTGATGGGATTGATCTGGTTGGAGTACGTAGGGCCGCCCCGGTTTGAAAGAAGGATCTATGTCAGGAACTTTGATCCCCGTCCGGATGATGTCAAAGTAGGATATGTTGAATGTTCTGAAGGGACCGGGACTGATAACCCCTGTGACCATAGCCAGGCAGGGGATGGACACAGCACTGTAATGGAGCCCGGAAGGAAAGATGCGGATAAGGGGAAAGCAGATCCGGGAGATAAGACAGTGAAAGGAACCAATGGAGCGCAGAAGACTGACTGCGGGGAATATGATCCTCGTGTTGAACTGTTCTTTGCCAGGGTGAGTATCCGGAACATCAGCAAACTGGTCTCCAAACTGGAAGAAAAGCTTGAGGAAATCAATGAGAACATGGAATAAGGGAAGGGGATGTCTTTCATGGATCCTTATGGCGGCTTCCCTGTGTTTCCTGGTCCTGGCTGTCATGGAATACGCTCCGTTTTTAAAAAACGATATGAAAATGTATGAGCTGCAGAAGGAGGTTGCGCCTGAAGATCCCGGGAAAGATGAGCCTGGAAGACAGGTCCGGAAACTGCCCGAATGGGCAGGGAGGAAGATCGACTGGGATAAGTTACACAGGATCAATCCGGATGCCATCGCATGGATCGTGGTGCCCGGAACGAAGATCGACTATCCGGTGCTCCATTGCAAAAAATGGAATGAATATCTCCATAAAGATTATAAAGGTGAGTCTAGCAAGCCGGGATCCATCTTCATCCAGCCGGAGACCAAAGAGGATTTCAGTGATTTCCATACCATCATCTTCGGCCACAACATGCGTAATAAGTCCATGTTCGGATTCCTCCACAGCTACGAGGACGGATCCTTCTGGAAAAAGCACCGAAAGATCTATATATACCAGCCAGGAAAAGCGATCCGTTACCGGGTTTTTGCCGCCTATGACTGTAAGGACGGGAGCGAGACATACCGGACAGAGTATAAAGATGACAAAGCAAAAGAGGGATGGTTATCCATGATCCGGAAAAGCAGTTATTTTACTGCCGAAGATGTTGTGGATATCACCGACCATGTCCTGACCCTGTCGACCTGCTCCAACGGAGGCCCCCGGTCCTCCCGTTATGTCGTACACGGCTTTGAGAAAGAGGTGATTACAATTGATGAATAAGATCATGCTTCAGGGGAGGCTGGTCAGGGAGCCGGAAGTTTCGCCTGAGCATGCCGATGATCCCAAAAGAATGCGTTGTGTTTTTAATGTTGCGGTAAAAAGAGATTACAAAAAAGAAACCGGGAGGGATACGGATTTCTTCCGGTGCATTGCCTTCGGGTATCTGGCTTCCTACCTTATCCGTCATGGGAAAAAAGGCGGGAGGATCCTGCTGGAAGGGAGGGTGGAGATCAACACTGTCGATAATGATAACGGCAGTAGATCAGTTTATGCGCAGGTCATTGTGAAAGAACTGTGGGTGCTGGACTACAAGGATGACAACTTCTCCCCCGGAAGTGCCCCGCCCTATGATCCATCCGTCGATCCGGACTTCTATGCCAGCATACCGGATCCGTCGGAAGTGCCCTTCCTGAATGCCTGAGACTACGTTTTTTGTAGATTATCACAAATACTGACCCTCTGATTTGTCAGATTTGTTCATTGAAAAGGATCAGGATTCCTGTATAATCTAATTAAAATATACGCAATGCGTATAAATCAAGGAAGAAGGGAGACAGATATGGATCTACAGGAACAACTGATACGCCTGAGAAAAGAGACAGGCATGAAACGTACGGATTTTGCCAGATATTTTGATATCCCCTACCGGACCCTGCAGGACTGGGAACTGGGGAACCGGAAGATTCCGGAATACCTTCTCCGGCTGATGGAATATAAGGTCCGGATGGAAGCATTGCTGGAGGAAAAGAATATCGATCCGGAATAGATGGATAAGTATGGGAGGGACGGTGAGTTCGATGAAGAATCTTAAAAAACTGATGATTGCCCTGATGATCATCCTTGTGCTGACGCTCAGTACAGGGACTATAGCCGGGCCGGTGATCACGGAGGCGGCTTCTGTCAGTAAAACATCAAAGAAGCCCAAGAAAAAACAAAGCAAACAGTATTTTACCCGGACAGGATTTGAATGGGACAACCATTACCTGGAAGCCGGGAAGAAAGAGGACCTGAGCAAATATGTCAAGGGAACTGCCGGCCTTTCCAGGAAGATCCGGGCGAAGCTGATCCGCTGGAAATCCTTGAAACCATCGGTCATCAGTATCAACCGGTATGGGGTTGCCAAAGCAAAGAAGGCCGGCAAGGCCAGGATCCGCTGCAGAATGAAGACCAGGAGGGGATGGAAGACAGTTACAAAGACCATCCGTGTATTTGACTCCAGAAAGGTTGCATTTTCCGTAGCTTTATCCCTGACTGAGGGGAATCGTTATGCAGGAAAGGTGAAGAATTCCTATAACGTGGTCTTTGACTCAGTCACTGTCCGTATCAGGAATAAGGGCAGCAAGCCGGTAACCTTGAAGAAAGACCTTCTGGTCTGCGGACCTGAATACTCCTATGTTCAGGCAAAAGACCGATACGGAGTAGATGTCTGGATGCATTGTGGTGATACATCCTCCCTGACCATCCCGGCAGGGAAGACACAGACTGTCGTTTACAGGACGGAAGGAGCCCTGTCCTATGTGAACGAGGATCTACGTAACTATAATACCTCACTTATTATTTCCTTTTTGAGTGACGGAGTAAAAAAGGAACTCCGATATGAGATGCCAAAAGGAAAGATAACGATTACCAGATGATCATAAAAACAGTATATCTCATGTGCGACCGGCAGTCTTAGGGCTGTCGGTTTTTTTATACAGAAAAACATGAGGAGGAAAAAATGTTCAAAGCACGTGACAGTCCTAAAAAAGTATAAGAAACATATGAATCAAAGTAACCAAAACGGGTGAGTGCTCTTCACAGGCTGAAGAGTGCCTGCCCTTTTTTCATGCAGAGAAAGGAGAGTTTTCATATGAGACAGAAACTGACACGATTTACCTCCCTCTTCCTTGCCATGCTCCTGTTCATTTCAGCGGTCATGCCATCGGGAACTGTCAGTGTCCTGGCAGCATCTTCCCTGAAGGCGGCATTGAAAGAGGAGAGCGGGAAAGGGATCCCGGCCGATGAAGGATGGTCGCTCTACAACGCACTCAAAAAAGTGCCCGCCAGCAACCGGTCCTACATCAACCTGACCCAGGGCAAGCATGCCTCCTGGGCCCAAGATGAGCAGTCCGAATCGGAATACAATGCCATGAAGCCGGTCTACGGGGCCGACCTTGCCGACAACACCAGATACGGCATCAAATATTCCAACGTGGAACTGGCCGGGAAGAAATATAACGTCACCTTCGTGGTCGATGATGTCCGTGGTTCCAACGGGGCGGATAAGATCATCGTCTTCTATGACGGCCAGCCCGGCGCTGTACGGTTCCAGGGCTATAAGAAATGTCATTTCACCATCACCATCGACGGGATCGACAGCGGGGAGACCCTTCATACGGCCCTCACCTTCCAGGATATCGACTGCCACCAGGCCCTGGAAGTCACAACTCCCGGCCGGATCACGGCAGCCGATAAGGGGTCTTCCATCCTGAAGGTCGGCAGCAACATCCCTTCCGATGTCCGTTCCGACCTTACCGATATGGGAGGGACCCCGGACAATACAGTCTTTGCCGATACCGGAACCGACCAGAGGGATAAAGACGGGTCTTCCGGAGCCAATAAATACCGCCTGGATGTGGACGCCAACTTCACCAGCGACCACAATGAGTTTAAAGGCTGCTTTTACTCCGGCGGAGGGAGCGATTTCATGAGCCAGACCAACGGTGTCTTCTTCTATTTCACCGGATCCTTCGGGGCGACGGATTACACCCCGCCTGCCGTAGTAAAGGAAGTGAACGGCAAGAAGACCTACGACCTGACAAAGAAGGATGAAGTATTCAATTATACCCTGACTTCCACCATCGGTGACGATGTCGCCAATGTCAGCAAGTTCGGCTGGCATGACACCTTCGTGGACGGCGTGGAGTATGCAGGAGGTGCCAAGGTCACTAAGGGAAGCATCGACGTGACCGGCCACTTTGATATCAGCACTTCCGGGAAGAAGATCACCATCAAGGCAAAGGCCGATTACCTGGATACCAACCCCTACGGGACTTTTACCGTGACGATCCCCTGTAAGCTGACCGATGGCGTTGACCTCCAGGCCCATATGGAAGGGGATTATGCCGTCTTCCATAATAAAGGATATGTCATGTGGGCCCAGAATGGCCAGTCCTATGACGATAAGGAATCTAATGACGTCACCGTAAGGATCAAGATGGCGGAGCTTGCCATCGATAAAGTCGTGGATAAATACGAGCACCAGATCGGGGACGATGTGGTATGGACCATCAAAGTGACCAATAAGACCTCCGATGCCAATGCCTACGAGGTATCCATGACCGATACCATCCCTTCCGAGTACCAGGTGACGGAAGTTTCCGCATCCGGAGGGACCAATGCGAAGGCCTCCAACTCCGGGAATAAGGTGTCAGCCACGGCCGATACCCTGGCCGGAGGAGGCACCCTGACCATCACGGTCCATTCCAAAGCCCTGGAAGCCGGCAATGAGAAGGAGATGTACAACACCGCTTCCGCCACCTGCTGGAACATCAAAAACTCCGGCAAGAAAGCGGATGACGATGCCGAGAGCTATACCAACTCCGCGGACCTTTCCATCGATAAGGTTTCCGACCGCTATGAGTACGAGGTGGGGGATACCGCCCACTTTACGGTGAAGGTAAAGAACACCAAAGGCACCGCTAACAACGTGGTCATCACGGATACCCTGCCGGACAGCATGGTGCTGAAAGCCGATACCTTAAAGATCGATTACAGCCCCTCTTCCGTGACCTGCCATATCGCGGGGACGGCCGATCCCACCAACAAGCTCAACCCGGAATACCGGAACGAGACCGAGGAGAGGAAGATCAGCAAGTCCATCGCTAAGGAAGGGGACAACGGCTGGAAGGCCACCATCAACCACATGCCCAAAAACACCGAGGCCACCATCACCTTTGATGCCACGGCGGATAAGAAGGGCAACGGCAAAGAGCAGCAGAACGCAGCCACAGCAAAAGCTGACAATGCAAAGACCGTATCTGATGACAGTGAATACTACATCAATACGGCTGCCCTCTCCATTACGAAGAAGTATATCAACCCTTATAAGGCCGAAAAGAAGGACAACCGCTATGACAATGAGTTCCGCGTCTTCGAGGAAGAGACCGGAAATGAGAAGGTCCAGTACCAGGTGGATGTCACCTCTTCCGGTGTGGACGGGACGGTTGCCAAAGATGTCCTGATCGACGACCTGACCCTGCCGGACGGCCTGACATTAAACTATGACGACATCCGGATCAAAGAGACGGCTGCTGACGGCACCGTCACCGAGTTTAAGACCGACGGCGGAAACGGCAAAGTCTTTAAGTACCATATCGCCGGGACAAAAGACACTACAAATCAGATCGATAAGGATAAATACAATGAGACCGAGGACCGTACTCCGGTCATCACCCTGACCCGGTCCGGCAATGGCTGGAAGCTGACCGATTCCTATCTCCCCAAGGGAGCAAAGCTGACCATAAACTATGACTGCAATGCAGAGGAAAAGGTCAACGGATCCGAGATCATCAACACAGCCACAGCAACGGCAAAGAACGTGGAGAAGGATAAGGACGGCAAATATGTCATCGTAACGGCGGATGCCAAAGTCTATATCAACTCCCCGCGCCTGGTCATCACCAAAAAGGCGGACAGTGAAAAGTATGAAGTGGGCGATACCGTCACCTATACCATCACCACCATCAACCGCCAGAAGGGCACCATCGCCAGGAACCTGGTCTTTGATGATGTCATCACCACAGAGGGTGTGAAGCTGCAGAAGGCTTCCGTCATCCTGATGGATTCCGAAGGAAATGTCATCAAAGAAAAGGATGATACCTATGAGTCCAAAGTGAATAACAATACTTTTGTCCTGACCACGAAGAAACACCTGGTCAAGGACGAAAACCATGACCGTTATGACCTCTACGGAAAGAAGGATCCGGAAGTCCTGGATCCCTGGAATCCGGAGGGAGACGAGTACCCCGGCGGGTCCATAACAAAAGAGACCCAGATGGTCATCGAGTACCAGATGGTCGTCACGGATAAAGACCTGGCGGGCAAGGAGATCGACAACACCGCCACGGCCGTATCCGATGAAGCCCTGAAGGTCACCGACGATGAGAAGGTCACGCCCAATCCGCCTAATCCCCATATCGAAAAGAACGCGGATAAGAAGGTTTACTACTATGGGGAGTCTGCCACCTACACCATCCGTGTGACCCAGGAAAGGGATGCCGTCACAGCAAAAGATGTGGTCATCGAAGACAAATTCGCTACAGAGGATGATTTCCTGATCGATAAGGACTCCTTCAAAGTGACCTTCAACGGCGACGATATCACAAAGGATGTGAAGATCAGCCTGAATGAAAAGTCGGATGGATTTGCCATTAAGACCGGGAAGGATATGGAAGACACCGATGTCATCCTGGTGACCTATAAGGCCACACCCCAGGTATCCTCCATCGGAAAGGAGATCACCAACACAGCCCTGACCTACGGCAGCAATACTCCCAAAGTGCATACTACTGAGGATGTCATCGTCGAGGAAGGAAAGCCAAAGCTGGAGATCACGAAGACCTCTGATAAGGCTGAATACGAGATTGGAGAGACCGGAAAGTATACCGTTGTAGTAACCCAGGTAACCGATAATGCCACAGCCAGAAATGTGGTCATTGAGGACGCCTTCCAGGTCGAGGGCGTGAAGATCAGCGGCATCAAGGTCGCAGACCCCGACGGGAAGGACATCACAGAAGAGGTCAAGATCACAGAGACGGAAAAGGGATATTCCATTGAGACCGGCAAAGACCTGGACCAGGGACAGACCTTCACTGTGACCTATGATGTGCTTTTCGAAGCAGAGGCACTCCGCGGCAGGAATGTCGTCAACGTTGCTAAAGCTAAAGCCGATAATGCCGACGAAGTGGAGACCGACCATACCGTGAAGATCCCCAGGCCGGATATCACCGGGGAGAAGACTTCCGATAAGGCGGTCTATCAGAGGAACGAGACCGCCCACTATACCCTGAAAGCCACTAATCCGGATGAGAAGATCATCGGCAGGAACCTGACCTTTGAGGATACCGTGGAAGTGGATTATGTGGAGATCGTGGCCGATTCCATCAAAGTCATGAATCCGAAGGGAAAGGATATCACCGGCAAATGTGAGATCACAGCGGAGAAGACTCATTTCTTCGTTAAGACCAATCACGACATCAACCCTGGCGAGACCTACACCCTGACCTATGACATGACCTTTGCTGAAGACTCCCCGGTAGGAAAGCAGATCCCCAACACCTTCATCCCCATGGTGGACGGGGCCTCCTTTAAGGCTGAGTATGAGACCACCGTGCCGGGAGCCCCGGATGTGACCGCCGTCAAATCCTGTGACCCCGAAAACGGCTCTACCGTCCATACCGACGAAGAGATCACCTATCACATCACCGTGAAGAACCATGGCGAGGAAGCCGCGAAGAACATCCTGATCCGTGACCGTGTTCCGGACCTTACCGAGTATGTAAAGGGCGGAGAGACCATGGAGATCGGGGATGACCTCTACGTGAAGTTCCTCGTAAAACAGCTGGATCCCGGCAAAGAGGAGACCGTCTTCTTTACCGTGAAAGTAATCGGAGAGGGTTATGCCCGGATCGACATTACTGCCCATGTAAAGAGCGTGCCGGAAGATCCGGAGGACCATTTTGCGGACGAGGATTTCGCGGACACCAACACGGTCGTCCATTATATCCCCTATGTGGTAATTCCGGAGGAGCCGGAGGGATCCACC
>JAEIGA010018937.1_pt1 | contig 10494 bp, 15 predicted proteins | sample 9270691 | NCBI WGS metagenome assembly JAEIGA01 (sample SAMN17057246, study PRJNA624740) | gut metagenome | biome: biome; isolation source: fecal sample | host: Bos grunniens | place: China: Xizang | collected 2019
ACCTAATGAGAGTGATAGTAACGTAAGTTCAGATAATCTTTCAAATGTTGCTGATTATACTGAAGATACTTACGATAATCAATATTATGATGATTATAGTCAATCCAGCAGTAGTGATTCATATTCCAGTTCTAATGTAGAAACTACAAGTGATTCTTCATCTGGTGGTTCTGGGGGTCAAGATTCTTCTAGTTCAAGTTCTACTTCTGACTCTAGTGTTGAAACAACAACTTCGACTAGTACTTTATCAAGTTCTTCTTCATATGTAGAAACTACAACTGGATAACTTCTTTTTTTCTTTTTTTAAAAGTCCAATAGTTTTTCAACATCAAGTATTACGGAGTTAATAGCTAAAGTAAACAACCTTTCTCCGTACTCTTCATCTACATAGACACCGTTTTCTTCAACGTCTATTGCACCTTCTTCAATGTTGGGATCATCTTTGCGTGCTTGCTTGAATCCATATAGACCAACTTCTTCATATTCTCTAACATTGGCTTGGTTTTCAACTTCAGTTTCATTAATGATTCCTAAAACCTTGGCCATTGACAGTTCACCACTTCCTCCATGAGGCCCTTCAGATGAGATTACCTTATTGTTGAATACAATAGCCAAATCGGTCTTGTCTTCTATATCCCATAATTCTGTAACAAGAGGAATGTTGCCTCCATGAGCATTAACGATGACTACTTTTTCTATATCTAGGAATTCTTTAGCGGAATTAAGTGTATTGATTACATTATCCTTTAAAACATCAAGGGAAACGTGTATTCCATGGTCAATAGTATCCAATTCGTAAGCTGGAAAGATTATTCCTAAAAATTTGGCTCCGGTTTCAAGTGAAGACCTGAGTGCAATGTGTGCTGCGATTTTGGCATCGGTATCTATTGGAAGTGCAGGGCCATGGTTTTCCAAGTGTGATCCAAGAGCTATTATGCCTATTTTGTGAACTCCAGGGTCTCTTATTCTGCCTGCTCTGTATCTTAACTCAGCCATATAATCACCTTACAGTTCAAAGTTCCAGATATCGTCACCGACATAGTGCTTTGTTGCTACGGCTTTTCCGGAGTCATTTTCAACCATTTCTTCACCGCTGATTAAACTTACTCCAATTGCCAGTGGCTTTCCATGAGTTTCGTCTATGATTAGAACAATGTCTCCTTCTTCGACGCCTTCTGATGCGGCCACTATTCCAGGACTCATTATGTCAGCGCCATTGCTTACGAATCTGATGGCACCCATGTCCACAGTCACGGTTTTTGCATCTATTTCATTGGCAAGTGCTGCTTTGAGTGTTGGAAATGGTTTGTCATCGATTATTATGATGTATGGTTCGCCATCCACTAGAATAAATGAATTAGGTTCTGCTTCAAGTATCTCTATGTTTTTCTTGCCTTGAAGCAAATTGCCGTATTCGCCCAATTCCTCTTTAATCTCTTTTATTTTCTTTTTTTTCAGGAAATTTCTTTTTTTAACTTTTATTGCCATGTTGATACCAGATAATTTTTTATTGAATAGTATTTTGTTTTATGAATACATAAATTTATTTGTTATGTAATTTAATTTTTCTTGCTGAATATTTTTCATTTCTTGAAAATACATATCTGCAGTCAATATAGTCACCGAAATCCGCTATGATTATGGGCGGATCTTTTATTGCATATTTAATCATGGCGCTTGCATTGTTATTGCTTAATTGTCTAATTGAAAAGTCGATGATTTCAAGTTCCCTTTTGCTGAATTTCACAGTTGGAATTATTGTTGGATAGTATCTATGGATTATTCTGTGATAGTATGGCTCTTTTCTTAAAAACAGCTGTTTTCTTTCAATCAATTCGTTTGTAACTTCGTTGAAATGCTTTGGCTTTATTCCCTTTTTTGATTTGATGTATGTTTCTTTTGTAAGCAGTTTCCCGTAAAGTTCGTAATGGTTGAAGTCTATGAAATACAATATGCTGCAGAGGACTGTTTTTCCCAAATGCTGCTTGTCATAGGATTGGGACAGTATGTACAATATTAGGTCGATATATTTTTGGCGATTGAATTTCATAGTGGTGCCTGTGATGGTTGGGTGAATATATTTCTGAAGCTTGTAGGATATAATTGGAGTGTGAGAGCATTTGAAAAATAATATAAATAATGTGATGTTAATAATAAGTATTGATGTTATTTTTTCATTCTTTTTACCTAAAATAAAGTAACATTTATATAGTAGGTAAGTTATAATTAATAGTATTAGTTTTAATTAGGTTTTGTCTTATCTTAACTTGATTATATTATGTCTAATAATGAGTATTTATTACTCAATTCATACTAAAAAACTATTTAAAATTTATGTAATAATATAAGGTGATATAATGAGCGGACAAAATGTTCAAAGGCCACTTGATGCATTAGGAAAATCTGTAGACTCTCCAGTTTTAATAAAACTCAAAGGAGATCGTGAATTTAGAGGTATACTTAAGAGCTTTGATTTACACATGAATTTAGTTCTTAATGATGCAGAAGAGTTACAAGACGGAGAAGTTACAAGAAGACTCGGTGTTGTGCTCATTAGAGGAGATAATATTGTTTATATCTCACCATAAGTATTATTCAAAATTATTTAGAGATTATTTCACTATAGATTAAGGAGGTGTATCAATGTCAAAGGGAACTCCATCAATGGGTAAAAAGAATAAAAAGACCCATATCAGATGCAGAAGATGTGGTAGAAACACTTATCACATACGTAAAAAAGTCTGTGCTTCCTGTGGATTTGGTAAATCTAAAAAATTAAGGAGATACAGCTGGCAAAACAAAAAACCAACTACTAGGCAAAGACTAGTATAGGTTGGTGAACTTTGAAGATTATTAAATTAATCTTCTTCAAACTACTTTTTTCATAACCCGAAATTAATATACTTTAGTAACCGCTATTTTTAGATAAGTATTTATAATAATTTAGTTAATATTAGGTTTGATTATTACTAATTTTAATGGTGATTATCATGTCTGAATTAATCGATATTGCTAAAGAGAATGATGTTAACTTGGAAAACTGCGTTGTCTTTGTGAGGGGCAACGATGACATATTGGCTGTTGACATTTCCAATGCAGGAATAAGGCAGAGAAGCGATGATACAATGGGTTTTACCTTTTCGATATCTCCAAAACAGGCATTGGCGCTTGAAGAGTACTTCAACAAATTCACAACCGGTGAAAAATTCTATTTTGACATTTCACAAACCGGCTACAGGCCTGTATATTACAGGGGATTATCCCCAATGACCAAGGAAGTAAGCAAGGAATATGAACCGAAGTTTAATATAACCTTATTTGCCCAAAAAGCTATTGTGGAACCTGAAGATTCCTACTTCGAGCCAAAATGTGCATGCTGTGAATTCTGCCATATAGGATAGTGTTTATATGTTTGACTCTCAATTTTCAAATTACATTAAAATAACCAGCAAAAAAACCAAGGATTTCATTAAATTAGACCAAAGAAGAGTTAAAATAAGAGAAAATGAAAACGGTTTGATGGCCATAAGCTATGTTGCACCTGTGTTTGAAATAATGGATTTGGAAGATTTCTTCAGTGATGTAATATCTTCTGAAAAATTAAATATGGATATTGGTGAAACAGGTGACTTTACCGTAAGCTATAGGGGAATAATTGATGGCAAGGGGAAAAATCTCCCTCAAAACTTGGACCACAAGATTATTCTTTTACAGGAGCCGACCTGCTTGGATGAAAGGGAAGAATTTCAGATTACAGGATTTTCAAAATTCAAGCCGAAAAATGAAATTTCTGAATGATTCTTTAAAGTTCGTCCTCAACCGCTCCCCATAAGTCAACTGCCCATCCTTGGGCACCGTCAATTACCATGTCAAGCAATCTTACTTTGCCGTCTCTAAAGCGGAATAGTCTGTAGTCTTGTTGTGGCTTTTTAGCGCTTCCTTCTTTATTGCAGTCAAGATAGATTCCTTCATCATAGTTTTCTTCAAAGTCTCCTGCTTGTACAAAGTCACCGACAAGTGAATATCCATTTTTTACAGTTTTATCTAATTTTTCGACGGTCTTTAACCAGCCGCCTTGTGCCCTGAATTTTATGTCAGGGTCGATTCTTGTTATTTCTTCTTTCCAGTTTATAATCATATTACCAAAACCTTTTTGATTTTACTTTAAATTTTGATGCTTATAAAAAAAAGCCGAGAGAGCATTTGAAAAGAAATATATAACAATAGTTATATAATATTAATTATAATTAGTTATATATAAGTAAAGTGCTAAATTTAATAATGTAAAATTTAATTTATCTCTTGGGCTTTACTTATGAATATATTAGAAAAATTTAATATAAAAACTGAAAATGAACAGCTATATAAAATAGCGTTTACACATGGTTCCTATTCAACTCATAAAGGATTAGATTACAATTATGAAAGATTAGAGTTCTTAGGAGATTCTGTTCTAAGCGTGATAGTATCCGAGTATTTGTATAAGAAATATCCTCATTATGAGGAAGGAAAATTAACAAAATTAAGGGCTAATTATGTCTGCCAATCAGCATTAATTTACTATTCGCGTGAATTGGGGCTTCCTGATTATCTTAAGGTAGCTGAAGAGGAATCAAACTTAACAAAAAATGAAATATTATCCATTATAGCAGATATTTTCGAATCATTTTTAGGAGCGATATTCCTGGATCAAGGGATGGAATTTGCAAAAGAGTTTGTATCTAAAATAATCTTCAAGTACATTGATGAAAATAGAATATTCTTTGCAGATTACAAATCCGCAATGAAGGAATATGGTGATGCAAAAGAATTAGAAGTTTCATATAAGGTTTTAAAAGAATATGGCGTCCCTCACGATAAAACATTTATCATATCCATTTTGATTGATGATGTGGAAATGGGAATCGGAAAAGGTAAGAATAAAAAAGAAGCAGAGCAAGCAGCTGCTAAAGTAGCTATTGAAAAACTAAATATAAAGGTGTTTTAAATGAATAAAGAGTCAGTTGGTATTGTTGAAACTAAATATCTTAATATCTCAGAACCAATTGAATTAGACAGTGGTGAATCTCTTGGTGATGTCACTGTTGCTTATGAAACTTATGGCGAGCTTAACAAAGAGAAATCTAATGCAATCTTAATCTGCCACGCTTTAACTGGAGACGCTCATGCAGCAGGCTGGCATAAGGGAGATAAAAAACCCGGATGGTGGGAGATAATAATCGGTCCGGGCAAAGCGCTTGATAGTGAAAAATACTTCATAATTTGTTCTAACGTATTGGGAGGTTGTAAAGGAACAACTGGCCCTAGTTCAATCAATCCAAAAACAAAAAAGGAATATGGCCTTGATTTTCCAGTAATCACAATCAGTGACATGGTTAAGGTTCAAAAGAAATTGATTGAATACTTTGAAATTGATCAGCTGTATGCTGTTATCGGAGGATCCATGGGTGGAATGCAGGTTCTTGAATGGATGGTATCCTACCCTAAAATGATGAAAAAGGCAATTCCAATCGCTACAGCTGCAATGTCTTATCCTCAGCAAATCGCTTTCAATGCCGTAGGTCGCCAATCAATCTTTTCAGATCCTAATTGGAATGGTGGAAATTACTATGAATCAGGCAATATTCCAAAAAATGGATTGTCCTTGGCACGCATGATTGCTCACATTACATATTTAAGTGATGAATCTATGGATATTAAGTTTGGGCGTGGTCTGCAGGACAAAGATGAAATTAGCTATGACTTTACAGTGGATTTCCAGGTCGAAAGCTACCTTAAACATCAAGGGGAAACCTTTGTAAAACGTTTCGATGCTAATAGTTATCTGTATATTACAAAAGCTGTCGATTTATTCGATTTATCAGTTAATGGCTCTTTAATCGATGGGTTAAAGGATGTAGAGGCAAAAATTGAAGTAATTTCTGTAGATTCTGACTGGTTATATCCGACAGAGCAAAGTACAGAGATTGTGACTGCTTTAAATGCAAATGATGTTGATGTGTCATTTTCAGAGATAAAATCAAATTATGGTCACGATGCATTTCTTCTTGAAAAAGGCCAACTTAATTATATTTTCGCTAACTTCCTGTCCGATAATGTTGTTGAAGACTTGATGATGGAGCAAATATCAACAATTAAGGCGGATGCTGAAGTTGTTGAAGCAGCTAAATTAATGTTGGATGGTCATGTAACTCATATTCCAGTTGTAACCGATGAAAATAAGTTAATTGGTATTGTTACAAGCTGGGATTTATCTAAATCCATTGCAACTGATTCCAATCAGTTGAAAGATATTATGACAACAACTGTCAAGTATTGTAATGCTGGCGATACCATAGAGGAAGTTGCCCGTAAAATGCGTAAATTTGATATATCCTGTCTTCCTGTCGTTGATGAGGATATGGTAGTTTTAGGTCTTATTACAACAGACCAAATTAGTAATTTACTAAGCTAAATTACTTCTTTTTTTTAATTTTTTGGAGTCGTTATTATTTCACGTAGAGCTAAGTTTATTGATGGTGCTAAAAAGGGAATTCCAATCACATTCGGTTATGTTCCAATGGGAATAGGATATGCTGCTATTGCAATAAAGGCAGGGATGACACCACTTGAAACAATCTCAATGTCATTTTTGGTTTATGCTGGCGCAGGGCAGATTATAGCTGCATCAATGGTGCTTAGTGGTGCAACTGCAATGGCAATTATTTTGACAAATTTTGTGGTTAATTTGAGATATTTTGTAATGTCCACATGCGTTTTAAACCAAGTCGAAGACTCAAATGTTGGGTTGAACATCTTAGCAGCACATGTGACTGTTGATGAGTCATTTGCAATGTTTTCATTAAGTGAAGATTCAAGTATTTGGACATATCTTGGAATTGCAATAACTGCATGGTTAAGTTGGTGTTTAGGAGCGGGAATCGGTGTAGTTTTATTGGATTTGCTTCCAGTAATTGTTACAAATAGTTTTAACATTTCACTTTACGCATTGTTCGTGGCTATTTTGACTCCTGCAGTTAAGGAAAACAAACAAATTGCACTTTTGGTGTTAATAACTGCTATCTTAAATGTTGTTTTAGGCCAATTTTTAGGAAACTGGTCCTTAATTGTTGCTACTCTTCTAGGTGCAGTTATTGGAATGTATATAGTTGATGATGAATATTTGCTTTCCGGTGATGTCTAATGGATTATATCATGTTAGTTATTTTAGGCTGTGCTGTTGTAACCTTCATCCCAAGGTTAATTCCTGCATTGTTTATCGATAAATTGGATTTTTCACCTAAGGTGGAGAAATTTTTGAATTTAATTCCCTATACTGCTCTTGCAGCTTTAATATGTCCTGGGGTATTGACAGTAGATAATCAATTGTGGTATATTGGTTTGATTGGTGCGGTTGTAGCTGCAGGCCTTGCCTGGAAAAAAGTTCCTCTTGGTGCAATTGTAATTTTAACGGTAGTTGTATTGATAAGTGTCTATTCGATTGTTCCGTTTTTCTAATTTTTTTAGTCCCAAGCAGATATTAAAGGGAAAAATGGGTTGATAACTGTATAAGTATCATTCTGATTTTACTGCTCGAGACCATTGTAACATCAAAATGTGTTAATGAAATGTTACATATGTTAAAGATGGATTACCTACTATATAAATGTTTCGTTTCTTATTTTGCTATTAGAAAATAGTTAATATTTATTTAATTAACTATTTAATGATTATAACTTATTTAATATATTTAATATAATTTATATAACTTTTTTTAATAAAATAATGTTATTTAAAATTGTTTAAATTAATTTAAATAGTAATTAATAATTTTATTATAAACCGTTAAGTTTATATACTATGTAATGTAACATTAACATAAGTAATTAGTTTTTAACATAATTACTAATGTACTTAAATACTTTTTGCAAAAATGAATTAATTTGTGGGATACTATGAGAACCATGATTAAATATTTAAGACAAGAGCTCAAGATGAGCCAAAAAGAGCTGGGGGATAAAGTTGGAGTTACCCGACAAACCATTAATGCATTGGAAAACGGTAGGTACAATCCATCTTTATTTTTAGCATATGAAATAACCCAGGTCTTTAATAAAATGATGTTTAAAGGAGATCGAGAGAAGTATTTTGTTATGGAAGAAATATTTATTTTCGATGATGATTACTATTAGGTGATTAAATGATTTTAGATATATACAAAGATGCACTTGAATATTCAGCGAAAGACTGGAAAACATTAGTGATATTAGGAGTAATTTGTTTATTTAGTTTCTTGTTATTGCCTGCATTCTTAATTACAGGATATAATTACAGAGTCATTAACAATGCGGTACATGGAATAATCAACGGAAGGGATCCTCTTCCAGACTTCAATGATTTGATTGCAATGTTTGTTGACGGTGTAAAGGTCGTAATTGTTCAGGTTCTGTATTTGATTGTGCCGATGATTATCTTTTTGGTGTTTGCAATTATTGCAGGACAGTTAACTGGCGTTGCATCATCTGCATTAATGCTTATCGGATGTTTGATTACATTGATTGTAGGTGTAGCGGCATGTTTAATGTATCAAATGGGAATATGTCACATGGCATACAATGAAGGAGCATTTTCAAAAGCATTTGCTCTAAGTGAAATAAAAGAAGTGATTGATGAAATAGGATGGTTTGAATGCATTGCAACCTACATCGGATTGATAATCATAATAATTGTAATTGCATCTGTCGTTACTGCACTCATTGGAATAATATTTACTGCATTTGGAATCTCAGGTGCTGTTTTAGGTGCTGATCCAAGCGGAATTTTTGTATTAGGTGCATTTATCAACTCAGTTATAACAATGTTCATTGTCGGACCATACTTAAGCATATTCGCTGCAAGATCAATGGGATTATTATACACAATGCAAATATAGGGTGATTTGATGGCAAGCATAACTGACTGTGTTGTAGAAGGATTGAAATATCCTTTCAATGATATTAAGAAACTTTTAGGATTTGGAGTACTATTTGCATTGATAAGTGCAATATCCACATTCATTGGATTCGTGTCTATAGATATTTTCAGAGCTACCATGCATATGGTTGAAATGACTAACACTACCGCTTCACAATTGTCATTTTCACAACTGCCTCTTGGTGATATATATCTTGTAACTGTTTTGGGTGTTGTTGGCTTTATCATCACATTATTCATAATGGGATATCAATATGACATTGTAAAATTCTCAATTGACAAAAAAGAAGACTTTCCAGGTTTTAGAGATGTAAAAAACATATTTATCAAAGGAATAAAATATTTACTGGTAAGTTTAGCGTATAATATTATTCCGATTCTTTTCTTAGTAGGTGGAGTAACATTAGTGCATGATTCATCAATATTGCTGATTATCATGGCAATTTCAATGTTATTGTTCATAATTGCATATTTCCTCCTTATCATGGCATTAAACAATATGATTGCTTATGATAGTCTTAAAAAGGCATTTGATTTTAATGAAATAATGGATAATATTTCAAATCTTGGATGGGGAAAATATATTGGTATAATCCTGTTTACAATCATTGTAATGATGATTATTTCAGTTGCAGTAGGCTTCATATTAAGCCTTATTACTGTAGGTTTTGCGGAAACTATCAATAATCAGGCATTAATTGTATCAGTTGTTATTGCAATAATTGAAGGATTATTCTTAGACTCATATATGAGTGTATTCTTTAACAGAGTATGCGGATCAATATATAGAGAATCAATCAAATAGTTAGAATGTTTTTAACATTCTACCTTTATTTTTTAGTTAATTTTTTGGAGGTTTTTAGTCATGGCAGACTACGTTATCGAGACAAATGACTTGTCAAAAATATATTCCAATAATAGAGTCGTAAACTCTATCAATATGCATGTTGAAAAAGGTAAGATATATGGTCTTTTAGGCAAGAACGGGGCCGGAAAAACCACAACCATGTGCATGCTTTTAAATCTCACATATCCCAGCAGTGGAGAGATATTTCTCTTTGGAAAAGACCCTAGGAAATATTCAAAAGAGATTTATCTAAAAATAGGTTCAATCATTGAAACTCCGGGATTTTATGAAAATCTAACAGCACAAGAGAACTTGAAAATCATTGCTAAAATAAGAGGAGATTACAATCCAGTCAATATCAATTCAGTTCTAAAGATGGTTAATCTTGACCAGGAAAAATCAAAAAAATATAAGGACTATTCATTAGGAATGAAGCAGCGTTTGGGAATAGCGGCAGCAATTATGCACAGTCCTGAACTTTTGATTCTAGATGAGCCAATTAACGGTCTTGATCCTTTTGGAATCAAGGAAATCAGAACATTGCTTAAAAGATTATCCCATGAATTCGGAATAACAATTCTGATTTCATCTCATATTCTAAGTGAAATAGAAAATATTGCCGATGTTATTGGAGTTATGGATGAGGGCATTTTGATTGAAGAGTTTACAAGAGATGAACTGTTTAAGAAATTGAA